>Ga0209631_10000562_pt1 | contig 50630 bp, 44 predicted proteins | sample COG_08_FD_184752 | JGI IMG/M metagenome (GOLD analysis project Ga0209631, IMG submission 184752) | Pelagic Microbial community sample from North Sea - COGITO 998_met_08 (SPAdes) (version 2) | ecosystem: Environmental > Aquatic > Marine > Neritic zone/Coastal water | place: Helgoland, sampling... | reverse complement strand
GGACTCGAAGCAAATACCGTTTGGACGGGACGATTGGTTGATATTTCAGGAAGCCTTGTGCGCGATTTAAATGGCACAGGTTCAACCCGAGTTGAGCTGACCGGCATCCAACGAGGCCTGTACTTCTTGCAATTGACGTCCAATGCAACAGCATCAACAACCTTGCGCTTAGTCATTCAATGATCGCTGTTAATCTGCTGAAGAAAAGCTCGCCTCGTGCGGGCTTTTTTTTTGATTAAAAATCGCACGTGCGAAAAGGCAACTTGATGAGTTACCGGGACTCCTGTCTTGTTGAAGCTAACGCGATGGTATGCCTCACCTCAGCTGCGTCATTGGCCAATCGAACACGGAGCCATGAGGCAATTCTTTCTTGATCGTCCACACTCCATCGCACGGAGTCCCCGCGTTCCATCCACAAGACCTCTACTTGTGGTCGCACATTTTCACTCCCTGTCGATTGGATCAAGCCCATCCGTGCACCAGCAACAGCGGGATGCTGCAGTTGGATTTCCTCCCCGAGTGACTGAGGAAGCTCCATCAGGGCCAGACGTGACGTGAGCGACTCGAGCTCGCCTCGCAACTGCCCAATTTCCGAATCACGCGCGGCCAACGTCTCACGGCCTTCACTATACAAATCAATCAAACGCGACATTTCAGCGAGACCGCTGACATCCTTGGTGTTTTGCACAACATACAATTCCGCGCCCGACACTTCTTGTGCAAGTCCTTCCTTCCATTGAGCAATCAACGATTCGGGAACAAACTCTCCCAACAAAACCATGTGCACATGAGGCGACCCGGCCGTCCAAATAATCTCAGACTTCACCACTTCTGTACCGGGGTATTTCGCGTGTTCCGTAACAAAACCGTTGATGCGAGAGGTATCTACTGTTTCACTTACCGTTTTGTAAAAAATCCATCCGGACGGAATGATCAATGCCAAAAGTGCGATTCCAAAATACTTCTTGTACCTGCTTTCTCGTTCGGGGTCAACATGCGTTGCCTTTGGAAAATTCAAGTACCGAACGACCAAGGTCGTCGCGGTAGCGATCAAAATCGCATTGATCAAAAACAAGTAAAAGGCTCCAAAAAAGTACTCCCACTCTCCATTCGCCAATCCAAATCCAGCAGTGCATAGCGGAGGCATCAGCGCAGTCGCAATGGCTACGCCTGGAATCACATTGCTCTTCTCCTTGCGTGAACCTGCGAGTATACCCGTCAAACCGCCGAACAAGGCCACCAAAACATCCAAAAAGGTGGGGTTTGTGCGGGCAAACAACTCACTCCCCGCCTCGTCAATGGGTGAAATCAAAAAGTAAAGCGCCGAGGAAAGAATAGCGATTCCGGCAGCTACACCAATGTTCACGAGGGATTTCCGGACGGTGGCCGCATCGTTGATTCCTACACCCAAGCCAAACCCCATGATTGGACCCATGAGCGGTGAAATTAACATCGCGCCTATCACGACAGCCGTTGAATCTACGTTCAATCCAATGCTCGCAATCACGATGGAAAAGACCAGAATCCACAGGTTGAATCCGCGAAATTCTATGTCCTTCTTGATGCCATCTATGGTCGCATTTGGATCTGAAAGGTCTCGAATTAAAAGCCGATCAATCACGAGTGGACGCAGTATGGCCAGTGCGCGCCTCCACGGAGTTGGATTAGAGGAGTTTTCCATTTGGGTTTAAAATGAAAGACCCCGAACGCGATGCGTCCAAGGTCTCTCTTGTCATTAAAATGCTCGTTGGCACGAATTAACGCGCAATCGAAACTAACTGAGACTCCGAACCAATTTGTACAATGTACGTGCCCGTGGACAAATTACTCAAGTCAACGGAGAAGCGCCCCTCAACGCCGACCAAAGGCCATTGGCGTACGATTCGGCCATCCAACGTATAGAGCGAACAAAATGGAGCAGGCTCGGTGAATGCGATCGTAGCTAATCCACTGGTTGGATTTGGAAAGACGGTGAACGTATCCGCTACCACGGCCTCTATTACACTGTTGGTAGATTCTGTTAATCCCATCGCCACGGCCATTCTTGGCGCTGTATAGCCTTGGATGATGTCCAACCATGGCAGAGCTTCCTCCACACCCATTGTTGGGTTCATCATCAATCCGTTGCCCGCGATGTTGCTGCCGTTGGCAGAATCTACCGCTTGAGTGACAGCGACATCCCACCATTGCCAAGGCGATGAATCGAACGGTTCCGAAGGCGCTCCGTCCACGTAATTATTCAAAACCGGATACAAACCGTCCATCCCGTCATTGAGTGCGTTGGCTGCGACAGAAATGTCATCGGAAAGGTTCAGGCTTTGGAACACGTCGTTGTTATTCGGAGCATCCATGGCATTGATGAGCGTGTGGAAGTCGTACGCGCCCGTGGCCTCAATAACCGGCTCGTTGGTTGTTGGTACCACGACAACACCCGTTGTGTATGGCGCAAATTGGTCATGTGGACTATGGAAACTTACCATCGGTACATCCCCAGCGTCCAACCACTCCGCAGATCCCATCGCACCTCCGGTATTCATTTGAAAATTGAATTCAGAACTGTAGTCCGGATAGTGGGCGATGCACAGCTGCGTGCCGTCTGGCGCAAAACCGTCCTGCGTCGCCTCTGGATCGCCATTGATGGCTTCGATGACCATTGGAATGTAGGACCCGTCGCCTGGATCGTACCAAAAACTGGTAATGGGTTCCCCCGCATTGTCCAAGATGATGTCATTGTAATCCTGCAACGTTGCTGAAGCCAAGGTCACATACCCCCCGGTTCCATCGCCGAACATGGCGATTTTTTCAGGATCGATACCAAACTCGTTGTCCATCTCCGCTGCATTCATTCGGAAGTAACGGACGGCCGTTCGAGCATCTTGAACGCCGCGATAAGCCGCATTGATCAGTTGATATGTGCGTTCCACTTGGGTACCTGCCAGTGGGTTCCACCCCAATCGGTAATCCACGGATGCCGTGACATAACCCATTCGCGCAAAACGGTTGCAAAGCTCAACGATGGAACTGTCCTTGCGCGTACCAAGCGCCGAACCGTTTACGTATTGTGGCAAAAAGTTCCCTGTATGGAATACCAGCACCAAGGGACGACTCGTGAGCGTGTCTCCCGCCGGCTCGTACACGTCCATTAATTGACTCATGGCCATCGGAGGAAGGCCCTGGAGCGCTGTAATCACCGTAATGTTTGACGCGTATTCCACGTCCTCTGTTACGGTCACGTCATCAAATACTTCGTCGAGGTAGCGTTCCTGCGCTTGCAGGCTGAACCCCACGAACAAAAGGGTAAGAGTAAAAATGTGTTTCATGCAAAATCAATTTGTTTGGAGCAAATTACCTCTGCAGCATGCCTCTGCAGGGGAGCCAACCTAAAAACTATGAACCATGGTTATCAACAATTTCGGCTCGATTCAAAGCCCCTTGAATTAAACGAGTACATTTGATTATGCAGAAATCCACTCCTTCTCTTTCTGGGTCTATAGCCATGTTTGCGCTTTTAGCTATGGGACTCGTCAACCCCGCCGGAGCTCAAACGGAGGTTGTCAAAGCACCTGAAGTCATGCCCGTTTTGAATTCTTGCGCAATGATTGAAGACCGCACAGAACGTGAGACGTGCTCCAATCAAGGCATGCTGGAGCACATCATGAATAAATTAATTTATCCTGAGAACGCGCAAGAAGCTGGAATTGAAGGCACTGTATTCGTCCAATTCATCGTGAATGATCGGGGTCAAGTTTCCGAAGCCAAAGCACTGAAAGGACCGGAGGCTTTGACCAAAGCTGCCGTTCGCGTAGTCCAAGAACTGCCTGGATTTGTACCGGGCATACAGAAGGGGAAACCGGTCAACGTTGAATTCGTTCTGCCCATCCGTTTTGCTTTACGCGACTAATTTGGCCCAACTTTTGCACCTTTCCGAGTGATGGAGTCTCGCCGTATTTTCATGATTGTTTCCGGAGTTCTGGCATTTTTGTGCTTGTTCTTGGGCTTGCAATTGTACCAAAAATCAGAAGCCATAGCCGAAGCAGAAGCCGATAACGCCGCGCTTACGTTGGATCGAGATCAGGTCATGTTTGACCTGGAAAAGTTGCGGTTCAGTTATGATACCCTCTCGACTGAAAACGCATTGATTCTGGCTGAAATAGCGGACCAGCGGACCCAAATTGACAAACTCGTCACCCAGGTCAAAAATGGAAACTGGGAACTAGGCCGGGTGAAGAAAGAAGCCGAAACACTCCGCTTCATTATGAAAGGCTACGTCGCTACCATTGATTCATTGAACCAGCTGAACCTCGCCCTAATTGATGAAAACGATCAAATGAGGGCGCGGGTAGAAGCCGTCCAAGAACGCAATTCCGATTTGGTGGAGCGTCAGCAAAATATGGAGGAAATGATTGTTGCAGGCCAAACACTCCAAGCAGCTGAAACATCTGCCGTTGGCATTCGCTTGGTTTCCAATGGTCGTCAGCGGGAAACCTTGCGCGCCTCCCGAACAAGCATGATCAAAGTCTGTTTCACCCTGCTGGAAAACCGCATCGCCGAACCCGGTTCCAAAACGCTTCACTTACAGGTCACCAATGAAGAAGGTCAAGTGCTTCCGGGTGAGCAGTCTGAACTCTCCAATTCAAAAGGTTCGCCAATCAGCGCCACCCGGGTAATCGATTATAACAGCGAACGGATCGAGGCTTGCATATTCTATATACCACAAACAGACTTGCCCACAGGGGCTTACGTCATTCGGATTTTGGAGGGCGACGAGTCCATTGGTTTTGCCCAATTGGTGCTCGACTAAACTTTCTTTACCAGCGCGGACAGGTTTCACAGCCTCGGCGATCAGACGTGTGAGAAGGCCCAATTAAATAAGCCAAGGCAAAGGCCCACTCAACGTATTGCACATTTTGTGAGGCTCCAGCATCGGTGGGTCCTTGAATGCGAATCCATGGGAGCGAGAGAGCGCCGCCGTGGCCGGTTACCTGCAACATGAAACGCCGATGGAATTGAGCACGAACACCCGCATGCATTCCTAAACCTACCCCACTGATATGCTGAGGATTCTTGACTCGCTCGCCCGCCCACCTAAAATCTGTGCTGCACACCACCACACCCGCTCCTAATGCCTCAAAAGCACGAAGGGCAAAATTCCCCCTCTTCGAGGTCCAAATGCGATGTTCATGTTCCGCACTAAACCGAACAAAATTCATCCCATCGCTGTGCTCGAAATTAAATCCGGGGCCCCAGTACAGTGAGTCGCCATTCCATTGCACCTGATCGAGACCGGATGATTCAGCCGCAAAGTCTTCTGCTGGGGCAAACCCCTCAGCTTCCACCCATTCCTTTTTCAGCTTGTATTTCATGTGGTCCCAGCCCGCCGAAATCCACCAATTGGGTCGCACCTTTTTGCCAAACCGGGCATTGAACTGAGGGATGGTGAATAACCCAGGATGAAAATAAACCTTCGCTTGAAAACGCTCCGGCATGTCGTTTGCACGAACATCCTTGAGGGTCACATCAAACGCACCTCCAGACGCATTTTCTCCCCACATGTGCACGGTAGACTCCGCATAAGCTGACCGGTTGTAGCCCCACGAAATGTACCATTCCTCTTCTGCAGAAAACCGACTCGATTGGCCCCAAACATCCGAAGATGCCAGCAGCGCTAAACACACATAAATCCCCGGACTGCATCGAAAAATCATGCGTCAAAATTACGCAGTTCATCCCCTTCTTTAACACATGAATACCACCCAACGCGGTCGGTGGGGCGAGACATTGGCCGTCATCTACCTGGAGAAGAAAAATACGCAAGTAGTCGCCCGAAATTGGAGGTGGAAGCGTTATGAAATCGATTTGGTCGGCCGCAAAAACCAAACCTGGGTCTTTGTGGAAGTAAAAGTCCGTCGCTGGGGTTACTTGGAATCTGCCATTGCGGCGGTCAATGATCAAAAGCAACGAAGAATCATACGCGCCGCTCATACTTTTTTGCGTCATCATGAGATTGATGCGGTGCACATTCGTTTCGACATCCTATGCATCGAATATGCCCGAAATGCTCGACGCATCGAACACATTGAGGATGCATTCGTTTGCCTGCCATGATTCGGTATCTTAGCGGCATGAAGAAGCCTGCCTCCTCTGGACGTTCCGGATCACGCCCCAAACCAACTGGGAAGCCCCATTCCAAACGCTCATCGAGCAGCCGGAAAGATTTTCGTCCCGACCAGCAAGGAGGAAGTGGTCGTCCTGTTCGCCGAGGGCCAGCGCCGGCCAAAAAACCCTTGGGCATCGCTGGTGGGCCGATGCGGCTCAATCGGTTCATTGCCAATGCTGGGGTTTGTTCCCGCAGGGAAGCGGACGCACTTATTGAGTCGGGTGTCATCACAGTCAATGGGGAAATCATCGTCCAAATGGGCTATAAAGTGAATGCCAATGACGCTGTGCAGGTGGGGGGAACGTCCATTCGTCCTGAAACCAAGCGCTATGTTTTGTTGAATAAACCCAAAGGATTTGGGACTTCTATAGGCGATGCGCGTGCAAGAAGAGGTGTGCTGGAATTGGTCCAAAAAGCCTGCAAAGAACCCATTCGTTCGATTGATAAGCTCGACCGTGAGAGCACCGGTCTAATGCTTTTCACCAACGACGAAGAATTGATGGTGCGCATGAACGCGCCCTCATCCGGTGCCGCGCGACTATTCCACATTGGACTAGGAGAGAAAGTGCAGCAGAAGCATCTGGATGAATTGAAGAAAGGTTTTGTTGTGGATAAAGGGTTCGTGCGTGCGGAAGAAGCTGAATTCGCCAATGATGAACGCAACCAAATCGGGCTCAAAATCGTATCCAGTCGCAGCCGCATTGCTCGGCGAATGCTCGAGCAGTTAGGCTATCATGTTATCAAAGTTGACCGAGTCATCCTCGGCCCGCTTACTAAAAAAGACGTCCCACGCGGTAGCTTCCGTCATTTGACAACTGCCGAAATTAACTTGCTTCGAATGAGCTGCTGATCATGGTTGAAAGTCTTGTCATAATACCCACCTACAACGAAATCGAAAACATCCAGCGCATGCTGGATTCGGTCATGGATCTCGAGCCCCCATTCCACGTGTTGATCGTGGATGACGGATCTCCGGATGGAACTGCAGACGTCGTGAAAACGGCGCAGAAACAAAACCCCGAGCGCATTCATCTGTTGGAGCGATCGGGAAAACTCGGACTGGGCACGGCATACATCGCTGGTTTTCGCTGGGCACTGGAACGCAAGTATGAATTGGTCTACGAAATGGATTGCGACTTTTCGCACACACCCCAAGATTTGGTCCGGTTGCGCGAAGCCTGCAAATCAGGGGCTGATGTTGCCGTTGGATCCCGTTACGTTTCCGGCGGTAAAGTGAGCAATTGGCCACTTGGACGGATACTCATGAGTTACTTCGCTTCAGTTTATGTGAATACCATCTTGTGGCTCGGAGTGCGCGACAGCACAGCCGGATTTAAGTGTTATCGAGCCGATGTCTTGGATCGCATCGATCTCAATCGGATTCGATTCATTGGGTACGCCTTTCAAATCGAAATGAAATACAATGCGCACCGATTAGGCTTTCGCATCGTAGAAGTGCCCATTACCTTTGCCGATAGAGAGTTCGGAACCAGTAAAATGAGCATGAACATTTTCCGAGAAGCTTTTCTCGGCGTGCTGCAAATGAGGTTTCGACCGATACGACCCAACCCCAACGCTAAAAAGTAACCTCCATGCTCGCCGCACCGACCCGTTTCATTCGCGCATCCATTGTCAATGAAGGAAAAGTCCAGGTCGATGACGTGCTCATTGCGCGAGACGGTACCATAGGCGCAGTTGGCGATGCGTGCAATCGACATCCAGAGGCTTCTGAAGCCATTCAGATTGATGCACAAGGTTTGTGGTTATTGCCTGGCGCCATCGATGACCAAGTTCATTTTCGTGAACCCGGACTCACCCATAAGGGTGAAATAGCTACGGAGTCAGCCGCGGCAGCTGCGGGTGGAATCACCTCTTTCATGGAGATGCCCAACACCGTTCCTCAAGCGCTAACACAAGGGCTCCTGCAAGACAAATACGACCGAGCGGAAGAGGTGAGCGCTGTCAACTACTCCTTTTTCATGGGGGCATCAAATGACAACCTCAGCGAGGTGCTCAAAACCGATCCCAAAAAAATCTGTGGTGTAAAGGTGTTCATGGGGTCCTCTACGGGCAATATGCTCGTCGACAATCGCTCAGTGCTTGAAGCTGTATTTAAAGAGAGCCCCACCCTTGTCGCCACCCACTGCGAAGATGAAGCCACCATCCGACGCAATACTGCGGCAGCGCGTGATCGATTCGGTGAAGTTGTCCCCATCGGCCAACATCCACTCATTCGCAGCGCAGAAGCCTGCTACAGATCCTCCTCTATGGCCGTTGAATTGGCTGAAAAATCCAATACTCGACTCCACATCCTCCACATCTCGACAGCTCGCGAGGTTGGGTTGTTTCGGAACGACATCCCATCGATTGAAAAACGCATCACTGCGGAGGCGTGCATCCATCACTTGTGGTTTACCGATGCAGATTATGCAGCAAAAGGAACCCACATCAAATGGAATCCTGCCGTCAAGACTGCAGAGGATCGCGAAGCGATTCGAGCCGGAATCCTGAACGGACGCATCGATGTGGTCGCAACGGATCATGCACCCCACACCGCAGAGGAAAAGAACAATGCCTATTTCCAAGCCCCCTCCGGAGGACCATTGGTGCAGCACGCCCTTCCAGCCATGTTGGAATTGGTTCACCAAGGTGTCTTACCCGTTGAAGAAGTGGTAAACTTGATGGCGCATCGTGTGGCTGATTTGTTTGATATTGAAGGGCGAGGCTACATTCGAGCAGGGTACCAGGCGGATTTAGTTTTGGTCGATCCAAACGATGCTTGGACCGTTCGTAAATCCAATATTTTGTACAAATGTGGATGGTCACCATTCGAGGGAACAGCTTTTAAATCGCGCATCCGAGGTACCTGGGTAAACGGTGTGCAGGTCTATGACGGTGATCGGGTGCTTACAAATCATGGCAATCATGCCGGTCAACGCCTCACTTTTAACCGATGAGTTCGACCGCACGAACGAACCCTTGGAGGGGGATAGCAGTTCTTCTTATTACCTCCTTGGCTGGTTGCTCGAGTGGCCCAACCTTTCCAGAACCAGAGCCACCCGTTGATGTGATTCCCCGTGATACGTTTCTTCATGTGCTGACCGAAGTTCACCTCATCGAAGGCGCGTTAAAACAGCGGTTGTTTCGCAACGATGATGAAAACGACCGCATTGAAAACCAATACGCCGAGCTTTTTGATCGGTGGAACATAGACGAAGAACGATTCAAAACCACCTATTCCTGGTGGTACCAATGTCCTGAAGCCCTGGATGGATTGTTGGAAGAGGTTATCGAAAATCTCAGTGTACTCGAACGACAACTCATTGAGGAAGAACGCAATACAGACTCTTCCACGGTTATCTCCGAGGAGGACCCAATGCCTCAAAGACGTAGGGAACAGTAGCGGCCACCGTCTCCTTCAAAGACTGGTAATTCCAATGCACGCCTTTCGCTGCCAATGCTCGCTGCAATTTGTCCGAAGCGTAATCATGGCGTTTGTGCGTGGTTTCCACTGACTCCTTCGAAATTGGGGCCCGGCGCCCGCTGATCAATTCCCATCCTGCGCTGAGCCGCCAAGCCGCCCCCATCATCCAACTCCGGAGCGGACGATGCGGCGCTCGAACGCCCATTTCCTCCGCCATCCAGGTCATCAATTGAAGATAGGAGCAGTTCTCTGAACACACTACAAAACGCTCCCCCCAGCAATCATTGGTCGACAAAAGCGTTGCGGCTCGTGCCACATCCCGAGCAGAAACAAATCCATTCGATCCCGTTGGATACCAACTCAACCCCCGATGCACCAGCGTAAAAAGCATGGATGAACTCCGAGAAAAATCTCCCGGACCCAGCACGATAACGGGATTCACAGTCAACACCTTTAATCCTTCTTCTTGACCCCGCCATACCTCCAATTCCGCATCAAACTTAGATCGAGCGTACGCACTGACGTCGTGCCCATCCTCAAACGGAACGTCTTCGTGAACCGGTTCACCTGGCTTCCTGCCCAGCGCAGCTACAGAACTTACATGCACCAACTCGGGTATCCCTGCGTGCAGCATGGCATTGACCAAGGTACCTGTGGCATCCCGGTTGATTCGCTTCAGCGCGTCCGCATCCTTGCGGTGAAAGGATACGAGTGCAGCGCAATGGTACACACGTGAACAGTTTTCCAAGGCCTCTTCCAGAAACATCTCATTTTCGATATCGCCCTCCACCCAAGTTAAACGAGAGCGATCCGTTCCACATTGATCCAAAAAACCCTCCAGCTGTTCGCGGTTGGTCGTTGACCGACAAAACGCATGCACGTCACGCCCCTCCTTCAACAATTCGTCCACCAAATGGCGCCCGACCAAACCCGTTCCACCCGTAACAAAAACCATGGACCGAAGTTAGTTGGATAATCCGCCCGAAATTCGCAGCAACAATGCGAAAATCGGAGCACATAGAAAACACCCTCGCACGCTTGCCTCATCAGCCAGGCGTGTACCAGTACTTCGATGCGGATAAGCGGCTTCTGTACGTTGGTAAAGCCAAGGACCTCAAGAAGCGCGTCTCGAGCTACTTTACAAAGCAACACCAATACGGCAAGACTCGGTTGCTCGTCTCCAAGATCCATGACATTGAATGGTTGATTGCGCCATCGGAAGCTGACGCGCTGTTGTTGGAAAATAGCTTGATCAAAGAGCACAAGCCGCTCTACAACATCCAGCTCAAGGACGACAAGACTTACCCGTTCATCGTCATCAAAAAAGAGCGATTCCCTCGGATTTTTGCCACGCGGCAATTCATCAAAGATGGAAGTGAGTATTTCGGTCCTTTTCCGAGTGTCAAGGTGATGCACACCGTGTTGGATTTGTGCCGAAAGCTTTATCCCATTCGAACCTGTGCTCTTGCCCTAACCGAAGACAACATCGCCAATCAAAAATTCCGGGTATGCCTTGAATACCACATCGGAAATTGCATGGGACCGTGCGTTGGTAAACAAACTGAGGAAGGGTACAACGAGAGCATCGCAGCCATTCGGTATTTGTTGCGCGGGCACCTCGGCGAAGTGGTCCGCACGCTTGAGGGTCAAATGGCTCATGCGGCTGAAACATTTCGGTTTGAAGAGGCCGAACAGTTCAAGCGTAAACTCGCTGCGGTCAAAAAATACCAAGCCAAAAACACCATTGTTCACACCGGCATCCATGACGTAGAGGTCTACTCGATTGTGCAAGATGCGCGGTGTGCGTATGTAAACTTTCTCAAGATACAGAACGGTACGATCACCAAAGGCCATACGTCCGAAGTTCGGCGAAAATTGGGGGAGGAACCCAAGGAAATTTTGGAAGCCGCCATCGTCCAAATGCGCGACAAGTTTGGAGGCGATGCCAATGCGATTTACACCCCCTTTGAAATTGATCTGCCCTTAAATGGCGTGCAGTTTCACGTTCCTCAACGCGGCGACAAACTTCGGTTGGTCGAAATGTCTGAGCGAAATGCCAAGTTTTTCATGCGCGATCGGCAGAAACAAATGGAGCAAACCCATCCCGAGGCCGCAACCCAACGTTTGCTTGAAACCGCAAAAGAAGACCTTCGTTTATCAGAATTGCCCGTGCACATCGAATGCTTTGATAATTCCAACATCCAAGGCACCAATCCCGCTTCGGCCTGCGTGGTCTTCAAAAACGGCAAGCCGGCAAAATCAGACTACCGAAAATTCAACATTCGCACCGTAGACGGTCCGGATGATTTTGCATCCATGACCGAGGTCGTGCACCGGCGCTACCACCGCCTCGTCACAGCGGGTGAACCGCTTCCACAACTCATCGTCATTGATGGAGGAAAAGGGCAACTTTCTCACGCACTTGAAGCGTTAGAAAGCCTAGGGCTTCGGGGTAAAATTGCCATCATCGGCATCGCAAAGCGATTGGAAGAAATTTATTATCCCGGCGACCAGCATCCGCTGTATTTGGATAAACGTTCCTCCACACTCAAACTGATTCAGCACTTGCGAAATGAGGCTCACCGGTTTTCATTGGACCACCACAGAAAACGCCGAAGCAAAGCAGCGCTTCATTCAGAACTCGACGAAATTCAAGGCGTGGGAGCCAAAACCCGGCTCGCGCTCATGGAGCATTTCAAGACCGTTGATGTCATTCGAAAAGCTTCAGAAAAGGAATTACTTGCCGTCGTCCATTTGAAAGTCGCCCGTGCGATCCTCGCTCATTTCAGCACTTAGCGAATCAAAGCAGCAGCCGATCAGCTTGGTCAGGCACCCGGCATTGCATCGTAAACCAACGGTTGCGGTTCCGAGCCACCCACCGATAGGCACTTCGGGTGATGGGCAGCAGAGGCCAGCCCGATAGCAGCCGCACAATCTGCCGCCAAGGTCGTGGTAATTTTATGCCCAGGATGCGCAGCCCTTCAACTTCGGTAAAACAATTTTGGCCGTCATGCACAACCAATGATTGGTATGGCGGTTGGCGCAGTTCAGCCGGAAGGATGCGCTTCGCTGTTGGTCCCTGGAGCGGGGCAAATTGGACCTCGTCATTTGTCCGATCCCAGGTCCACGCAACAGCCCGGTCACACAAGCCACATGCGCCATCAAAAAAAAGGATGATGCGCTGAGATGAAGCCGATTCTTTCACTTCCAGTGAAACCGTTCGTCCGCCATTCCTTGGGTAAGCAACTCATACTCTCGCACCAACTCTTGGACTATTTCAGCCGCAGGAACTAGCCGCTGAATTTGACCGCTGACTTGCCCAATCTCCAATTCACCTGCTTCCAAGTCGCCTTCAAACATGCCCTTCTTTGCCCGACCACGACCCAGCAACTCCTGCAGTTGATCCGTCGATTGTCCAGCCGCCTCAGCCGCGGCCACTTCACGTGCAAATGGATTGTCCAACAACCGCACGGGTGTCAAAGCCTTTAGACTTAAGCGTGTCGAACCCTCACCGGCATCGACCACTCGGTCTTTGAACGCCTGGTGTGCGGATGATTCCGGAGTTGCAACAAATCGGCTGCCCAGCTGAACCCCTTCTGCCCCAAGTGCAAAAGCCGCAAGCGTGCTGCGCGCATCGCAAATTCCTCCCGCTGCAATCACAGGAACGTTCAACGCATCCGCCACAGCAGGAACCAAACAAAGCGTTGTCGTTTCTTCCCTGCCATTGTGACCTCCTGCCTCAAATCCTTCCGCCACGACGGCATCCACACCAGCTGATTCTGCTTTGAGAGCGAACTTCACGCTGCTCACGACATGCACCACTTTGATTCCATGGGATTGAAGATGTGCCGTCCATTTTGTTGGGTTTCCCGCACTCGTGAAAACAATGGGCACACCAAATTCTATGATGCTCGCTATGTGCTCTTCGATGGAAGGATACAGCAACGGCAGGTTGACAGCAAAAGGTCGGTCCGACGCCGCTTGGCATTTTTTGATTTGATCCCTTAGCACCTCGGGGTACATCGACCCTGCTCCGAGGATGCCCAACCCCCCTGCATTCGAAACAGCACAGGCCAGCTCCCATCCGCTGCACCAAATCATCCCGGCCTGGATGACCGGGTACTGGATGCCCAAAAGTTCCTGAATGCGATTCATAATTCGAACAACGCCAAGTTAGCGCGTTCTGCTTCCTCGCTCCGCACGTGTGCTGAAAAAAACTGACGTGACGCTTCCGACATCTCCTGCCAATTTTCAGGTGGCACAGAAAATGCCGTTTTCAAACCGGAATCCCAAATCGCTTCATCGAGTGGCCAATCCCATCCAATTCCTTTCTCGGACAAATTGCGCCAAGGAGTGCGGTCGCTGATCAAAACTGGGCAACCGTGCGCCCAAGCCTCAACAATGGAATGGCCAAAGTTTTCTTGCGTGGTCGAAGACAATAAATAATGCGCCGCTTGAAAATGCGGTTTTAATTCTGAAGGCGGCACCCCTCCAACAAACTGGACCATCACCGAATCATTTTTCATGGCCAGCTGTTCCAGTTCTCGTTTGTAGTATTCGTCCTCCACAGGGCCGATAAAATGAACCTCCAAGGGCCGAGCAGAAACACTTTTTAGCAAGGCCTTCAGTCCAAAATCGAGGTTCTTTACCCGATGAATTCGTCCCATGATGACAATTCTCCATTTTTCTGTCGACCGAGCGGGGTTGTCTTGGGGCAGCAAGGATGAAAGGTTCTGTGCCACCGAAACCTGAGCTCGCGGAAGAATCGCTTTTACTTCGTGCTTTTCAGCAGCCGTGGATGCATGCCATTGGACGTTGTCCATCCATCCCATCATCCGCGACAAGGATAAGAATACACGCTTTTTCAATGGTTTAATTCCCAACGCGGAGGCTCCAAACATCCCTCGAGGGGCGATGATGGTTTTGATCTGCTTTTGGGTCCGTAAGAGGCGCAGGGGAAGCAGGGTAAATACCGGTGAAAACACACTGTTCAGGTGGACGGCATGGGGTTGAATCTCATCCAGGGTATTTTTCCAAAACCTTCGATTGATCTCACTTCCGTACCACACCTTGATGAATCCGTTCTCCGTGGGAACACTCACCCATTGATTCAATTGATTTACGACGGGACTTGATTCCCCCAAATCCAATGCACCCGTAACCACCCAAACCTCAGCTTGTTTTGCGAGGAGCGAAGCCAAATTAGCAGCGCTCCGAATGGGCCCCCCAGCGCGAAACGCCGGTGGAAACCAATCCACCGAAATCAAAATCCGCTTTCGTTGTTCAACTGATTCCATTGCGATCCATCCAATATCCCAATACCACCAATGACCATACCCTCGAGAATGTCCAACGTGGATCTCCCGCAAGGAATGCATCCCACACCCGATTGACCTGCACACTCGATAGCGTATCCACGTTGGCCAGGAAACCCAAGCCTTTGTCACAGAGAGGTTTCAACGACGTCCTCATCCATTGTTCCCATGGCAAAGTAAATCCCATTTTAGGCCGATGGATAATTTCAGGTGGAAGCAAGTCCGGCAACGCATCCGTGAGCAGCTGCTTGGGCGAATGGGGCCATTTGTCGTCATCTCCAACACTCAATGCCAAGGAAACCAGCCTGTGATCCAAAAAGGGAACCCGAACCTCCAATGCATGCGCCATGGACATTTGATCGGTATCACGCAACAAGGTATGGCCCATGTACGTCCACATTTCGGCCAGCGAAACTTGAGAAAGTCGAGGCAATTGATTGCCTGAACCCATTCTGCTAAACGATGATTGAAGCCATTGAAATACTGCGTTAGGTGAGTTTGCCCAGTCCGGTGCAAGTTTTCGTATGTCACGTTCCAAGAAAACTTGTCGAGACAGCGGATAAGTATGCTCCACATCGAAGTAATCTCCTGCGAGGATGTCCGCCTTCTTGTAGGCAGATCCGTCTCCCTTGTATGCAGCAAATGCTTCGCCAGCCAATCTGCGCAATCCGCGCGGCCAAGAACCCAACCAGCGCTGTTCCCACAACGCTTGCGTTCGCTTAAAAACTGGATACCCCGCGAACAACTCATCACCCCCCAATCCGCTCAGCGCGACGGTAATTCCGGCGTGTTTCGTTGCTTGGCTAACAACATAGGTGTTGGGTCCATCTCCACTGGGGTGATCCATCGCTTCAAGTGCTGCCGGTACTTCGTTTAAAAAGGCGTCCGGGGTCAATCGAATTTCGTGGTGATCTGTACCAAACCGCTTCGCAATCAATCTGGAGTAAGGACTTTCGTCAAACTCTCCTTCGTTGAAGGTCACGCTGAAGGTCGAAATCTGCTGCTCGGAAGCCTCTTTCATCAATCCGACAATCGCACTGGAATCAATCCCTCCTGACAAAAAAGCACCCAGAGGCACATCCGATCGCATGCGCAAAGAAACCGCATCCCGCAAAGTCGAACGGATCGACTTTAAGTGCTCATCACGCGAGGCATTAGAAAGTGGCGCAGAAGAAGCCGCATCCCACCAGCAACCGGTTTCCATTTCTTCCCCATTCAATCGCAACCAATGTCCCGGCTCAAGCAAACGAACACCCTTCACCATGGTCCGGGGAGCATGGACCGTTTGGTAGCGCAAATAATCCACAAGAGCAACCGGGTCGTGCTCCCTTTTGACCCAATTGGAAGCCAATAAACTCCTCACCTCACTTGAAAACAAAACGGATCCATTGACGGACGTGTAATACAGCGGTTTGATTCCCATCCGATCCCGTGCAATAAACAATTCACGCTTGGCATGATTCCAGTATGCAAATGCAAACATGCCATTGAATTCATGGAGCGCGGCGCGACCCCAAACCTGCAAAGCAGCCAAAACCACCTCAGTATCGCTATCGGTCTTGAATGCAAACTCGCCCTTCAACTGCTCTCGGAGTTCCTGGTAATTGTAGACTTCGCCGTTGAACACGATTACATCTCCTGTGACGGTGTCTCTAAATGGCTGATTCGATACATCACGGGTGTCAATGATGCTCAGTCTTCTATGGCCAAGAACCAGCTCCTCGTCTTCTGTCCAGACTCCTGTCGCGTCAGGCCCTCGGTGAGCGATGGCCTCGGTCATGCGGCCCAGCGCAGCACACGCTTCTGGGAACATGTCACGTGATTCGATTCCGTATATCCCCGAGATCCCGCACATGACTTTAAGCGGTTTCTTCTGGGCTCCGAGAAGAAATCCCGTCCCAGCCTTGGGCTTTTAGCGGTGTTTCGAGGCCGTTCTTCGTGATGAGCGTTTTGACCTCCGGGTCATCTACCATGTGGCCAATCACCGATAGTTTCGGGTGATTCCGAACCTTTTCGTAATCGTCTTGTGCTACCGTAAAAAGCAACTCATAATCCTCCCCCCCGCTCAGTACGCAAAGCGTAGGATCGAGGTTGAATTCCCGGGCCGTCTCGTACGTGTGGGGATCGATGGGCAACTTCTCTTCGAATACCTTCACACCGAGTTCCGATGCAGTGCACAGGTGAAATACTTCTGAGGCCAAACCGTCCGAGATGTCAATCATCGAAGTTGGTTTTAACTTCAAATCAGCCATTTCACGCACAACGTCCGTGCGCGCCTCCGGTTTAAGTTGACGCTCGAGAATGCCCTCATGTCCAGACAAGTCAGGCTGAGCCATCGGAGCGGACTTGAACACCACACGCTCGCGTTCAAGAACCTGAAGCCCCATGTACGCACCTCCCAAATCTCCTGACACCACGAGTAAATCTCCCGCCTTCGCCCCTGAGCGAGCAACCGCAGAATCTCCGTCGACCAATCCCAAAGCGGTAACCGTGATCATCAACCCCGACGTAGAAGAAGAGGTGTCTCCACCTACCAAATCCACTCCATAGACCGCGCAAGCTTTGTGCACGCCAGCATACAATTCATCGAGCGCCTCGACTGAAAACCGACTGCTGACCGCAATCGAAACCGTCACTTGAGTAGGGACCGCATTCATCGCACAGATATCCGATAAATTGACCGCAATGGATTTGTAACCAAGGTGCTTCAGCGGCACATACGCCAAATCAAAATGGACTCCTTCGCATAGCATGTCAGTGGATACCACAACTCGCTTGCCTTCCGGATTGATCACAGCAGCATCATCTCCGATGCCCATTAAAGTCGAAGGCTGTCGCAAAACCGTGCCCTCCGTCAGCCGACGAATCAAACCAAACTCCCCAAGGTCTTCTATTTCCGTACGTTGCATGCCGCAAAGGTACCGAATCTTTTCTCGATTCAGCGGGCTGGTGGCGCATCGGCAACCCCCAAAATCTCTCCAACAAAATGCAGGCTTAATCCAGCAAAAGGATGGTTGAAATCCACCACAACAGAATTTAATCGCACCTCCGCAACCACACCAATCATCTCATCGCCGTCCTCCGTTTGCATCGGAACCGCTTCACCTAACTCAAAAATCGATTCGTCCAGCTCCCCGTCCACCAAGAAAGCCGACTTCGGCACCTCGACATACGCCTCTTCGTCTTCTTCCCCGTAGGCATCCTCTACGCTCAACGTAAACTCGAACGAATCCCCAGCTACCAACCCATTCAAAGCGGCCTCAAAAGCAGGCAAAACCTGGCCTTCTCCCAGCATGAATCCAAAGGCCTCATCGGCGGGACAAATTTCGAGTTCTTCGCCGTCTGGGCCATTTTCCCGTAAGATGTAGCTGATTTCCGCATACTTCCCAGGAGCAATCGGTGTCTTGTTCATGGCGCGAAAGTAGGTCGATGATGTAAATTGGCAACATGCTTAAGTCAAATCTCTTTCGCTCCATTTTCGCGGTAGCGGGTATTATACTGACGCTGCCGGTGGCAAATAGCCAAGATGCAGAACCGTTTTCAGATCAACGAGTGCTTCGCTCACCGCGGGTATTCAGTCCGCTCCAATGCCACCACGTGAGCCATCAGGCAGGCGATGATCGTTGCCAAGTCGAGCCCACACCAGCACCGCGTTGGATGATGAATTACGACATGGAGCCATCCATCGCAAGGAGTGATTCTTTTGATCTACAGGCCTACGAACTGGAATTGGATGTGACCAACTACAGCTACCAGCTTTTGGATGCGCATGCCACCATCTCCTTGCATGTGCTCGATGCGTCCGCCAGTGATTTGTGGTTCGACCTGGTTGAGCTGAGCGTGGACAGTGTCAAAATCAATGGAGACAGCATCGGGTTCAACCAATCCGAATCTCAGCTTCATATTGACACGCCTGAAGCGGGTTGGGCGGTGGATGTGCCTTACCAAGTGGATGTGTGGTATGCCGGTTCACCTTACCAAGACCCGTATTGGGGAGGTTTCTATTATGTCAGCGATTACATCTACAATTTGGGCATCGGATTGACGACCATTCCCCCGAATTTTGGAAAAGTCTGGTACCCCTGTTTTGACAATTTCATCGAACGGGCCATGTACACGTATCATGTAACAAGCGCAGGTGGACGCAAAGCGCATTGCCAGGGCCACCTCATCGGAGAACAATTTCTCGCAGGCGACACCATTCTGCGCAGTTTTGAACTTACCCACCCCATTACCACACACCAATCCGCGATTGCTGTGGCGCCCTATGTCGATTCGAACTATGTCCACACAGGTGCATACGGTGACATTCCTGTTCGGCTCACGGCAAAACAAGCACAGATGGGTCCCATGGTCAATAAATTTCAAGAGCTCGGATTCGCTATTGATGCATTGGAATACTGGTGGGGGCCTTATGCTTGGGAGCGCGTGGGATATGTACTCACGACCGATGGAGCGCTGGAAATCCCTACCAACATTGCCTATCCTCAATTCATGGTCGGGGAAGGATTGGTCGCCAATGGAGACTTATTCAGCCACGAATTGGGTCACCACTGGTGGGGTGATTTGGTCGCACCGCGCATTCACAACCACATGTGGCTCAAAGAAGGTCCCGCAGAATACAGTTCACATTTATTTGTCGAATGGAAGGACGGTGAAGAAGCGTTTATCGATGTTGTGAAGGACAATCAGTTGTTTGTGCTGGAAGAGTGTCACATCCAAGACAATGGTTTTCATCCGCTTTCACCGATGCCAGACGAGGAGATTTACGGGCGGCACACTTACTACAAGGGTGCCTCGATTTTACACAACTTACGCGCCTACCTCGGAGATGATGTATTCAGGTCAGGGATGCAATCGGTCATTGCCGAACATTACGACAGCTTCATGGATGTCACGGATTTTGAAGAAACACTCGAAGCCGTTACTGGAGTTGATATGACCCCGTGGTTTGAGGCGCAAGTCTTGCAGCCTGGGTTTTCAACTTGGGTGCTTGATTCCGCTGTTCAGGCGGGTTCCGAACAAACCACCCTGTACTTGCAACAAAAACTCCGTGCTTGCGATGCTTACCACATGTCCGAGCCACTGGATGTGGCTGTTTGGGATGCAAATTGGAACCGTTTCGACACGCAAATAGTCGCCAGTGGCCAGACGGACCAAATGGTCATTGATCACCCGGGCATTGACGTTCCAGCACTCATCGCCCTCAATCCTAACGGAAAACTGAATCAAGGCCGCATGGACTTCATGTACACCATCCAAGAGACCGAAGGAATTCAAAATCTGCCTTGGGTTGCCATGCGCGTTGGATGTGACGCGATGCCCGAGGGCGATTCTGCGTTGGTCCGAGTCGAACATCATTGGGCCGCTCCCGATGCGGGACCTGTGGACCCGTATGTAGAAGAATTGAGTACAACTCATTTTTGGGTGGTTGACGGAATTTGGCCAGATGGGCTTTTGCTCGATGCCCGTCTACAATACTATGGAAACGACTCCGACGCTTTGGATTTCGAACTCTATGGTGGGACGGAGGCCAATGGATTTTTGGCGTGGCGTCCTGATGCTGGTGCTCCTTGGCAAGAATGCGAAGCTTACGAGTGGCAACCCGGATCTTTAGCGAATGGATCAGGGTTGTTCAGGGTTCTTGATTTAAAACAAGGTCAATACGCTTTTGCCAAAGGCGATGTCTCGTCCAATCTCGAATCCAATCCCATGGAAACTGAAGCCAACATCTGGCCCAATCCAGCGCGCAACGAACTCCATATAACCGCTAAATCGTCCGCTAAATCGATGCAGATTTGGAATGCTTCTGGGCAATTGGTTTCGGCTGTAAGACACGCTCAGGGGCTGAGTGAATGGCAAGTCAACGTGCGCGATTGGGCGAGGGGTACCTATTTCGTGCAATTGGACCAATCTCCTGGACAAGCTTTGGTCATCGAATAACCGAAAAACGTTGCAACCCGCAAGGCAAGTGGGGCAATGAAAAGAGAAACAATCACTGACTCAGTGAGCGAAACTCCACCTGGCTGCGGCCCGCTAACCAAGCCTGTGATCCATCTTCTGTGAAGCGAACGGTATAGTAACTGCTGTCCCTTTCCGTCTGCCACGTGAAGCCGCCGTCTTTGGAAATACTGATTCCAGGTATCCCCACGGCCCAAATTTCTTGGCAATCCGTGCCCGGCCTGTACTGGACACATGATCGGTATCCCGGTCCTTCGCTAGGAGTGAGTAATTCCCATGTACTACCGCCGTCTGTCGTGCAGATTTTATTGGCTGAATTGTCGTCCATGGACTCCCAATTTCCGCCCCAACCGATGCCGAGAAGATCACCGCACCGAGCAGCACTGAACATCCCTGTCATCGCTCCCCCTTGGACAATTGGTGTGTCCTTTACTTCCCATGTTTGACCACGGTCCTCTGTGTAGAACATCCGAGATGCCACCCCACCTGATGCAATCCATGCCTCGTCGCCTTCCACTGCGATGTTTCCATTTGACGCGGCAAAGGCCGCTTCACTGGCTCCCGTAGAATCGGATACCACAGGCGGTAAATCTTCGCACGGAACCAACGTCCATGTTTCCCCGCTGTCTCGTGTAATCAAAATACTCAAGCACCCTCCCATCGGATCGCCCATGGCCAAGCCCTCACGAGCATCCCAAAAATGCATGCTATCAAAAAAGGCCAGCGTATCCTCATTGATGTAGACCGGTTTCCAATGGTCCGAGCCTATTTCCTGTCGGAACAGCACCGCCGGGGACGCAATTGTCAGGGCAAATGCCGCCTCATCCGTTACTGCAATGGACCGAAATGCCGGGAGAGAGCCGTCGGACAGCCGAAGCGTATCCACACTCCACGTCGCTCCTGCATCATTCGAATGTCCAATCAAGCCCTTTGAGCCGGCCCACCAAATACCCCCGTCCGAAGCCAATGATAAGGCCCGTATGCTCGACTTAAACTCCCAGATTGTTGAGGAGGGGATGCCGGGGGGTTGCGCCGTATTGCACGACACACCCAACAATGCACATGAAATCAAAAAGTACCTCATGGTTGCGCTATCGGAGCTTCATACCATCGCAGTGAACGCACAATGGACTCCACTTCCCTCATGTATTCGCGTTTATCAAAGTAAGGAGCGTAGGCGTAGCCCTCCACCGTCACGAGATCACCTGAACGCTCATCGAACAAGGTCAGGCTATAAAAAGGCCCTCCCATAAAATCACCCTCAATCCTCCAAAGACCGCGTAATTCCGAAGCGAATTGACCCTTGAAAACAACGTCCTCATACGATGGGGAGTACCGCATCTCCGTGGTCATATACGAGCCTGAATTGCGTCCGGAAACATGCGCTCTCAATGCCGCATTTCGAGCCTTCAGTCGTGCACTCATCGAAAATTGCTGGTCATCCACGTATGGTTCCCGGTAAATAAAAAACCCTTGCTGAACATCGTGGTTATCCCCGCCTTTCATTCGGGTTAATTGTCGGTCAATCCAGAGAAAATCTTCGTTCTTCTTGGCCCAACGTGCATCGCGAGGAACGGTCAACTCCAATTGAGCGCGCGCCCCCAACTCCGCACGAATCACTTCATTTTCATCCAAGGCAATGAGGTCAGCGTATCGTTCCACTTCGGCGCGATGAAAAACACCAATCAATGCTTCAGATTCATCCGATAGCGCCTTTGCCAGGTCCGCCGCTCGACGCGCTACGCCCGTCACGTAAATCTGGTCCCGCGAATATTTTTCCTTATAAATGGAAACCTGCGGTGCTTGGGTATCCACCCGATCAGCCAACTCCAACACCACAATATTCCGGTGCGGCTTCCAAAACCGGTCAAAAGCTTCGGGCTCAAGATGCACCAGTTTAAACCACGGTTCGTATTGCGGCAATACAGGAAACGGATGGTCAAAAATCGAACGGAGTGAATCCCCGACTTCACCATTCCAAATCACCTCATCACACACCACGACCACTTCACCGGCCGCCCCCACCTTTCCGGTGAGCGCAGAACGTGCGCCCTCCTGGCTGCCGCAACCAACCACGAAAACGGTCAGCAAGACGGAAAATAAAGCACTAAAGTTTACTCGGATCAGCATGGATGGTGAGCTTTTGACCGATTCGAATCATGGAGCCTGAGAGGTCATTCCACTCTTTCAATTGACGCACGCTTACTCCAAAATGATCGGCGATTTTCCCCAAAACATCTCCATTTTTGACACGGTAAGTCACCGGTTCTGGGACGAATACAATGTCCGGTGTACGCTCTGGCTCGATGGTCCTCATGCTGTCCTGAAAAGCCAGAAAACCCGGTATCTCTGATTGCGGCAATACCAGAGGGAAGCGCTCCATCGATGCTGGAATAATGTCCATCCTGTACATGGGGTTGAGGCGTGCCAATTCCTTTTCCTCCAGATCAAGCAATGGGGTAATTTGATCAAAACGCAAGACTTCGTCCACCATAACGGTATCCAGGAAGGCAAATGACGGCGACACCCGATCCGGGTAAATATTGTGCTCTTGTGAAAATTCCATCAGGTAGACAACAGCCATAAACGTCGGAACATAGTTGCGCGTTTCTCGTGGAAGGAAGAACCGAATTTCCCAGAAATTTCGTTTCCCACCACTGCGACGAATTGCCCGATTTACATTCCCTGGTCCTGCATTGTAAGCGGCAAGGGCAAGGTACCAGTCGCCGTAAATACCGTGCAGCTTCGCCAAATACGTGCACGCAGCCTCAGAACTGCGCACAGGATCGTGGCGTTCGTCGATGTAAGAATCAATGCGCAAGCCATGGTACTTCGCTGTGGCATACATGAATTGCCAAAGTCCCCGCGCTCCCGCATGCGATTTTGCAACCGGATTGAGTCCGCTTTCAACAACCGGTAAATACTTTAACTCCAGGGGCAAACCAAACCGGTCCAATGTCGATTCAAATAAAGGAAAATAAGCCGGGGCCCGGCCGAGCATTTTACCCAAGTGATTCTTCCTTTTACTCGCGTAAAAGGCAATTCGCGCGTGAACCACCGGATTCCATGCCAAGTCCATAGGAGATTGGGCATTGAGCAAATCCATGCGCATTTGCATCTCAGCCGTATCCAGAAGCGGGGTCTGGCCCAACTCAAAGGCTCGTATGTTGAGAAGGCTCGTATCCGTTGAAAAGCACCAGTCCTCTTGGAGGTAAGCCAACCATGCCAGCTCTTCTTTCTGCAGCACGACGTCCAATGAATCCGCGAAGAATTCTTGTTCAACAAGCGCCACGCCCAATGAGTCATTCGCGTGAATTGAGGTTGTTCTGAACAACCCAAAGCCCGCTATCAGCAGGAAAGGGAATCCTCGCAACCAGCACGCACCTCTCATGCCTTTTCGTCCGATGAATCGTCCTCTTCGTCTTTGTTCGTGGCGTCCTTGAATTCCTTGACACCCTTGCCAAGTCCCTTCATTAATTCGGGGATTTTTCGTCCTCCAAATAATAAAAGCACGACCAGTGCAATCAAAATAATGGAGCCGGGGTTCATTGCATTGAACATGGGATAGTTTTTTTCAAATTTCTGAAGAATTTACCGAAATATCGCGACCCACATCAGGGGGTTACGAACAAAGAACGCGGCAATTATCGATGAGTCGTACACCGCCAACAGAAGCCGCCACGACCGCGTAAGCTTCGCCCCGATCGGTCCCTGAACGCCTTGGCTCAAAATTCTCCGGGTCGACCAGATCCAAATATTCCAAGGCGATGCCCTCTTCGTTTTTAACCGCTGTTAAAATCGATTCAAGCGCACTTTCAATCGAACGGCCCGCCTCAATTGTGTGCTTCAAAGCATGAATCCATGCATTCAGTTTCAATGCTTTGGCACGTTCCTCCTGACTCAAACGAACATTGCGACTGCTGAGCGCCAAGCCGTCCACATCCCGAATCAGGGCACATCCTTTGATCTGCAACCCCGCAAACTCCTCTTGAGCTAAACGTCTAATCACCGCCAATTGCTGTAAATCCTTTTCTCCGAAATAAGCGCAATCCGCGTCCACTGCTTCGAAAAGTTTCCTGACAACCGCCACTACACCGTCAAAATGACCTTGCCGATGTTGGCCTTCAAATGAATGAGTCAATGGACCGTAATCCACAGAATTCACCACCAAATTACCCTTGTACATTTCTTCGACATCCGGCATAAAGACGATCTGTACGCCCAATCGTTCCGCACGTTGGAGATCTGCTTCCAAGGTCTCAGGGTAGGTTTCGAAGTCACTTGCCTTATTGAATTGGGTAGGGTTCACAAAAATGCTCAGCACGACTGCATCACACATCTTTTGTGCTTCGAAGATCAACGACTCATGGCCGTGGTGCAACGCACCCATGGTCGGTACAAATCCTATCTGAGCACCTTGTAATTTCAATCGACCCACCTCTTTTGCGAGTAGCTCTTTCTTTTTGACCGTGATCATGGGGCTCAAATATCGCGCATTCACTAGGCTTTCGCTTGGTTTCCTGCTTAAAATTTCGTACTTTTGAACTTCGTTCTGTTAATTAAATCATGGCACCATGGAGAAAGCAAGAATCCTCTACATATCCCAACACATTGTACCCTTCTTGCCTGCTACTCAAATGAGCTCAGTCAGCCGAAATTTACCACAGGCGGTGCATGAAAAGGGAAGAGAGATTCGGGTTTTCACACCACGATTTGGGAAAATTAACGAACGTAGACACCAATTGCATGAAGTGATTCGCCTATCCGGCATGAACCTCATGATTGATGATACCGACCATCCTTTGGTGATTAAAGTGGCTTCTATTCCCACCGCGCGAATGCAAGTTTACTTCATCGATAACGATGAGTTCTTTAAGCGAAAGGCTGTCCTTCGAGATGCAAAGGAGAAGCTTTTCCCTGACAACGATGAACGCACCATTTTCTTCGCGCGGGGTGTTCTTGAAACCGTGAAAAAGCTTGGGTGGGCGCCCGATATTGTGCATTGCCACGGGTGGATGACGAGTATTGTTCCGGTGTATTTGAAGCAAATGTTTGCGAAAGATCCATATTTCGCTGAGAGCAAAATCATCACCAGCATTTACGATGAGGGGTTCGAAGGTTCTCTTGACGCTCGAATGACGGAAAAGATGCAGCAAGATGGAATTGAATCGAAGAGCATCGAATGCATTGATAATCCGACGTTCGAAGCTTTGAACGCCCTTTCGATTCAACATTCAGATGGGTTGATTGTAGGTTCTGAGAATCTATCTCCAGAAACGGCCAAAGCAATCGAGAATGCCGGCGTCCCGACCATGAGCTACCACGGTGAAGAGGGGTACGTTGGTGATATAAACAATTTTTACGACACGATTTTAGAGGGAAAGGCTGAGGCTGTCTCGTAATTGTTGAACTTCGCGGCATGATAAAGTTCACCGCAAGTCATTATGCGACAGTCGTGGCAGTTTTCTTGGGGATCGCCGTCCTCACGGGTTGCAAAAAACCCAGCACAGACATTGGGCTTGAATATGCTGCAGATGACTTACTCAATCTGAGTCAAACGGATACGCTCGCCTTAGAATTTCATACCATTCGGGAAGACAGCTTGGAAACCAGCCACCTCAGCACCGCTGTTCTTGGTCGAATGGAGCATCCCTTTTTCGGAACACACCAAGCAGGTTTTGCGGTTCAACTCCGGTTGAGTGCACCCGACATCGATTTTGGCTCCAATCCCACCGTCGACAGCATTTACCTCTCGCTGAACTACACTGGAGATCGCTATGGTCTGCTCAGCTCCCAAAACATCACCGTCATGGAGCTTGGTGATTCGCTCACCTTGGATTCAAGTTATTTTTCCAACCAATCGTTCGAAGGGGTAGAGCCCCCCTTGCAAGATGTCGCTTTCCAGCCCGTTGTGTTGAACCCCAGTGAAGAATTGTATTTTGGAGCGGATACCATCGCGCCCGAGGTGCGTGTTTATTTACAGGATGACTTTGGGCAAAGGCTTCTCAACGCAGAATCGACCGTCTATGAATCCAATCAAGCCTGGTCCGAATACTTCAAGGGCCTCACGGTCATGCCTGACCCCAATGGTCCTGGGGGCGGTGCGGTCGGTATTGATGTAGTCACTGGACTCAGCCGAATGCGCCTTCATTATCACAACGACACGGACAGTGCTGCAGTGTATGATTTCAGCATCAATGCATTGAGTCCGAGAAACAACCTTTTCACTCATCAGTGGCGTCCTCCATTTCAGGCGTTGGATGAACCGACCATTTTAGCATTGGATGGTTCACAGCGAGCAGGTATCTTTTCTGGTGCTGGACTCAAAACCAGGGTCGAATTCCCAAACCTCGTTGCTTGGGAAGCAGAACGATCTGACAATCGCGCTGTGCACAAAGCAGAGCTGTGGCTTCCTGTCGACCCTCAGTACAACGACCCGCGCTACCCCATTCCAACGCAGCTTTTCATTTTAACTGAGAATGAAGCAGGCGATCCAATTTCAACGCCTGATCAGACGTCGATTGGATTGAACATTGGCGGCAATTTCGACGCAACAAACCAAGCCTACCGCTTCAACATATCCGAGACCTTCCAACAAATGCTCAACGGTTCCTTCCCGAGCGATAAACTTTACGTCGTCTCATCAAGAGCAGGAATATCCTTGCAAGGTGTCGTTCTCAATGGTCCAGAATTCCAAGGCGATGAAGGCGATACAACCTCTTTGAAGCCCAATGCACGAATCCTTGTCACGTGGAGTGAATGAGTTTATTGTTTAAATTAGATTTAACATGTGCGGAATAGTAGGATACATCGGAGATAAAGACTCCTTTCCCATCTTGATCAAGGGATTGCAGCGACTCGAGTACCGTGGCTATGATAGCGCCGGTGTGGCTATTTCCAATGTCGATGAAGATGGTATTCAAATCTTCAAAAAGAAAGGCAAGGTCCAAGATTTATTGGATCATGTTGGTGATAAGACACCTTCAGGAACGGCCGGAATAGGGCATACGCGTTGGGCCACACACGGACCACCCAATGACGTCAACGCGCACCCACACACTGCGCGGCTTGGTCGGTTGGCAATGATCCACAACGGCATCATCGAGAATTACGAAAGCCTCCGCACCAGCCTCGAGGCCAATGGACATGCTTTCGTCAGCGACACAGACACAGAGGTGTTAATTCACCTCATAGAAGAAGTTCAGTCTCGCGCAGATTGTTCCATTGTGGATGCAGTGCAACTCGCACTGAAAGAAGTGGAAGGCGCTTACGCAATTGCCATAATCGATGCAAGCGAGCCTGATTTACTCATTGCTGCCCGTAAGTCCAGCCCCCTCGTAATCGGTGTTGGTAAGGAAAACGAATACTACATCGCATCGGATGCGACACCCATTATCGAATACACTCCAAACGTCATCTACCTCGATGACGAAGAAGTGGCTGTCATGCACCGGCACAACGGACTGACCATTCGCAACCTTGAAAACACCGAAATCACTCCAGAGATCCACGAGCTCGAAATGCAAATCGAAGCCATTGAAAAAGGCGGCTTCGACCATTTCATGTTGAAAGAGATATACGAACAGCCCAATTCGATCTTGGACTCCATACGAGGGCGTATGAACCTTCAACGCTCGGAGATCAAAATGTCCGGCATCGATGCACACTGGGACCGCTGGGAAAATGCACAACGCATCCTCATCATTGCATGCGGAACCAGCTGGCATGCCGGCCTCGTTGCAGAATATCTGCTGGAGGATTTTGCCCGCATACCCGTGGAAGTAGAGTACGCTTCTGAATTCCGGTACCGAAATCCGATCATTCGTCCCGATGACGTGGTCATTGCCATTTCACAGTCCGGAGAAACAGCTGATACCTTGGCGGCCATTCGACTCGCAAAAGACCAAGGGGCGCATGTTTTTGGTGTCTGCAATGTGGTCGGTTCCAGTATTTCACGCGAAACAGACAGTGGCTCCTACACCCACGCTGGACCTGAGATTGGGGTGGCTTCAACCAAAGCCTTTACAGCACAGATCACGGTGCTGACATTGATTGCTTTGCTCGTTGGAAAGAAAAAGGGCCACCTCAGTACGCAACGGTTCAACCGGCTTTTGGTCGAATTAAACGCCATCCCCGAAAAAGTCCAAACACTCCTGAAGCAAGACGACCGCATTCGGGAAATCGCAAAGCGTTTTGAGCACAGCACCAACGCGCTTTACCTTGGTCGCGGTGTCAATTTCCCCGTCGCGCTTGAGGGCGCCTTGAAGCTCAAAGAAATCAGCTACATCCATGCCGAAGGATATCCTTCTGCGGAGATGAAACACGGCCCTATTGCCCTTATTGATGAGGAGATGCCCGTGATTTTTGTAGCTACTGCTGACGATATTTACGACAAAACCGTATCGAATATACAGGAGGTCAAAGCGCGTGGAGGACGATTGATTGCCCTCGTCTCCGCTGGCAACAAGGACTTGAAAAAGCTCGCTGAATTTGTCATCGAGGTACCCAAAACCGATCAAGCGCTCGCACCGCTCTTAACCGTCGTTCCTCTTCAATTATTAAGCTACCACATCGCTGTCATGCGCGGCTGCAACGTGGACCAGCCAAGGAACCTCGCGAAAAGCGTGACCGTGGAGTAATTTGTGGTAGGTTTTACCATTTACAAGATTTTCAGAGATTTTGTTATTCGATGAAATCCGGGTCTTTAAAAAGTACTTTTCCGTCCTCATCATAAATTACAACATATTCAATATTGAAATCACCATCATGAAATTCTACTGCCATTTCGGGTGTAAAGGTGTCAGGTTCTTCTAAACCTTTATCCAAGAATGTAAAAATATCGTCAAGTGTCTTCACATGATCTTCATCTTGGTCAATATCACAATATAGTTTTATATCCTCGTCGTAATAATGAACCTCCCATTTAACCGTAAACTTCATAGTGTCTAATCTTAGGATGCTTCTCAAATCAATTATTTCTACAAAACTTTGGGAATCCAAATATTCAGGATTCAATGCATAGACTCCAAGGTATCCAATAACCCAAAGATATCTTCATCCGTAGTCAGGGGGTTCTGAAAGGTGCACCGCAACCAGGTCTGACCATCCAGAACGGTTTTAACGATGTAATACGGACCTCGTTCTATCAGACGAGAACGCAAAGCCGCGTTGTCTCCGTCACGCAACCTGAAACACAGAATATTGGACTTGGGTGTAGCAAATAATTCCCACCGAGGGCGTCGCTCAATCTCGGCTGCAGCAACCTTCGCTCGATCCACCAAACGATCCACCAAACTCTCCCACAATCGCGGGCCGTGCGCTTCCCAAATGCCAAAAACAGCAACACTGAGCATGCGTTTGGTGCACTCAAATGTTCGCTTGCTCAAGTTCCACCATTCTTCGTCTTCACTTTCATACAGGTAATGCGCCTCTTGGCTAAAAGCTGCATACGCATCCGAGCCTTTTCTGTAGAACAATCCGGTGCACAAAGCGGGAATCCCTAACATTTTGTGAAAGTCCATGGCCACCGAATCAGCACGATCCAATCCCCTCAGGACACCCCGGTGCGTTTTCGAAAATACCTGACCAGCGCCGTGCGCTCCATCCACATGGAACCACAGTTCATTGGACTCCGCAAAATCCGCCAGCATCTCCAAATCATCAAATGTTCCCGTCGACGTTGTGCAGGCATTCCCCACCACCGCAATCACTTGAAAACCCTTCGACAAAGCCGCCTCATGGGCTGCAACCAATTCACTTTGAATGATTCGATGTGCTTTGTCTGTCGGAACTTGAATGACTCCTTCTCGGCCCCATCCCATCACACGAGCTGCACGGTCAACGCAATAATGTGCTTGATCGCTGACCAAAAGTGCGAACTTTTGATTGGTCCCATCCCGCCAAGCATTCCCCAATGATTTCCGTTGCCGCGCCGCGAGCAGTGCGGTAAGATTGGCCAAGGTACCCCCATGCGTAAGAATGCCCCCGGAATCTTCTCCAAAACCCATGAATTGTGCGATGGATTGCATCACCGCTTCCTCCATCGGACCGCTCGCAGGACCCATTTCATCGATCGCCATGCCATTATTGAGCAACGCCGTCGCTGCCTGAATCCACGCCAACTCAGGAAGAGGAACAGCAACTTGATGACCCGCATAACGTGGGTCGTGCAGGTGATTCGATCGTTGAAGCACTTCCGCCAAAAAATCTTCGGATAACAACGCCCCATCTACCGGACCCAAATCTCCGTTAAGTCTTGATTTCCAGTATTTCAGCCGGTCAGTCGGCGATTCAGAGTTCAAGACATGACTTCGCGTCCGCGCCTGTGAATCTGCGAGGTATTCCGACAGAATATCAACCGCATTGGCACCGCGGTTTCGGAAGCTGTCGCCCGTGTAAAAATTAGACCAATGAGAGCGATCCATCGGTTTATTCCCTGCTATCATGTTCGAAAGTTCGGGTGAATGATGCAGAGTTCGGCGTTTTTTGCTTTTCTTGCGTTCAGAAATTTCTTGAAACACAACACACTACCATGAAGAAACTCATGTTCACTTTGGCGCTTTCAGCGCTTGTTACAATGAGCGTACAAGCTCAGAAGCAAATGGGAGACGAGCACAACATTGAAGTTAGCTTTACTCCTTTCGGCGGAAGCCCCATTGATGGTTCAACTATCAAGTACCGTAACTTCCTGGAAGACAACCGTGCATTCCGTTTGTCCCTCTCCGTGTCTTCTTCCAACGACGTTCACGCGTGGTACCAGGATGCTGAAATCAATGAAGCAGATCCAGTAAGCCCACAATTAAATATCAATACGAAGTCATCTTCATTCGGCATCGCTCCGGGCTATGAGCTGCACTTTGATGGAATGGACAACCTCTCGCCTTATATGGCATTTGAATTGCCCATCACAATTGGAAACCGAGCGGATACGCAAGAGTTCTGGGGTCCTCAAGACATCAATGATGCAGGCCAACCGGATCAGTACGTTGTTTGGAATGTAGGGAATGAGCAAGGGTTCACGCGCGTAGGGTTCAATATTCTCTTCGGTGCTGACTACTACTTCTCAGATGCGATCTACCTTGGTTTTGAAGCTGGTCTAGGATTCGGTAAGACCACATTCGGAAACCACAGCATTACAACGGACAATTTGACTGCATTCAACATGGAGTTCAACAATGCATTCTCAACCGAAGCAGCAGGTTCTGAAGTTGCGGGAGAGTTTGTGGGTCAATTACCTTTCAGCGCATTAGACGGTGTGATCTACAACGAGTACTGGCCTGACGGAGCTGGATCAGACGATATCTACTATCCTTGGCCAAACCACATCAGCAACAACACCATTGGGAACGTATTCCAAGGTGCATTGCGTGTTGGCTTCTTGTTTGACTAAATCATAGCGATTCAAGCAAACGTCTTATTAGAAAAGGCGGCACTTGCAGTGCCGCCTTTTTTGTGTCCAATCGAGTCTGGATTTGTACCTTGTTTGCATGGAATTAGAATTTCAAGGTGTCGCATTTCGAGCGAACGGTAATCCAGAGGTGGACCTCAGTATTGCCATGGGAGACGGGCACGGATCCCGGGCGTGGTATGTAGACTTTATGCAAATACACGTTGTTCGCGCAAATGGATTTCTGGGTTCAGTTGCCGAAGGAGGAGCAGTCAACTTTCGAGACGTCCAATTCAATCCACACGGCAACGGCACTCACACAGAGTGTTTGGGACATATTTCCCCAGAAGCCCATTCCGTTAACCAGTTGACTTTTCCTGTATTAATGCCTTGTCTTGTGTTCAGCGTATTTCCGGAGGCACGAAATGAGGATGCAGTAATCACCGCGAGGGAATTGGAAGAATCCGCCTCTGAGCACTGGACATCGGATTCCGATTTACCCCCTGCGATCATCATTCGCACCCTACCCAATGCTGCGAGCAAGCGAGGTCGCAATTGGTCCAATTCAAATCCGCCTTATTTCGATCGTGAAGCCATGGATTGGCTGGTCAATAGACGTGTTGATCATGTGCTTGTTGACTTGCCCAGTGTCGACCGCGAGGTGGACGGAGGCGCATTAGCGGCCCACCACGCCTTTTGGACATACCCAGATTCCCCACGGCATCAAGCCACGATTACAGAGCTTATATACGCTCCTGATTCACTCCCAGACGGTCGGCACTTGCTGAATCTTCAAACAGCAGCATTTGATATGGATGCCACACCAAGTCGACCCATTGTCATCCCGTGCCATCAACTTTGAAAGACAGCCTACCTGGTTTTTGCAAAAGACTTTGATAAAAAAAGCCCCGCAGTTGCGGGGCTTTCTTTTCGTTGAGACTTAAACAAACTTAGTTCACGTCCCACCACAATTTCGTAGTGAGGAGATCATCAGCACCACCTCCGGTGGCAGCTGTCCAGTTTGCATTGTTCAATGTCTGTTCGTCAAGTGGGTACTTCATGCGTGAAGGAACAGAACCATCTCCGTCCAACACACCATCCGCACAAGGCAACAATACACCGAAGTCCAATCGGCGGTATTCAGCCCAACCCTCGTAACCTTGCATGTACAATGCAGCCCACTTCTGCCGGCCGATACGTTCGTTCCACGCGCCTTCAGCAGTGCCGTAAGCAACAGATTCTTGCGCCAGGTAACCTGCAATTGCATCCGCATCATCGATGCCCCAATAGTTCATATTCAGGGTGATTGCAGCGTTGTAATGCTCTTCTGCAGACAATATGCTCGACCATCCGCGCTCAGCAGCCTCAGCCGCCAAAAAGTGCGTTTGAGCCGCATCGAAGAAGATACCCGCTAAATCCGCTGCGAGAATGCCAGCTCCACGCTGAGAAACCTCGTCATTCGGAGTCAACGCCGCATTCGTTTCATCCAGCCCATACACTTCACCTACATACTCACCTGTAGCAACGGATGGAGAGAAGTATACGTCTCGTCGTGGATCATTCAACGCAGTCAAGAAGTCCACCATCGTGTTGGATGCAGCGAAATCGTTTCGCGTTTTGTAGTCTTCGTTGATGGGGTTGTTGTTCGGTGCTCCCGTGAGGTAACCAAACAACGCATTGTCCTCATTGCCTGCAATGATGGCTCCAGAACTCAACGCCGCTTCTGCAGCGGACTGAGCAGCGCCTGGATTCACGTCAGCCATGCGCATCGCAACACGCAATTTCAACGAGTTTCCGAACTTCTGCCATTGCGCCATGTCACCGCCATAAATCTGGTCACCCTGTGGACCTGAGCCGCCGACATTCATGCCGTTCAGCGCTGCATCCAACATCGTAACCAAGCCCGCATAGACATCCGCTTGGCCATCGTAAGATGGTGTTGTGTTATCAACCCCTTGCAAGGCTTCAGACATCGGGATCGCACCAAACGCATCTGTAAGGTGCTGATAAATCCAGGCTTGAAGGATCTGCGCTACCGCAATTTGGTTTGCATTGTCTCCATAACCAGCATAATCAGCTGCATCCTCACCTGAATTCAGGTCAATGATGGTCTGCAGGTCTTGCAATGGTCCTGCATAGAAGTCTGACCAGGCGGTATTCGCCGTTGCATCTCGGTACGCGTATCGACTCTCATTCGAGTACTGATTCGAGCTCCAATACTGCGCTGTTTGCATCGCTCGGCGACTGCCCCAGAATGAATTGTACACGCGGTCCATGGTCGACTTTTGAGCATTGGTCAAAAGAAAACCAGGTGAAACCGCTGTAGGCTCATTGGGATTGGTATTGATCTCCTCGAAGTCCTTTCGGCACCCCGTGAAAACAAGGGCTCCAATCAGGCCCACCAGGAGGAAAATTTGCTTGTTCATTTTCATAATGATTTAAGGTGGGAATTATTACAGGTTGAACTTCAAGTTGAAGCCGATGGTACGCTCAGCAGGAAGCTGCCCCCCTTCGAAACCTTGCACGTTTGATGATGAGGTAGCGACCTCTGGATCAATGTGCGGTACGTTCTTGTGCAGAATAGCCAAGTTGCGCCCGTAGATGCCGATGCTGATGTTGCTGAATGGCAAGCCACTCGTTACACTTGCTGGCAAGTTGTAATCCAAACGCATCTCCCGCAATTTCACAAAGCTCGCGTCGTATTGGTCAGCAGCATGAACCACGTAACCTTGATTGTAGAAGAAGTGTGATTGCGCACCGATGTTCGTTGCGTTGTTCACAGCAGAACTGGAAACTTCTCCTGCCGCATCCAAATACACAATTTCGTCAATTTCACCATCGGCAGTTGTGGTGTATGTTCCGTAAACACCATCTACCGTAACACCTTCCTCTCGCATTCCTTCCTCGGCAGTTTCAGCTAAAGTACCAGAGTACTTGCCCCACTGATTCGAGTAACTGTGAACTGATCCTCCTTTCTGGAAGTCAACCAAGGCGCTGAATGAAAGGTTCTTGTATTGCATATCAGACCAAACACCTCCAGTGAAGTCGGCGAGAATGTCTCCAATTGGAACAACCCCTGGCGTGCGCACGTAGGTTCCATCCGTGTTGACCAGCTTATTGCCGTTATCGTCATAAACGAAGTCATAACCGTAGAACGTTCCAAGAGGCTGTCCTGGCCGTGCTTCCAATGTCACCCCAAACAGGCTGGTGTATCGGATGTTTTCAACACCTTCTGCCAACTCAAGAAGTTCGTTTTCGTTCTTCGCAAAGTTCACACCGAGGTCCCAACGGAAGTTTTCCGTTTGAACCGGTGTGCCTGAGATGGCCAATTCAATTCCTTTGTTTTGGGTCTTTCCTGCATTCAATACAGCGCTCGTATAACCCGATGCGGCTGAAACAGGAACATTGAAGATCAAGTCCTCGGTGATGTTGCTGTAATACGTTGCATCGATTCGCAAGCGATCGAGGAAGAAGTTCAACTCCGTTCCGACTTCGAAACTCGTTGTCTTCTCTGGAAGAAGGTCCGGGTTGTTTTGAGCGTTTGGTACAGAGGCTGAGCCACTGCTTCCAAAGTTGGGGTTCACGCCGTACGTCAACCCTGTTTGGTATGGACCGGTATCGTTACCGACTTGTGCCCAACCCAATCGAAGCTTACCAAAGCTCAACCCCGAGATGTCCGCAACCTCGCTGAATACGTAGCTCGCAGTAGCTGAAGGGTAGAAGTAGCTGTTGCTTGATTCAGGAAGCGTGGAGCTCCAATCGTTTCGAGCAGTCACATCGATAAAGAGTGTGTTTTGATATCCGAGGTTAACCGAACCCAAAAGGGAGTTGATGACTTTGCTGTCTTCGTAGTCACTGATTTGGTATCCATCACCACCGTTTTCAACAGTATACAAACCCGGTGTATTCAAACCACCCAGTGTGTATGCACCCAATCGCTTGTAATCACGGATTCGCTTGTTCACTCCAACAAAACCGACCAAACTCAAATCCGAGTTGATTTCTTTGTTGAAGTTCAAATAAGCGTCCAAGTTGGTCTCTTGCAGTTGACGAGTGTACTCACTGTAAGATGACTCCCGCACTCCGCCTACTGCAATGCGTTCTTGACGACGGTCAATGTAGAAGTCGGTCAACGCTCGTCCCATGAAGCTGAGGTTATCGTTGATCTTGTAGTTCATCGTTAAGTTACCGAATACACGGTCTCGCTGATCGTCCTGAACATTCTGGTAGCGCTCCCAGAATGGGTTGTCCCAATAGTGAGGGCTCGGATCTGTTACGCTATTTCGGTTCCATGTACGGTGAGATCCATCTGCATTTTGGTAATTACGAAGTCGATCCATGCTCAACTGTCGCTGACCCCATTGGGTGAATTGGCTCATCACCGACTCACCGTATCCTGTCAGAGGTCGGCCTTCACCTACGCTCTGAACGTAATTTGCATTCACACTCGCTGTCAACTTATCGCTGACATCCGAAGAAGCCGCAAACGACAAGGTGTTCCGATCGAGGGAAGAATTCTCATAAACCCCCGTTTGGTTGTGATTCGTATAGCTCAAACGGAAAGAACTCTCATCGTTTGAACCTGTCACTGAGAAGTTGTTGCTGTAAGTTACTCCCGTTTGGAAGAACTCTGAAACGTCGCTGTCAGTAGGAGACCAAGGTCGTGTCTTGCCATTGTCATCATCATCGTACCAGCTATCCCAATGATAGACTTGCTGACCGTCCAATGCTGGACCCCACGATCCATCGTATCCATAGTCAGGAATTGGAGTGTCTCCCAAACTGTCTACCAATTGCTGGTTGATCCAGTCAGTTCCTGCACCACCACCATAAGAATTCTGGTAGTCAGGCAAGACAAATACATTATTAAACGCTACGGTACTGCTGACTGAGACGCCCAACCCTTTCTTTCCAGAGGCTCGGTGGCCTTTTCCTGATTTGGTGGTAATCACGATGGCACCATTGGATGCGCGCGAACCGTACAATGCGGCGGCGGCGGGGCCCTTCAAGACTGTTACCGACTCAATGTCGTCCGGGTTCATGTCTTGCATGGCGTTTCCGTAGTCATACCCCCCGACTGCTCGCTGCTGATTGCCGCTAGAGTAGTCCGAGTTATCCATTGGAACGCCGTCCACAATGAACAGTGGTTGGTTATCGCCTGTAATGGAGCTCGCTCCACGTAAGATGATTTTAGAGGAACTACCAATCGCCGTTCCCGATGTTACTTGGGCTCCAGCGATCTTACCAGTTAAGGATTTGACAACGTTTTCAGATTTTGCCTCTGTAAAGGCACTGTTGCCTAATTCTTGGACCGAATAACCCAGGGCTTTCTTTTCCCGAGAAACCCCCAAGGCTGTAACAACAACCTCATCCAAGTCGACACCGGCGGAAAGCGCTACGTTTAACGTGCTGTTTCCATCGCACGCGACACGCTCGGAACCATACCCGATAAAACTAAAGAGCAGCTCGTCGCTCGCCGCATTTGCGGTAATTGAGTAGGAACCATCCACATCTGTGAAGACCCCTATACCTTGACCGGCCACAACAACGGCCACTCCCGGAAGTCCGTCTCCGGACGATCGGTCTGTCACCTTACCGGTGACTTTGCCTTGAGACCACACTGTTCCGGTGAACAACACAGCCACGATTAACAGTAATCTTGTTTTCATTATACAGGATTTAAAATTTCATTTCAGTTTGGGCACTAATCGCCCCGACAATGATGCTAAAAAATTTGCTTCATTTTACAAATTCTTAGCATTCGTTATGAGCAGTTCTCAGTTCATAAACTGCTAACTCACTAAAAATGAAAGCGTAAGAGTTGTCCCGAAATCGTGTTCTGAGGACACTTTTATAGTCCCATTCATTTGATTAACAATCGATTGAGTAATCGTGAGGCCCAGCCCCGTTCCTGTCTTCTTCAATGTAAAGCGCGGTTCAAAAATTGACCCTTGATCTTCCTCTTTGATGCCCACACCGTTGTCCTTAATCCGAACGATGATGCGCGGACCTTCGCAAGAAGCGGAGACGCTTATCATCCCCTCTGCCACCCCTTCAACGGCATCTACCGCATTGGATAGAACATTGTTAAACGCCCTCAACAAATGAGGTTTTGACCCCTGCATCCACAGTGCTTCGTCCACCATTCCTTCATCATTCCATTCGACCTTCGGAGCTGCAGCTTCATACATCGCCACAGATTCCCGGAGCACTGCAGCAACATCGATGCTCTCCATTTCACTCAATCCGACAGCGGCCAACATCGAAAAGTCTTGCGCAATTTCTGACAATACATCAATTTGTTCCGTCACCACACGGCAGTGCCGTTTCAGTCGTTCTTCAAAGTCCGGACGTTCATCTGACCACGCACGTTCAAGATGCTGCGCGCCCAACTTGATTGGCGTCAACGGATTCTTAATCTCATGTGCGACCTGCATCGCCATCATTCGCCAAGCACCTTCCCGTTCCTTTTTGGCTAATTCCTCCACTGTCATTTCCAGGTGTTTCAATAACGCATTGTATTGATCCACCAATTCACCGATCGCATCTTTGCGAGAATACGCAATGGGGGTCTGCATCTCTTGCGGATTCAATTCCCGCATGCGGTCCCGGATTATTCTCAGGTTCTTTACCAACCCATTGGATAAAATCGCAGCCACAATCATTCCACCTAACAAAAGCATGACGTATAAGGGGGCCAATTGGCTCCAAAATGCTCTAAAGCCTCCTGACTCCAATGCCCGTCGCTGATAACGAACCCCGACAATGCCCAAGACGACATTGCGCTGATCCCGCACATTCCAATACACCTTGACCGAAGAACCGTAGTCCGCCCCTTGGATTCGGTCATCTGATGTGCTCAATGCTTCCATGACCTCAACGGATAACGAAATATCTGCTCCCTCATTCACGTCCAGCGTCGACTGGGTCAACAGCTTACCCTCTGGTTGATATAAAGCAATATCCATTCCATGAATATCCGCCAATTCACATATCCTGTCTGAAAAGGCAATCGGAATGTCCTTTGTTTGAAACGTGTAAGGCAGCCTGTCCAATGTGTATTCCAAGCTACGCTGGACCGCCGCTTCTTTTCGGATCAATCGCTGAGTATTGTAGGATTCCTCTTGCTCCGTTGCGAATTGCCATGCCACGTACATGGTTCCCGTCAAAGACAGAACAATGACGAGCAACATAGAAAATAAAATGCGTGTTTGAAATCCCACGGTCCTAAGCTAATGCTAGTCCGTCTATCGCAAGGAAGATGCCAAAAAGATTTTATCCATCCAGGGCCTCTGAGCCCGCGACGATTTCTAAAATCTCCGTCGTAATCGCAGCTTGACGGGCCTTGTTGTACGAAATACGCAGATCGCGCAGCAACTCGCCGCCGTTCTCCGTGGCCTGGTGCATTGCCGTCATTCGCGCGCCATGCTCTGAAGCGTGACTGTCAAGCAAACCCTTGTACAGCTGAACCTTCAGAGAATTCGGAATGATGCGTTCAATAATTTCCGTTTGATTCGGTTCGAAAATATACTCCGTATCTGCGCTAGCCGATGCATCCTCGGTTTCGGAAGCCTCAAGTGGCAGATACGCCTCAAACGTAGCCTCCTGAACCGCAGCATTGATGAATCGGTTGTACACAATTTTTACCTCATCATAGGTTCCATTCTCGAACTGGACCATGATTTTTTCGGCCACCGCTTGGGCAGCGTCAAAATTCAACTCATCAAAGATTTTCCAATCATCCTCTCCAAAACCAATCGGCTCGGTCGATTTATCTTTTCTAAATGCGTCGTTCGCCTTCTTTCCCAAGGGCAAAACATGATACTCCACGGCCTTGTCTGACATACCGCCCTTGACCGCCTTAATAATGTTGTTGTTGAAACCTCCACACAATCCTCGATTGGACGTAATGGCTACCAACAAAACCCGTTTGATTTCTCGTTTCTGCGAATACACTCCTTCGCTACTGTCGAGTGAGGCGCTCACATTCGATAGGACCGCCTGCAGCTTTTCTGCGTATGGTCGCATGCGTGTGATCGCTTCTTGAGCACGGCGCAATTTAGCCGCTGCCACCATTTTCATGGCAGAGGTAATCTGCACGGTGTTTTGCACCGATGTTATTCGCTCCCTTACTTCTTTGAGTCCGCCCGACATTCTTTATGCGTATTGAGCCGTCATTTCCTTGGCAGCAGCCGTAAGGACCGCCTTTTGCTCATCACCGTACTTTCCGCTCTTCAACTGGTCCATTGTATCCGCGTGCTTCGAACGCAAGTAATCGAGGAAGGCTACTTCGAATTCCTTCACCTTCTTTACCGGAACGCTCTTCAGCAAGCCTTCAACACCGCAGTAGATAATCGCAATTTGATCTTCAACACGCATTGGGCTATTGAGGTCTTGCTTCAAAATTTCGACGTTGCGTTCACCTTTGTCCAAAACCGCTTTCGTAGCATCGTCCAAGTCTGAACCAAACTTCGCGAAAGCCTCCAACTCTCTGTACTGAGCTTGGTCAAGCTTCAACGTACCAGAAACCTTTTTCATGGACTTGATCTGGGCATTACCCCCAACGCGACTTACAGAAATTCCGACGTTAATCGCTGGACGAATACCGCTCAAGAACAGGTTTGACTCCAAAAAGATCTGACCGTCAGTAATGGAGATTACGTTGGTTGGGATATACGCAGAAACGTCACCCGCCTGTGTCTCAATAATCGGCAATGCCGTCAAGGAGCCTCCGCCTTTAATCTTATCCTTCAATGAAGCAGGCAAATCATTCATTTGAGAGGCAATCCCTTGCTCACCTATCACCTTCGCCGCGCGCTCCAATAAGCGGCTGTGCAGGTAAAAGACGTCTCCTGGGTAAGCCTCACGTCCTGGAGGACGGCGCAACAACAACGATACCTCACGGTAGGCAACGGCTTGCTTTGACAAATCATCATAAACAACCAATGCTGCTCGACCTGTATCTCGGAAGAATTCCCCAATCGCAGCACCTGTGAATGGTGCGTAGAACTGAAGCGGTGCAGGGTCGGATGCTGTCGCTGCTACAACCACTGTGTACGGCAACGCTCCATTCTCCTCCAACATCTTCACAATACCCGCAACCGTTGACCCTTTTTGACCAATGGCAACATAAATGCAAAATACCGGCTCACCCGCCTCATAAAATTCACGTTGGTTGATTATGGTGTCAATCGCCACCGTAGTCTTGCCCGTTTGTCGGTCACCGATGATTAATTCTCGCTGACCACGGCCAATTGGAATCATTGCATCGATCGCCTTGATACCGGTTTGCAACGGTTCACTTACGGGCTGTCGGTAAATAACACCGGGTGCCTTTCGTTCGATCGGCATTTCGAATAGCTCACCTGTAATTGGCCCTTTTCCGTCAATGGGCTCTCCCAAGGTGTTGACGACGCGACCCAACATGCCGTCTCCGGCACGCACAGATGCGATCCGGCCCGTTCGTTTTACAGTGGAACCTTCTTTCAAATCTCCTGAAGGATCTAATAAAACGGCACCAACATTGTCCTCCTCCAGGTTCAAGGCAATGCCCCGAACACCGTTGTCAAACTCAATTAATTCGCCCGATTCCACATTACTCAGGCCATAGATGCGCGCAATGCCATCTCCGACTTGAAGGACGGTTCCTACTTCTTCCAATTCAGCCGCAGACTTAACGCCTGCGAGTTGTTCACGCAAAATAGAAGAGACTTCTGCTGGATTGATTTCTGCCATGATTTCGGCTGGTGTTCGGTTTCTTTGACCGGCTTAAAATTCCGGTTCGTAATCGTGATCGGTAATATGACGACGCAGCAATTCAAGTTCCCGTTTGATGCTCGCGTCAATCATTTGATTGTCCATCAATAGCTGAAACCCACCTAACAAGGAGGGCTCAACGGTTTCTTGTAATTCCACGTCGCCGTCGTGTAGCTTAGTGAGTGCGTCCGAAACTCGGCTGCGCAACTCATCATCCATGGGCACAGCAGTCTTCACTTCTGCAACCCGTATGTTTCGTTTGGTCCTCACCAATCCCTGTGCCTCAAGCATGATGGCAGGCAAGATGGACTCTCGTCCTTTCCTGACTAAAACCTTCACAAATTCCAATGAAAGGGCACCAATGTGGCCTTCAAAAATCTTCACTAGAATCTTCTCTTTCGCATCCGCCTTGATTACCGGACTCTGAAGCATCAACTCTAGGTCATCAGATGCTTCAATCGTCGCACTCAAAGTTTGTACGTCCTGCTCCATCGCATCGATGGACCCTTGTTCTTCAGCAAGGCTGAACAAGGACTTGGCATATCGTATGGCTGCGCGAGGAGTTGCCATGAGATCAGTTCAATGGGGATTCATCAATGAGCCGATTGACAAGCGCTTTTTGCTCGTCGGATGACTCCAACTTTTCTCGAAGCAATCGCTCGGCAATATCCAGAGATAGGTTGCCAACTTCCGCCTTCAACTCAGCAACAGCTGCCTTGCGCTCGATCGCAATAGCATCCTTAGCAGAAGCGACTTCTTTGTCTGCCGCTTCTCTTGCCTTGTTTTTTGCATCAGCAACCAACGAATCGGCCATTTCACGTGCTTCCCGCATCATGCGATCGCGTTCAGCTCGTGCCTCTTTCAATTCGTTCTCGTTGCTCGCGGCCAATTCAGCCATTTCCTTGCGAACCTTATCAGCCTCATTCAAGGCTCCCGCGATGGATTGCTCCCGCTCATCAAGGGCCGCAAGAATCGGACCCCAAGCAAACCGCCGGAGCACAAAAAGCACCACAAGAAACGCAATGGATGCCCAAACGACGGTCCCTAAGGCCGGTGTGAGTAACGCTCCCATAATCGGATTATCCGAGGGCTACTAACAAGCAAATGATGATGCCAAACAAAGCAACACCCTCAACGAGTGCGGCCGCGACAATCATGTTCGAACGTAAATCACTGGTGGCTTCAGGTTGGCGCGCCATAGCTTCCAATGCAGAACCGCCAATGCGACCTACACCGATACCAGCTCCAATCGCTGCTGCTCCTGCACCAAGGCCTGCAAGACCTTGACCTACTCCGATTTCAAAAAGAATGCTCAACAATTCCATAATGTTGGGTTTTATTGTGGATAGATTTTAACTCAATGGTGTGCGGGGTCATGGGTGGCGTCACCGAAATAAATCGCCGCAAGCAACGTGAACACGAAAGCTTGCAAAAACGCAACCAACAACTCCAAGAAATACATGAATATCATAAAGGCTGTGGAGAAAATTCCCATGCCTGATCCTGCAACAGCAGCTTGTCCGCCATCGCCAAATATGAAAATCAAACTCGTGAATGCGAGAATGATGATGTGGCCCGCTGAAATATTCGCTGTCAGACGAATCATCAAAACGGCCGGCTTCATAAGAATACCAAACACCTCGATCGGCACCAGAATGAACTTCACTGGAAGCGGGACCCCTGGAGGCCAGAAAATGTGTCCCCAGTAATGTTTATTCCCGTTGAGGTTGGTCAACAAGAAAACCAACGTCGCCAACACCACTGTCACCCCGATGGTACCCGTAATGTTGAAAGCTCCCAGAAATGGAACGAGTCCCAAAAGGTTACAGAAAAAGATGAAGAAAAAGACCGTCAATAAAAATGGCATGAATCGATCAGCCTTGTCTCCTATGGATGGCTTCGCGATTTCATCACGGATGAAGATAATCAGCGGCTCCATTGCGTTTGCAATGCCTTTCGGAGCTTGACCTGGGTTTTTCTTGTAAGAACCGGCCACACCCAAAAACATCCAAACCATAAGCGCAAGAATCACCAGCATACCGAAAATCGATTTGGTGATTGAGAAGTCAAAAAGTCCAATCGCTATTCCAGCCTCCGTTGCAGTAATCTGTCCAGAAACGACGCTGCGGCCATCCTCTAGTTCGGTGTCTTCCGCATGCAAGGTGTAGTCAATCCCGCCCCGCTGCAAGTGCTTGTCTCCGTGTCCATGTCCGTCAAATGCGCTGCTCATGAAAAACTGAAGACCGTGGCCTTCTGCATAAAGAATGACGGGGAGTGGTATGTGCACATCACCAAACAGATGAATGTCGTGGGCATCTGCAATGTGGTGGATGATAAACGTTCCCGCAACAAACTCCTCTTCGTGATGATCGCCTTCGTGGTCGTGGCCTTCGTGGTCGTGGCCTTCGTGGTCGTGACCCTCGTGGTCGTGACCCTCGTGGTCGTGACCCTCGTGGTCGTGGCCCTCGTGGTCGTGGCCCTCGTGATCTGCGCCTTCTTGGCCATGACCCTCATGCTCCGCATGTGCATCGCTATGCTCGTTGTGGTCCTGCGCAAACAAAGGCGCACCACCGGCCAAGCCAATAACGATTAACAAAACTCCAACAGAGCGAAAAAAGCGATTCATTTGAGTCGTACCAGTAGAATTCGGCGCAAAAGTAGTTAACTAAACACAGGCAACATCGAACTTTTTCGATTTTATTTACCTCAATTGGTGTAAATCTTTAATTCTTATCCTTTAGTGACAATTTTTGCGATTCTGCAACCAGCAAAGCGGTGTTCACTGCAAATGTCACAAACAAGCCCATCACGAAGTGCACACGGAATTCCCCTCCGACCTGCACGAGGTAAACCGTAGCTGCGCTCAAACTCAATAGCATTTTGATTGCGGTGGATCCATTTACAGCGGTGACAAATTGAATAGGCGACCGTTTCGCTGCCGCTTGAATCCACTTATTCAATAGCACTGTGAGACCAAAATAACCCAGCACCAAGAACGCCCAAACCCATGTGCTTGCAAACCCCTCAAACACAGGTATCAGTTGGCTGCAACCGTACAGCAGTGCATTGGCGAGCACCAGTTTAACTTCAAATTTCATTTAATTAGAAAGCTCTTTTATCACGAGGTAAATAGCCGCGGCGGTGCCGAATACTCCGCCAATAAGCGTTCCAAATGGGAAATCTCGGCCCGTTGATTCGTCCCACCACCTGCCAAGCCATACGCAAAGGCCAATGCTGGCCGCCATGGTAAAAGCCATCCCTGAGAACCGTAAGAATCCTTTCTTATTCCCCTTGGAAGAGCCGTCTGATGGTGACAAAAAAGTAAAGTGGGTATTAGACAGCTACCGTTTGTCGTTGTCCGACCTTTTCCTTGGTAGCAGACGCCGAATCGCGGTTTGCATCCTTGATGTCCTTAACCTTGGACGTCAAGTGCAGGTTACCCGTCGCTTGTGCACCATTTTCTACAGAAAGCTGCCCGTATTGAATTTCTCCGTGCACTTTGGATGTCGCCTTCAAGACGAACAATTCCTGCACCACGATATTGCCTTCCATCTCACCTTCCGTCTCACAATGCGCGCATGAAACGGAGCCTTTGATAACACCCGAATTCCCGACGACCAAGCGTCCTTTCGTGACGAGCTCCCCTTCGAACGTTCCGTCAATTCGAACATTGTTTTCACTTCGGAGTACGCCTTCAAAGACTGTGCCTTTGGCGATGCGGTTTACCGCGTTTTCCGAGGAGGTTACTGGCTTCTGTGATTTTTTATTCGATCCAATCATGGTGCAAAGGTAATTCGATTCATGAAATTTTCAGCATGCTATTCCCCACCATCGAGGTATACATCCTCAAACCAACGGAGGTAACTATCCGTTTCCTTGTTTTTGAAAAGTTCAATGTAGTTTTCTGTGGAGATCGTGAAGAGTCCATAGCCTGAGGTGTTGATGTCACCCAGGATCCCGGTGTTGTTTGTGAACACTTGGAAATAATCCAAGCTGTAGTCCTGGCGTTTGAAATCCTTGACCAATACAATTTGAAAATTCCGATTGATGAGGTTGGCTGTGACACGCAATTCACTTGAACCAAAGAACTCGCTGTTAAAATCAGCTATGGACGCACGTAATTCCTCCACATTTCCCCTACCTACGGGAACGAGCATTCCAAAATAATGTTCGAGGTAAGGCTTGTGCTCCCAGGCGACTTCCTCCGCGGGTTCAGGTTCAGTTTGGTCTCCTTTGTTTTTTGCTGGATTGGCATTCAGTGCGGTCAAGAGGGCCTGGGCAAACTCCGCCTCTTCTGTATCCTCACAGTAAGAAATGATTTGACCAAGCGCTTCAAAATAGGCCCGTCGATCACCTCCCGTGTAGGCGCTTAGTCCACCAATCGATTGAGCACGTAGCAATCGGTACTTGCAGACATAGTTGTCATTGGGATTGTAGTTGATCACCTCATCACAAGCGAGTAGCACCTCTTGATATGCCTTGCCGTAATAGCGTTGCAGTTGTTCCTCATACGCCAAACGCTGCTCCTCATTTCTCACCGCTTCCTGATCGGCAAATTCGGGGTTTTCAATCAAAATAGCCCACTCAGAATCCGGATAGCGCTCCAAGACTTGAGCGCTCCAATAGTCAGAATTGCAGGTTTCACAAAACGGGCTTTGATAGTTTTCCTCGACCTCCCGCTGCAAATACGTTCGGTACAATTGGTAGTAAGCGGTCGGGTGAAATTCACTCTCGTCCATCCGCTCCGTCAATTCCGTCCACGTATCAATGGCATTCTCCAGGTCGGATAGCTTCTCCTTGTAAACCAACCCCGCGTTGTAGTAGGCTTCTGCGATCATGGCAACGGCGTTTTCCCGCTCAATTGAATCGCACGGCAAACCTGCGAGCAATTCCTCGTAGCTCGGGATTTCTCCCGGGACCAAGCCGTTGTCCGAGGCTTCTGGCGCAGACGTTTCTTCCTCTCCCACCCCTGTTTCGTTGGAGAAAGCGGCATTCATTTTTGTTGATCTCCGCCAATTGTCCTCCAAAATTCGATCGCCCCAATAATCGCGGAAGTTTCGGCGGCCAGCGATTTTCAATTGAGCGTTATACGGCCAAAACATCCCTGCTCCTGCATCTCCCGCATTCGCTAATTCAGCTTCCGATGCCGCCTCTTCTGCGCGCTTTCTGGCTTCTTCTTGTTCCTCTAATTGCGCAATAATTTCTGCAATCCTATTGTCCCGCTCATTCTCAGGTAGGTCGCAGATCTCCAGCAAGCTGTCTTGCTCCACAATGGTGTTCAGGCTGGTCACCAACTCCGTTAAATTATCCGCCATGGCATCCACATCGTCAAATCGCTCATTCTCATCCTCCATGAATGTCCTTGCGCTATCGTAGTAAGCTTGTGCATTCGTGTAGTCCAAGTCCTCCATATACAAATCACCCAGCAGCAGATAGCTCTTCATCCGTTGCCGCGTGTTTTCATCATTGACCAACAAACTTTCTTTCAGCAAGTCAACCGCATCCAATTTGCGGCGCTCCTCCAATGCAAGTGTTGCCAACGCATAAAAAATTTGATCCTGGTAGATGATATTCTTGTCGTCATCCAACATCTCCTCCAACAACAAAATGATGGGTTCGCTGTCATTTTCACGGCGATCAAACGCCATGGCCTGCTTAATTTTGGAATAGAACTCCAGCTCGTAAGGCGTGCGCAATTCTACGACTTCGTTGTAGCGTTCTATGGCTTTTTCTGATTGGCCCACCTCCTCGTAGCATTGAGCTAAAATAAACAGCAGCCTGGCGTAGTCTTTTCTTTTCTCTACGTAATCCATCGCTTCTTCAAGCTGCTCGATCGCTGCCTCAATCTCCCCATGTTTTAGGTGAAATGCGGCATAAACCTCATACACATACACCATCACTTCGGGGTCTTCTACCCGCTTCGTCTGGGCGGCTTTGATCAGTGTATTGCTCGCCCGAACCTTGTCGTCCATGGCCATGTACGTGCGTGCCATCCAAGCGTTGGACCAGGCTTGAGCGTCCGGATAATCTAGCGTTCGAGTGAGGTACTGAAACACCTCAAGTGCCTTTTCCTTTTCGCCTTTGATGAGATGGGCACGGGCGATAACATCGTAGTTATCGTCGATCCATTTATTCAGCTCTGGTCGCTTGAGGTCTTTTTGTTCCCGGCGTGAAGGTGACATGGTGTGGTCATCGACCACCTTGGTGCACTTCTCAATCGCCTTTTCCATGAGCGGGTAAACCTGCTGCGCAGTGGATTCGTCGACCGGCAAAAAAACCGGTAAAATCTCATCCCAATTCTCCTTGTATCCTTCGTACAACACTTGATCAGCCTCTTCCATCGCCTCATTGGCATAAAAGAACCCGTTGTATTTGGCGTGCATATTGTGGTAAGCACGATACACAAACCCATCGCGCGTTGTCGAGCACCCCGTCAAAAGGAGGGCTACGGCCCCCCAACCCATCACTCGTCTTTTACTCATACTATTCAATCCCATGGACTCGTGCTCAACGCAGAATGCGCTAAATTATTCCAAACAAGCTGACGAATCCATTCCTTTTTGAGGATTCATCGATATTTGCACATATTCATGGCAAATTTTCAAAACTTCCGCAAACGATGGTTCAAGCCCTACAGGCTGATTCTGCACGAAAAGCAATCGTATAAGGAGGCTTGGCAAATGACCATTACCCGAGGGGGAGTTGCATCAACTGCCGTGGCTTTGGTGCTGGTAATTGCTGGGATAACCTTCGGGTTAATTGGTTGGACACCCCTGAAGGAGCGGGTTATTCCAGGCTATGTCAGTGAGGATTCTAGGCAAAGAGCAATCCTGGCAGAAGTCAAAGCGGACAGTGCCTTGCACGCGCTGAGGGTCCAAGAACAGTATCTGACGGCGCTTCAAACTTTGTTGAAAGGAGAGGTTGTGCCCGATGACATCACGACGGAAGCATTGGATTCCATTGCTCTTGCCAATTCCGAAAATGAACTGGACGCGTGGGGCATCACAGAAGAAGAGTTGGCTCTGCGAGAGCGTGTCGAGGAGGAAGATCAATTTTCTTTGCAGCGCATTCAGAGCGGATCGAGCACTTCCAAAAGCATCCCTTTCCCCCCTTTGCAGGGAGAAATCTCATCGAAGTACGACCCGGGAGCAGGGCATTTTGGAGTCGATTTTGTTGCCCCTGTTGGTTCGATTATTCACGCGGTTGACGACGGTGCAATCACCTTGGCCTCCTACACATCAGACGGCGGGTATGTCATTAGCGTTCAGCATTATGGAGGACGGCAGTCCATCTACAAACACAATCAATCCTTGCTAGTGGAGGTCGGTGATCGAATTCAAGCTGGAGATCCCATCGCGATTCTTGGTGGCACCGGGACCCATTCCACGGGACCGCATTCCCATTTTGAATGGTGGGTGGACGGTCAACCCCTTGATCCTGTTTTGTGGTTGCCGGAATATGCGCCGACCACCGATGAGGAAGGCGGTGATTGAAGGGTTACGCCTTCAGTACGATGTCAAAATCCACCAAATCAACGAATCGCTGGATCCGCTCATCCAACTCCGATTCGGTCAGTGTCAGCATGCGCTCGGTACCGAACTTTTCGCAGGTGAAAGAGGCAAGGGCTGAGCCCAACACCACCGCACGCTTCATATTCGTAAACGAAGTGTCATTCGTATGCGCTAGGTAACCAATGAATCCGCCGGCAAACGTATCGCCCGCACCCGTTGGATCCAACACCTCCTCCAATGGAAGGGCTGGAGCAAAGAACACCTCATCGCTGTTGAACAACAAAGCGCCGTGCTCCCCTTTCTTGATCACCAATGTACTGGGTCCCATTTCCAAAATTTTGTTCGCAGCCTTCACCAGCGAATGCTCGCCCGAAAGTTGACGGGCCTCTTCATCATTGATGGTCAACACGTCGATGCGTTTCAAAACTTCCTTCAATGGTTCCAAGGCAATGTCCATCCAAAAGTTCATCGTGTCGAGAACCACAAGCTTCGGGCGCTCTGCCATTTGATCCAATACGCTCGCTTGCACATTGGGATCCAAATTTCCCAACATCACGTAGTCTGCTCGACGCGCTGACTCAGGAACTTTAGGTTGAAAATCAGCTAGAACATTGAGCTCTGTTGTCAACGTGTCCCTCGAATTCATGTCCATGTGATACTTGCCCTCCCAATAGAAGCTCTTCTCGCCCGCCCGGCGTTCCAAGCCATCCGTTCGAATGCCCCTTGATTCCAATTCCTGAATGAATTCAGCCGGAAAGTCATCGCCAATGACAGAAATGATGTGCTGCTCTTTCACAAATTGGCTGGCACTCAAACCGATGTAAGAAGCGGCGCCTCCGACTATTTTACCTGAAGATCCAAAAGGCGTTTCGATGGCATCAAAGGCCACGGTTCCAACTGTTATTAAGCTCATATTTCCTAGTTTCTGGCCGCAAAGATATCGGTTATTCCAAGAGGTTTTGGCGACGACGCAACATTAGACCGCAATCAACCGTACACCCACTGACGCAAAATTTTACTCGTTTTCTTCACGGAACAATAAGAAAGGATTATCTTTGCCGTCCGAATATTCCTCCTTAGCTCAGCTGGTTAGAGCATCTGACTGTTAATCAGAGGGTCC
>Ga0209631_10000561_pt1 | contig 50810 bp, 66 predicted proteins | sample COG_08_FD_184752 | JGI IMG/M metagenome (GOLD analysis project Ga0209631, IMG submission 184752) | Pelagic Microbial community sample from North Sea - COGITO 998_met_08 (SPAdes) (version 2) | ecosystem: Environmental > Aquatic > Marine > Neritic zone/Coastal water | place: Helgoland, sampling... | reverse complement strand
TTAGCAAAGGAATAACCACCACCACCGCTAATTTGCGTAAAGGATGTAATTACACCATCTGTTAAAACTGCTTGGAATGAAGCGCCAGCGCCGTCACCAGTGACAGTTACAACAGGAGCGGTAGCATAACCAGAACCACCGCTAACAACTGCTAATGACGCAACTGCTCCTGTATCAATAGTTGCCGTTGCTGTTGCGTTGGTTTGTGTTTCTTGGTATTGTATAATTGTTTTTCCAGAACCATCACCGCATAGTGTAGCCCACGTAGGAACTTCAATTGGTGCGGTGACTTTATATACACCTGCTGGAAAGTAAAGACTTCTTCGGGCTTTTTGTGAAGTGTCCCTGATAAACAATTGGTATATTGCTCTTGCTATGGCGGCAGTGTCGTCCACTGTGCCGTTACCGCTTGCTCCAAAGTCCATTACACTCACGTAGTCATCAAGTCTATCTTGTAATGATCTGACTATAGGAGTGCCTGCTGTTGCGCCAGTGTCTACTGTTGAACTAGCGTTACCTTCGTAAGTAAAATTAATAAGTCCTGCTAGATCGCTATGCTCTGTTAAAATCTGTGTGTTACCGACTATAGGAGCACCAGCACTTAACGGACCGTTACCAATATATAATGATCGTTCGTCAGTTACCCATCCTAACTCAGCGTGTGAGAGTTGAGGAAGGTTTTCTTGCAAACCGCGACGATGTTGAATTCTAGATATCTGTACAATTGCCATATGTATATTTATACTTTAGGCGTTATAATCACAGTTGCTACAGGCCATAGCACACATATTTAAATTCCCACAATCGCTGTATTCTTTATTAAAAGTGCGAAGAAAGTCATTTTCCGTAGTGTGGGGAATCCAAGTATTTGCTATAGTATCAAAAAAACCTGTTTTAAATACTTCTTCTATACCGCCATATTTTAAGGCGTTATTAACGTCATTCTTGTAGCCAAATTCTTTTAACAAGGCTTGAATATCGTAAGTATATGCATTAGCAATTCTAGTATGATTGTGTCCCATCATACAACAAGGATAAACAAATCCGTCTGCTGTGATGAATACTTTAGATTCTCGTATGGCCAAACAATCTATCTTTCTATTATTCTTTTTTTCGTTTGAAATTCCACGAAGGACTTTGTTAATATCTACATCTTTGTAATTACTAATATTAGCAACATTCGCAAGGCTACTACGAGCCCAATCAAATTTTTCTACTTCTTCTTCCCACGATCTATCTTGATTGATATATTTTTCGTGTGTTATGTTTAAAAAGTTCGTATAATTTTTAATATCAATCTGATCAATTGACATATCCGGATCTTGCAAATTATTTTTAATATTTTCTGTTTCAGCAGTGAGGAAATTATTATACTCGCTAGTTGTTGCGCCACGCAGTTGCCCTCTGTATTCTCCCTTGCTGTTGTATACTGGAGTATTGTCTGCTCTATCTGTATTAATAATTTCTAGTTCTGTAAATTTATAATCTTTTACTAATTTTTCAACGTCTTTCAATTGATGTTGATTGTGCTCAAACAGTATAAACTGTAGCACCGCATTACCGCCTGCATCTATATATGCTTTGGCGTTTTCTAATACTTTGCTTAGATTTGTGTTTTGTCTATAATACGAATGTACTTCCTGCGTTGTACCATCTACGGCAAACCATATCTTAAGATTTTTGTACTTTGCAAAGTTGGCCCAATAATCAGTACTACGCATACCTCCGTTTGTATTAATATTCATATGAACGCTATTGTTACTAGAATACAAATACTCTACCATCGCAGGCAAATTAGGATTTGTTTGTGCGTCTCCAACATTACCACAAAAAACTACCATATCTAAATTACTAACCATATGCTCTGGCAATAAGACTTTGAACTCATCTAGCGACATATGTTTTTGATAAATTCCTGCTAGTTCACCGTAACCATAATGTGTTCTACTGCACGAAGGACAAGCCGCGTTACATTTTTCAGTTATTTCAATTTGTATAGCAGTAATATCTTTATAATCATACATTTTCTTGTTCAACAAAAAGTTTTGAAAGATTATATACGCCTTGTAATCTTTCTGTTCCTCGAATAATAGGCCATTTGTATTTAATTGCTGTATCTTCGACTTCCAATCTTCGTCTTATTCTTTCCCTAAAAGTTAATTCTGGATTAGCACTGCTTTCCCAAGTAGAAGTAACTGGTCCTTTTTTTCCTGTGAAATCTTTCTCGTAACACAAAAACTTCACACCATGCGAACTTATCATTCTCTCTAATGGAGTATTTGATAAGATAGACAGCGTCTTGTTTAAATCTATACCCGTTATAGTTCCACTAGCAACATATTTTTGCCAGCGTTCATACATTTGTAAACTGTCTCGATGGTCTTGCAATGTCTCTGTTAAATAACCAACAATCATTAAAAAGAAACAATGCAGGCCTGTTCTTTTAAAATTTTCTAAATGGTAATCAATATCTTCATTGGAAAACTTTTTGTCCATTTCCCAGCGTATTTTATCACTGCCTGTTTCGACACCAACAAAAAAAGTATTGCCGCCAGCATCAGCAATCATGTCAAAATACTCATCTGATATTTGTCGTTTGGGCTTAAAAATAAATTGTCCGCTCCAACTAAAGCCTACGTCGTGCTGTTGATTATAAACTGCAAGTTTTTCGCACATGCTATTAAATGCTTTTAAACTTCCATTAATTAGACTATCTGTAAAATAAAATTTAGTAATGCCATGTTTTTCATAATGATTAATCATTTCGTCTGCAATGTTATATCCAGATCTATATCTAAATTTTGGCCAGTAATGACCAACATCACAATACGTACATTTACGAACACACCCTCTACTTCCTACAATGTTAACCTCTGTCTCTTCTTCTAAGTAATCGTAATTATCCAAATTATAAAATTTATAGTTGGGGAATGGGAGTGTGTCTAAATCATTAACTTGATGTAAGTTCTCTGGAGAATTAATGCCTGGATAGGTTACATTTCCTCTTAAAAACTCTTTCAGTACTGTTTCTCCCTCGCCAAAAATAACATAGTCGCACAAATTTTCACGCAAGAAATATTCACCACTGTTCTTCCTTCCACTCCGTGCATCACCTGGTGAGTTAACTCCTTGTCCGCCCAATACAATTTGGCACTTTACGGTGTGTTCTCTAATTGCCTCGCAAGTCATTTTAGCAAATAAAAGGCTATCATAAGTGAAAACACTTATAAGCACTCTTGTGTTGTCGTCGATGTTTGATATTAACTTATCTTTAATTAATTCCTTTACGGTCTTTACTTCTTCGTCAGTTATTACTCTAAGAGATTCCCAAACGTTACCTAAATTATAAAATTCTTTATTGCCTACTTTTTTAAAAAGTTCGATATTTAAATCTATGCATGTTACTTCTTGTTTTTCGTGTTGTATTACACTAGCAATAATTGCTGTACTGATAGGCGGGCGGTGGACTTCAATCTGCGGAATTGATACTACGATATTTTTCATATATTTAAAGCACTTTTTATTTTTTGCATAATAGCATAATGATCATCGTAATTTCCAATATTAGAAACATCGCTTTGATAATTGACTTCTTTCTTGATATTGTGATTCATACTATTTTTAATATCTATAATATAATCATAAGCATTACTACTTATATCAAATTTCCAAAATCCATTGTATCTTATTGTGCAATCAGTAATAAATTTCGAGGCTGAACTCAAAGCGTCTGTGTATTCAATTGATGGTAGTAAAGACAAAATACTTACATCATCTAGTAGAAATTCATTTACAGTAATTAATTTGTCTGCTAGAATATTATTATCTTGATCTACTAGTGTGTCCCACACGTTGTTGTTCCCAAAATTTTTATTTTGCATACCCACAGAAAAAGGGGCATAGTCTAGTGTTAGACTAATGATAGTAGTGTTTTTTATAGCATTACAAAAAACGACATTGTCGTTTTGCTGTATGGTAAGATCCGGCCAAGTGTTACAGAACGCGCCAGTAACAGTTAACTCTATTTTCATAGTTATAAATTATAGTATTGTTCTACTCTTTTATTCCAATGAGCGGCCGCTTCTTCGAATTCTTCACCTTCGATGACAAATTCTTGGTATCCCAAGTCTCGAGAACACATTAACACAACACCTGTTTTAATATCTGTATCGAACATTTCATTGTGCGCCATGGCATATGCGGCTAACTGACAAAAGTAATTGCTAATCCATTCTTTCTTTTTAGGTTTGTTAGTTTGCTTAAAGTCAAGTATTGCTAAATTACCTTTCCAAAGAGCAACACAATCCGCAGTGCCGGCGTACAAGCCTTCATAATAAAGAGAAGTTTCAGTACCATAAACTTCATCAACATTCCTAAGACCTTCAGCAATAATAACATTTGACATATTATATGCTTTTTGGTGTATTACGTTACTGCCAACTTTGCGCTCATGGCTTTCAATGTACAGTTCTAAGTTTTTGTGCATTAGTGTGCCAACGTTGGCGGCTTCTGTGCTAATTTGCTGTGCTTGCTCTTTGCCAACACGCTTTTTCCAGTTTGCTAATGCTTCTTTTTCTTCTCTAGGTTTTGTCGCGTCTAATATAGTTGTAACGCTCGGAACTGCTGACCCGTTGGGTAGTTCGTACTTGCGTTTTCTGTCTATAGTTGTAACACGTTTTAACTCGTGGTAGTCATATTTTTCTAATAATATCATCTATATATTATAACAGATTTCTATATAAGTGTCAAAGTTTTTACTAGAGGCCGCCGCCTTCAAAGCCACCGCCGCCCTCTTCGCCATAGTCAGGCGGAGTTTCTTGGCTAGGTGGAACGTAGCCACTAGCATATGGTGCACCATTTGCTTCAAAAATATCAATGTTCGCTAATTCTGGTGTAACACCATTTCCAAATGTGTTTCTAATTCCTGAGTGTAAATCGTAATCTGATCCACCTAATTGGCCTACCTCAGATGTAAATAGTCCAGTTTGAGTTAACTCTCCTATAACAATACCTAAGTTTGCCGCCAGTGATCCTATTAAAGCAGTTTGACTACTAATTCCAGCGGACGAGCTTCCTCCTGATCCTGAGTCAAAGTCGCCAGCGGCTTCAGCTTGGTTGTGTAAATTCCATCCAACATTGTTCGTACCGCCCAATTTTCCGTCAGCAGGAGTAACTTTAATTTTACCAAATCCTTTATTTCCTAATCCGAGAAACTCTAAACTTGTTTGTGGTAAAGTAGGCTGGACGTAGTTTGATACTGGATTGGGGTTTCCTGCCGCGTCTAATGTTCCGTCTCGTTCTGCAGAGCCTAACGGAACAAAGTTAGTTGGTTTTCCAATAACTAGTGTATTATCAATCATCATAATATGATCCATAATAGTATTATTCCAATTAATTACCCATTTAATAGGTTGAGTAACTGTGGCGTCAAACCAGTTACCAGGATGTATTTGGTAACCTAACTTTCTGTAATGTGCTAGTACTGAGTTAATTTGAGAGTGATGTTTAAGCGCATCTGCACCTAAAACATTTTTAATAAGTTTTAGTAGATCAGGCATAATGATACCTTCTAATGCGGCCGCACCACCAAGACGAGTAACCGAGGTAAACCCGTTAAAATGCTTTTTCGCTTCATCGTTTCTGGCTGCGCTACCTTGACTGTCGCCTTCAACTTTCCTGCCAATGGCGCCTTGTTGGAATATTTCCTCTATACACCACCAGGAGCCATATTCATATACACCAGCCATAGTTGTGCCACTGGAAACTACAATACGTGTTTGGCCAGTGTCGCCAGCTTTTCTAATAATACTATTGAGCGCATTTACTTCGCTTTTTACATCGTTATCACCAAGAATAACCTTGGACCGCAACTCACTGGCGGTTGGTGTGCCTTGGTTAGCTTGATTAACTACTTGTGGTGATTCTTCTTCTGACATAATATTATTTATGCTAGTATATTATACTGATCTAAGATGAAGACTTTTGTTTTTTCTCTTTATTATCAACTTCTACAGCGTCATTGGCTGTAAGTGGAACAGGTTTAACATTATTAGTTCCTAACGTACTAAAAGTACCGTCTGGCTTTGTGCTTTTGTCCTTATCCTTAATACCTACTTTAGTAAGAACAGAGTCTTTGGAAGGAGATTTAGTGGCCTTGCGTACCACAAACTCGTATAGTCTCATTACCAAGAAATTTCCCAATAAAACGTGTCATTGGTTGTAGTATTTTTCTTTCTAACAATAGTATATTTTTTTGAACTAAAATGTGTCATTACTTCTCGCATCTGTTCACTTTTTAATGTACTTTCTGTGTTACCTTTCCACACGCTGTAAAATGCTTCGCCTGTTGCGTCGTCGTTTGTCATAGGACTACCAGTAATTACTGTACCATTTATAGTAACCGTTGTTGTGTCACTTGACGTTGTTGATAATGCATTATTAGCGATCGCGCTTAATACACGTAGTTCTAATATTGTTATTTCTTGAGCAATTAAATTATTATCTTGACCGCGGTCTCTTGCGTAAGATGCTGTTGGGAAATATGCCATAGTTTATGTTCTCTTTTTTAATGCTCGTTTAGCCATTGTGTCAACTGTATTTTGACTTGGCTCATCAATATTTGCCTCATCGGAGACATCTACTTCTACTTCTTCTTCTGTGTTTAGTGTAATAAAGTCTTTATCAAAGTTCTTTATTAAATTTTTGATGCTTGGAGTCATGTCATAAATTTGTTTAAAACTACCAAAGTCAATAACATGCCCCAAGTTTCTCATAGTATGAACTAGTTCTACAAAACTTATTTTATTGTCACCAGTCTCTGCTGAATTATCCGCACTTTTAAGTTCATGATTCAATATAGTAATTAAGGCTTCGACCATGTCGTCGTCGGTTGGTCCTTCTATAATATTGCTCTCAGCAATGCTAGTTATTTCAGCAAAACGCATCTTATTCGCGCTCTTCTCTACCTTCTGGCTCTTCTGCGCCGGCGGCTACGTCAGCAGTTGCAAACTCTTCTTCAGCAGGTAGTTCTTCAACAGGCTCTTCTGCAGGAAGTTCCGCGCCCATTTGTTCTGCTGGTGCTTCTTCGCCTGTAATAACTCTGCTTGCTTGTGCAAGTGTTTCACGACCATCGCCTAAAGATTGTACTAAACCATCTAATGTTGGAATCGCAATTGCGGAGTATGCTTCGCTCATTTCAGAGCCAAGTTCATTACGCATTGCGTCTAATAGTGGTGGTAAATCTTCGTTGCGTAGTTTGCTTAAATCATCAACTGCCTTTTGCACTCTGTCAACAATATCTTTTGATGCTAGTAGCAATTCTGCTTGGTCTTCTTGACTTTCATATAACTTACGTAGTTTATCTGAGATCTCAACTTCTGTTGATTCTAAGCCAAGTGACTTCTTTGCTCTCTTGTCAATATTTTTTAGCAGTTGTACGTTTGCCATGCCGGAACGCATAATGTCGTCTAGCATGTTAAGAAGAGGAAGGAATGTTTTAACATACATAGCAGGAACAGATTTACCATTCATTGCCATTTCAATTGCGGTTTTTGCTCTTTGCATATTTTCCCCGCCAACTAAAATACGAAGTGCTTGCAAACCTTTGGAATCAAATTCGTATTTTGACTCTTTATCTTTCTTCTCATCAAGTTCAATTGACTCGTTTTTTTGCTTTTTAGCAATTGCTTTTTGTAAACCAGCAGGAAGTTTTTTCTGCTTTGCAGTTAATCCTTTTGGTGCTTCCTCGTTGTCGTCCTTCTTAGCATCTTTTGCGGCATCTTTCATTGGTTCTTTAGTGTTGCCATCTTTATCCAAATCTAAGAAGTCTGGTTTTGCTTCTTGAAGTTCTTCAATGTGCTTTTGCAAGTTTTCTTTAATGAAAACTTTTGCTAGGTATGATTTTGATTTGTGCAAACTGTGTCTATCTTCTGATAGTCGTTGCTTTTTAATCTCTTCATTAACAGTTAGTAGTAGTTTTTGCGTATGATCTAAATCTAATTTAGAAATATCCACTTTTACGCCAAATGCGTTCTGAATATTGTTGCTAAACTCTCCTGCTGTAACAGGTTTATTCATTTCTTTTAAGTTCATAATATGTTTCCAAATTTGTAAAATAAGTTAGTTGTATTTATTAGAAAACGCAATTATAATATAGTTGTGATAAGTTGTCTTTTGCTTCCTGAGCATTTGATATATAGGTTGCTAGTCTAGCTTCTATTAATTCTACTTTAAACCAATCGCTTTCGTCAGCATAGTGCTTCATTCTTTCTTTTGATATCAGTAATTTTTCTAAAGCACAACCATATTTTGTGTCTTGGATGCTTGCTTCTTTAAAATTAACGTTGTCACCGTTAATATAGAATATAGCCATCATAATAGCAGCCTTCTTTGTGTATATATTCTTCTCAATAACAGAATAACCCCTATTATACCCCTTCTTTAGCACATAACCATGGTTATTAAGTGTTGCCTGAACCTGAATATCTCCTATCTTAATACCCTTATTAAGTTTCTTAACATTCAAATAGTGCAATCTTCCAGTTTTTTCAAGACGACTGCTCAACGATGTATACATATCTGTAAAGACTGAATCGATTCGTTTGTCGTTCTTGTTTTTATTTTTCTTCATAACAGTATTTAACTGTTTTGTTGTGGTTGGTAAAGGTTACTGGCCCGCAATCATATTGACAATTGTATTACCGCGATTGCCAACTTGCTTATACCATTTACTATTTTGTAGTTCTTTTGCGGCTGTTTTCCAGTCACCGGACTTAGCGGCCGCTGAAAACTTTGGCCAACTCTTATGCCAATTCGGACCCATGTTATATGCCAAATCAACCATTGCTTGCTTACGTTTTTGGTCTGCTAAACTATAGCCAGGAGTTGTTCTTGCACCTTGTACGTGACGATCAAAGTCTTTATTAAACATCTCGTCTGCTTGTTGGTCCGTAATACCTTTGGAAAAGTCTTCACCTGGTTTAACCAAGTGTCCGTATCCAATTGTATCTTTGCCAACCGTGTCTTTATAAACTTTTAAGCGTTTGCCTTCGTGTTGCTTAATCATATTCTTAAGAGCATTTACATCACCAAACTCTTTATTGTATGGATCTTGTTCAATTGTTTGTACTACTTGTGTTTTTGTTTGTAGATCAGGCTGTAGATCAGGCTGTGGCGTGTTTTGTTTTACCGCTGTAGCACCACCGACGGCTAGTGCCGCACCTGCTACTGCGCCAGTTGCTTTCTTTTTCCAATCTTCGTTTAACACATCTTTGTATAGTGACACTTGTATTTGAGACTCGTCTAGTTTAGAGTTGCGTATATACGCTATCTTGCCTTCAACTTTTACACGTTTGAGAATATCCTTCTTAACTAAGCCATTAGCAATCCATTGCTCATGCTCGTTTAAATCTCTTTTAAATACTCTCTTATCAGTATATTTTAACAGATAATCACTCTCTTGTAAATTAACATAAACAAAATTTACATTAGGGTGTTGTATTTGTGCAAATCTCATTTCTTTTTCCTAAGTTTTGGCGCGCCGGATAAAAACGGTCTTGTAAACCATAGTTTAAACCAGTCTTCATCTCCGGGTTCCAAGCCTAACTCATGCTCTTTGCGCCTAATAGCAGTAGCAGTTTTGCTCATATTTTCTTTAACTTCTTTATTTAGTTTGGTTAACTCATATGTTTCAAGCAGTTCTTCTATTTTCATTATTTTCTACCTTTTATATTATTTACAGGTAAAGATCCATAATTACAATTTACCCAATCATTCCCTCGGTTACTCCTTCTTCATATGATAGATCCGGATTGCCTGCCCATCTATTCATCCAACGACCCCATTCATCATAAAAGTGACGCATACCTTCCTCATCGTGAATTGTAGGATCACCTTCAGCATCAACCTCATGTCGACCGTGTAGAATTCTACGAGCATCCGCATACTCATTCATTGTAGCCTGTTGTGTGCTTACTGCGAGTAAGTCCTCATGTAGGTTACGACCAAACGGTCCCCAAATACTATTGTGATGCCGTTGTCTAATCAAACGCTCTTTCGGTGTGTCACTCTTTAGGCCCAGACCACGAAACTCAATCATCACCTTATCTGGAGCAATCGGTGTCATAATGTCACATCGTAGTGCTGACCCTCTTAGGTTAAAGTTGACCCCAGGAAAGAAGTCAATCATCTCCCAGTGATTAGCAGGTAAATGTGGAAACGATAACTCATCCCTAGATTCAGAACCTTCATACTGGTCATACTGAACCTCAAATGAGCCTACATTTATGTGTCCGTTATCAAATCCAATATTCTTACGAGCAAAGTAGGAGTCATTGAACCCTGTTACACGATTGTGGTAGTGTAGATAGTCATGGTAAAACTCCGAGTTAGTGTCATGCCATAACTTATAGTTGCAAGGTATGATGGCCTTGTGATAGTGAAAGACCTCTAGAGGTTCAGCATCTAGGGACTTTTGCATACAATCAAATGATCCTGATGCCCACTCCTCAACTGTCTTGTCCATCTCCTCGTTCAATGTAATCCACACAAACCCGCCATACTTGACCTCGGTTCTTATTGGAGAAGCATCGTAAATATCTAATGCTAATGTGCCAGCAGGTTGACTGATACTCTGGTTATGATATGCCTTTATCTCTTTATCTGATATACGAACTACAACGATTGGCTGCATCGCAACAGTCATTGTACGAAAAGAATTTGTTTTAGGTAGTTCAGATTCGTGACATACTGGAACCCACACCTTTGAAAATATCTTTTCAATTTCTTCTTCAAATATCTTTTTGTCGGAATATATTCGACTATCAACATACTCACCACTGTTGATCTTACCTGGAATCCTGTTCCACTGTTTATAGTTTCTTGCTGGCATAATTATTTTTTACCAGACTTCATGTTAGCACACCAGTGATACATTTTGCCTTTCTCACCACTATACTTTTTTGCTTTTGCCCTAAGGCTGCTTATAGAACCTTTACAACTTGCGCCTGCACGTTTTACTCTGCCCGGCCGGCTTTTACCTTTTACTTTACCATCTTTAAAGTTCTCGTTTGTGATTAGTCTTTCGCCATTATCGAGTAAGCGGCCATCCGTAGTGACAATCGGATATTTCCATGCCTGCACACTTTTGGGTGCGTGAGTCATCACAGTTGTTACTATATAGTATGGCTTTCCTTGTGTGTCATCTTTCCTAACCATAGCAAGCTTTGTTTCTGTTTCTTGATCATAAAAGTATATTTTAGTACCTATAGGAATAGTACTTAATTGCTTAAAAACTTTAGGCAAATTTACGGCCAGCAATGTTTTAATAACTGCATCATCACTAATAAATCGTTCTTTCATTCTTTTTGAAAAATGGTCTGATACTTTAATTAGCACTCGATTTTCTGTAAGTAGTGTTGGCTTTCCGCTACCAAGTCCTAACTTTTTAACATTAGCAAACTCGCTTCCAATTGGAGCGTCTTTTGTAGCGTTTTGTTTTGTAATAATACCTACTGCTTCGTTTATAAATTCAGTTGCTCTCATAGTTATTTTGTAGCAACGTTCTTTGCCTTACCCTTTCTGTTTTTCTTAGGATCTTTCCTACGCTTACGGTTTGCGGCTGTCTTGCGACCTTTCTTACCTAGTGCTTGTGCTTTCTTTTTTGGTAAACATTTTGGTTTGCCTTCGCCTTTACTGCCTCTAGCACAGTCACCACGGATTTTTCCGTCAGGACCAAAGCGTACCCACTTCTCATCAAACCATTTCTTTAAGTCTTCATTAATAATTTCATTAATTTTCATTTTATAAAAGCACCTACACGCCCATTAAATTCTGGACATTTTATATATTTATATCCTTGAGGTGGTATCTTACTTTGGTTAGGCCACAGTGGAATAAACTCTGAATTATTGTATGTAAAATCTGGATTAGATCTAAAGTGTGCTTCAATCAATTTTCCACCTATAAATTCACAGTTTAATTTAGGTTTATTGGCAAATTGTTTTAATATGCTAGGCAACGGAATTTTATCAGGCATTATTGCCCATTTATCCCACTGTATAAGTGTAGTTTCTTTCTTAAACCCTTCTACGCAAAGAACTTGTTTTCCATACGCATAATCTATTGATAAATGCCTACCTTCAAACCATTCACAATAAAAATGCCCAGGGTCAAGATCTACTGTATATTTCGAAAGGTATACTTTTCTAGCGTTTAATCCTAACCCCACAATATTCATTATTGGGCGAACAATATACCATCCAGGCTCAGATACATCTATACCCGCTGGCCCACACTTATATCCAAGTTTACGTGATAAAATTAGTTTGTCGTATACCCAAAGTTCTTCCGGATCTGCATTTTTCCAATATACATCTTCTTCTGTATCATCGTACAAATCGAGCATTAGAGTTTGGTCTTATTTTTTCTTACTCTTGTTGCCCCAGTTCTTTGCGCCAACTTTGCGACACTTTACTAGTGCGCCACTCGCGTAAGCACTCGGCCAAATTTTGTAACGGGATTTTACTTTACGATAGCAAGCGTCTTTCTCGCCTTCTTCTAGTTCATAACTTTCTACGGTTACTATTGCTTTCTTCCGCGCAAGTTCACTAATAACTCTATACTTTTCTGCTCGTGATCTCTCATCTTCAAAGTGTATCATACCAGATGAATTATCAACATCAATGTAATAGTTCATGCCTTGTATTCTTACTTCCGCACCATCTGGGCTATTAAGATCAGTAGCAATAATCATATTGCCTTGTGTACGCACAACCTGATATTGTGCCTTACCACCACCTGGTTGGGCAACCATAAATGGAGTGCCGGCTGGCATTCGTTTTTGTATAAATCTTGTTTGTTCTGCTTCTGTGTACTTAGGTCTAATAACAACGCCGCCAACATTATCCATATCAATTCGCTTATCTCTAAGATCAACTACAATTTCTGTAGAGTCTCCTTGATTACCGATTAGCGGAACTTCATCTCCTCTTACAGGGCCGGCAATTTGGTATTGCGCTTCAAATAGTTCTGCTAGTTTCATTTGTTTAACCTTTGCTTCATAATACTTGCTGGATTAGTCCTCTTTGTTCTTGCGGACTTTCTTGCTATTCTTGCTCCTAATTTTGCTTTAGTCATTTTTAATCTAAAACGCTTTTTAATATCTGGAGCGGCAAAACACTGAGCAGGCTTACCCACAATACGACCCTTGCGTCTACCAGCCGTACAGCGATATTTACGAACAAGTTTATTACCTTGTCGTTGCCATGCCATTTTTGTTTCTGCTATATTATAAAGTTCTTCTAAATACATTGTTATGTATTTAGCAGTTTAGCAATGTCTTCTTTAACTATATCGTACGACATTTTGGCTAGAGATGTATTAAAAAAGTGTCCATTATGTGCGTTATCTCTGGCTAATAGTTTTGGATGCATCGAATCATTTCCAATTCCGTCAAGATATTCATTGTAAACTCCTTTATTAACATCTTTATAAAAACAAACCATAGCTTGTTTAACACGTAACGCATTATAGGCTATGATATTCTTTTGGGAATTTATTAGGTAATAGTCTAATAAAGCATCTTCTTGGGATAGATTATCATAAAAATGGGAAGCAGTATTTGCATAGGTGTATGAACTACAATAATCTAAATACTGAATAATATCAGCCAAATCATCTGTATGCATTATAATTATTTTCTCAAACAAACTTCTAAATTGATGAAAATTAGTAAAAGAAAATAGTTTTATATTGTTGAACTCACACATATCTCGTACAATAGAAAAGTTTCTAGAAAAATTTTGATACCTCGTTTGGGCGTCCAAAGATCCATATAAAGAATAATTAAGTATATTTTTATCTTTACTCATCTCGTCTGAGTCTAAGATAGCAGGAAATACAGTTAGCATTTCGTGTTCAAATTGGTCTTTCGGCACTTCAAAAATATCGCCAGAGTGTAACAATGTATGAGATTTTTTTCCAATATCATATCTTCTCCAATTTGGAGGCATCCAAAATACAATATTTGGTTTAATAACGTTTATTAATTGGTATAATTGTGCTGTATTTAAATCAGAACTTGCACCAGGCGTGCCTAGATTAAACACTTCTACGTCATCAGTGTCGTATTGCATAATTAATTGTTTAAGTTGCTCTGCCCAAGTACTACTGTCATCTATGCCTGTTCCAAACACATGACTGCATCCAATAGTAATTATTTTTATTTTTTTATTAGAATTAAAAGACGGTCCGCGATAACCGTGTGCATTAAAGGTATAATTAATTGTTTTATCCTGCCACAGCGAATTGGCTACAAAGCTGTCTGTATCAAAAAAGTCAAAACTATATGTGCGATCGGAATCTTGTAAATAATTTTCGTATATATCACACTGTGAAATTGATGAGGAGAGGGGTGCCAAACTAGGATCCCAAAATCCTTTTGTCCACTTCGAAGTGGTTCGATATTTCTTATATTCCATTTAGATAATTTAAAATGCAGCTTGTGTTAATAGATAGATTACTGCTGAAAATAGTGCGGCAATAACTGAACCACTTAAAACCCACATTGATTTATATTTATTTTTCTCGCTAACAAGTAAATTATGCCTGATTTCATCGAGTTGTTGTTCAATAATAGTTAAACGACTTTCGATTCGTTCCATGTTCTCCTCCAGATACCCGTATCGTTCTGAGCAAATTTCTACGTGTGCCTCAAGGCTCTGCTTTTCAATTTCTGATGGCATAAGTCCTTCCTAAATGTATAATACAACAATTGCCTACCGCCCGCCCTATATTTATGTGCCTTTTAATATGCCTTTTCATTTCGCCTAAAATGAGCCTAAGTCTTTGCCTAGTACTGTATTTAAGCAAACAGGTATTAAAAATTAACTGATAGTTTATCAGACGAAGTTATGTAGATATTTTTGTTTTTTGCGCTTGTCGTGTCCCAAATGGGTGTTTTTATACTGGCTGATTCTGTTAAGTCTAAAATAACTGGAACATTTGCCAAGTCGTTTAATAACCCAGAGCCAGGTATGTGTTCTTGTCCGCGCTCCAAGTAAAGCCCAGGTTGTTCTACTGTAAAGGACGTTACCCAAAAAACATGTTGTTTTTTAAAAGAAGAACCAAAGTCTAAGTCTGTGACATCTTCTACAGAATATTTACGTGGAGTTTCTATGTACATAGGATTACCACGTAAACTAATAGTTTGTATAAGAGTTTCTAAATTGCTTTGTTGCCCACGGCTTCTAATCCAAGATTCTTGATTATTGATAATTTGTTTAGCGTCATCAACAAAAGCAGGAAGATTAGATCTATATTGTGCGACTACGCCCGTCATTGTAATGTCAATTAACGTATATACTGTAAAGAATTCACCCACGCCGCTTCCAAACCTGCCGGCTCCTGTAAATCCATGTTCTCTTACATTTTCCATATGTATACCTATAATATGCTACTATTATATTTAGCAAGTATTATTTAGTCACAAAAAAAGCGGGATATTTCTATCCCGCTTTTCTTGTAAGTAGTTTCTAGCAATGCTAAAAACTGTGATTTTACGCTAAGAATTAAGCTAAGCCAACACCTGTAACTGTTTTTACTGATAGTGTTTGTGCTTGGATTGCGTCTAGACGTGCTTCTAGTGCTGTCCATACTGCGCCTGCACCGGCTGCAATGTGAGCGTGTGTACCTGAAACACCTACTACGAAGCCAGCGGCTGTAACTGTGCCTACAACTTCAATTGTACCGTGTTGTGCAATTGCTTCTAGTGCTAGTTGTGCATCTGTATCTGTTGTGAAATCACCACCTGTTGAACATAACCATACGATGTCACGACCTAGGTATTCACTGTTGTCTTGTGCTGTTGAATAAGCTGGGTTTGCATATCCTGCCATTTTTATAATCTCCTTTATCTTGTAATGTATAGATTCCTCTATACCGTTACTAGTATTTATACCGTTCAGTCACAAAAAAAGCGGGATATTTCTATCCCGCCTTTAAATAAAATGTATATTTTCTATTATAGAACGTATGTTTTTGCTGTTACTGTTGCTAATGCAAAGTTTACAGAATCGACTGTACCCAAATCAATTAAAACATCTTCTAAGTGGGCGGCCAATGTTTCACTGTTTGAGCCGTCATATGTATCTGTACCGTAGTCACCCTCAACACATACTGAAAGGTTATTGTCTGCACTATGTAGTGCGCCAATAATTACAATGTTAAAGCCTGCGCCTTGAATTGCATCCATGGCAGATGCTACTGCTGATGCTGGGCCTAGCTTTCCTGAAACGTCTGCGCCAAAATCAATATCTAAGTGTGCCAATGTTTTACCTAGAAAATTGGTGCTAAGACCAAATGATGCAGGTACTGTTCTTGTTACTGAAGCCATTTTTAATCTCCTAATTTACTACTATTTATACTAAACTGTCAACGTTTAGTTACTGGGCCACCTTTCATAATTCCAGATTTCATAAACTTACCTATTGCAGTACCCACTAGAGCACCTGCGCCAATAGCGGCTGCTGTGCTTACCCAGCCCTTGTTGCTTTGTTCTGGATTCTTAGCACCTTTAAGTTCATAACCGCCTTTACGCATAAATCCTTCGTATGATCCACGTAAATCACTTTTAGGTGTTTTGGCTCTTAATGCTTGAAGCAGTCTTGTTGAACTTGTTTTACGTTCACTGCCATATAATCTATGCCAGTCACTTAACAATCTTCTTACTGCGCTGTAACCACCATTACTAACTCCTAAGTTTCGTTCTAAGGACATAAGGAATTGTTTATCAAAGTTAGGATTACTTTTACCTTGTGCTACGTCTCTAAGATAACGCTTAAACTGTAAGATAGGCATACTTGCTCTGCCTACTGGGCCAATTTGTGCTTCGTATCTTGAAGGATTATTAAAAACTGCTACCCAATTGTGTAGGTCAGTGCCTGTTTGTCTAATATTGCTGAAGTCTTGATACTGTAAAGTCTTTCTTGCATATTCAGCTGCCTGTCTTGCGGTATTAGGATCATTACGCATTGCTTGAAGCGACAGCACAGACAAGTAAATATTTTCTGCAACCTGTTCTGCACTAAGTTTTAGGCCACGCTCTGTTCGCAACGCCCTTGCTTCTGTTAAATCTTTTATAAATTTCATTATTTCCAAGCCTTTATGTCTAAAAAGTTTCTTCGTGAAAACTCCAATCTATCCACTAACTTTACGGCATTGCCAATTTTATCAATTGCTACAAATCCTTCAGGATCGGCAACCTCATAACCATCATCTGTTTTATAAAACATGCCAATACTTTCTACTCTATTAAGTTTTCTAATTAGTATTTGCTTAACTTGGATAAGTTGTTTATATACTGCTAATACTCCTAAAAGAGCATTACTATTATCCTCAATAAATTGTCTGTTTGACTCCATATCTTTTAAGCGAGCCTGACCTGCTGGTCCGTCAATTCCTGTTTTTAGTTTATCAATCTCTTGTTGTTTACGATCATCATAGTAGTTCATAAAATCTTTTAAGAATTGCGTAGCGTTTGATACTTGGCCTTCACCTGCCTTAATTCTACTATTAACAAAGGGTTCAATTAACTTCTTAAACTCTTTATTTTTCATAATATTATTAAACGACTGAGGATTAACCTTTTGTATCAAACCACTTATTTTTTCGATTCCGCGTCTTACTGAATCTGTTTCTTTTGCTGTTAAGGTAGCAAGTCCTGTTAAATCTTTATATGTAGCGTCATCTGAAAAAACTTTTGCTGTACTCTTTGGTGCTACTGGACCGTATTGTGCCGACATATCACCTAACTCAGGACCACCCACATACTGAGTATGCCAAACTACACCAATTTCAGATGATAACATCTGTTTTGCTAATTTACTATCTTCCGGAACAGCATATGTTATTAATTGTGGTTTGAAAACAATATAACTCTCACCATTAATTTTTTCTGTTTTTAAATCCTCTTTTGCAAAGAGAATATCGCCTTGTAAAATACCTTCTATACCTAACTTTTTAAAATGCTTGAGTGCAAGCATTAGTTTGTTTTGTAGACCAGGCGATTCGTGATTTTTTCTAATATCTGCGGGTGTTTTGTTTAACTTCGGACTCTTGTTAAATATGCTTTTAGTAGCAACAAAGAACCTACCATCTTTTGGATCTTTCCCAGCAAATACAGCAGGACTGCCGTCCCACTTAGTTGTTACTTTTGCTTTCTTACCGCCGTGCCCAGACAACATGCCAGCAACACTAGCAAGATGATTTAAGGCCTTTTTTGCACCATTAAGTCCTTCATAGAATACTAAATCCTCTAAGTGAGTCATGTGTGTATTCTTACCTTCTGCTTCTAGCAATGTCCACTTTGCCATGTCCTTGCTTTCCCCTAATCGATATGTTCTTTCTTCTCTATTTGATCTTTCTTCTCTGTTTGGCCTGTCATGGCTAGGGCTCGGTTTTCTTTTAGTTACTGGCTTGTTGGGTTGTTCTTCGCTCTCTTCATCGTCTAATCCGATAAGATTAGCGGCACCAGCAACTGCACCTTTTAAAAACTTTTCTACTTTACTGGCTGCTTTATTTTCCCAAGAGTCTGGGTTGGTGCCTTTATCCCAATTACCTTCGTTTAAATCAGATATCTTCACTTTCGCCCGCCTTGCGAATACCACGAATAAACTTTTTATTATCTTGTCCGCGTATGCTATTGATGAGGCGTCTTTCTAATTCAGAAGCAGTTTCATGATCGTAGTTTTCGTAAAGCTTGTTAACAAGATTTACAGCACTGTCAATGATGTGTATAGCGCGACTTTCAATAATCGCACTTTTATTCTTCTCGTTATAAAGAGTGTTTAATTCTTCAAGTATAGTCCTAGTCTTACGTTTCATATTTTATATACGCTCTACATGTATTTATGTATTTTAATTGTTAAATTTTGCTTTCTTATTAATGGAAGTCCAACCAAATCCTCTAACTGAGTAATAACAAGACGCAATTTTCCAATTTGGAATACGCGGGTCTGCGGCTTTCATGCCTAATTTAAATATTACGTCTGCTTGTTTTCGTAATCTATCAATATGAAACTTGTCTAAACTTTCTGCTTCTTTAAATTTTCTCAATGCGCCATATAAAACATCATGAATAACTGCGCCTCTAGCAACATCCCATGGAGATATAACCGCCCACATTGCTCGGGATACTGATGCTAAATCTGTATGGTAACCCACTGGAGCAGTAATTAAAATAGTGTTTGGTGTCTCATCTAGTTGTAGTTCCATACGACTCCAATCAGAAAGTGTATGCACCATATCAGGAACCCTAAATTTATCTATTTCAAATTTCAGTGGTTCAGTCAACACCCATTCTCTTGGGCCAACAAAGTCTGCTTGTAACCAATTATTCCATTTCATAGTAAAAATCCTTTTGATTTATACTATTTATAATTCGTCATCGGTTCTCATGTTGTTCAATAACGATCGAATCTTGCTTCCACTTGATTCTGCTGTGACTTTTGAGGAATCTCCACCACTAACAGTTGCACTTCTATTAATTTTATTAAAAATATCAGTCGAAGACCCAGTCGGAGTATACTCAGTGCTTTCATCATTACTGTGATATGACTGCGCTTCTTCTCCTATATCACGAATACGCAAACTGTCCAAGTCAAACTCTAAATCAAGTTTCTGTCCTACACCACTACTGCTTCGTGTTTTCATAAACTGTATTTGATATCTTCCACGCTCGCGCATTGCTCTGCTTGTAAAAATACCAATAACGTTATCTGCTGTATTAACTTTACTAATACCACCTGCAATGTGCGAATGATCAAACTCAATCTCATCCACTGCACCTCTGTTTAACTGCGATGCTGTAACTAATACAGTGTCTAGTTCTTTAGCAAAGTTACGCAGTTCCTCTGCTACATATTTGTCTTTAACAAACAAATCGCTTGGTGCTACTTTAGCACTTACTGGCATACATAAGTCTAAGTAATCAACTAAAATAACATCTGGTGTTATTCCTTTTTGTACACTTAGTTCTTTTACATAACTACGAAAATCATTAATATTGCTTTGTGCTGGCATATATTTAATTTGTAAATTTCCAGCCTTTTTAGATACTAACTTAATCTTCATCTCAACAGTATCAAGATCTTTAAAAATTTCCTTTGCTGGAATATTGGCTACCATACTATCAACACGCATTGCTGTAAGTTCTTCACTTAACTCCAAAGTAAAGTACAATACGTTTTTGCCTTCTAACACCCAGTTAACCGCCAAGTTCTGCATAAACAAACTCTTACCACTACCACTACCACCTGCAAAAATATTAAGCTCGCCTTTGTTAAACCCACCAAATAATTTCTTATCAAATGTTGGCCAGCCTGTACTCAACTGTCCGTTGTTAGACTTTAGCGACATTAGCCTCCCTCTAGGATCATCCCAATAATCTGTTCCCATATCCTTAGTAAGACCAATTTGTACTGCTTTCTTAATCTTCGCTTCTACTAAATTGTAGTCACCCTTCTCAAGTAGATCAGCACTGTCTAAGATTGCTTTCTCAAGTTCTTTATGTCTACTAAATGTTTCAAATTCATCCATTAACCAGTTAGTATGATCTTCTGTAACCTCTTCTATAACGGTTAATTTAGATCCTGTCTTGCTGTTTATTTGCTTTACTTCAGGCAGAGACTTATATTCGTTGACATACTCTTTTATAAATTTCGCCACCGGACGTAAACTTCTATCAAAGTTTTGCGGATTAAAAATATTTTGTACTCTAACATATGCTTCTGGATTAGCCAGTAGCATTTCTAAATACAATTTTTGTAGTTCTGCGTTATACTCGTTGTTCATTAATTTTTTTCTTTGCCATTAAGTTAATTTTAAGACTTGATGTTTCTACATTGTCTAATATACTTTTTAAAGTAAACATTCTGCCATATTCTACTACTGCTTCATTTATATCGTTACATGTATCGTGCCAAGTTGGAAAACTTACATCCCACTTGTAGTGTAATGCTTGCTGTATTAATTTATTACCGGCACTATCATTGTCTGGCACCATTATAACTTGCTTATTTAAACTCTCAATTAAGTCTACCTGTGCGTCGCTCATATCACTGCCAAGTATAGCAACACCGCCTATAGCAATTGCGTCAAATGGGCCTTCTGTAACGATTACGAACTTACGCTCATCTTTTTGTGCGTCAATGTTAAACACATATCCTTGCGGCATACTATTAAAGTATTTAGGATTGCCTTTCTCTGTTAAACGAGCCGTATAGCCTACAATGTTATTTTTCCATAAAAAGGGTATAACTACTCTTTTGTTAAATCTTGCTGTTGTTACTGGTGTCCAGTAAAACGGATAGTCATTAATACTTAACCCCCTGTTTACCAAATACTCCACAATTTGAGTATTATCACTTTGTAATGGATCACACTGCTCTGGAAAGTCAGTAGGCTCAAAATTAATCTCTACTTCTTCTTCAATTAATCCGTGTTCAATAGCAGTTTCTTTTAACTGTATTGCGGTAAGCACCAGACGTTTAATCTCTGATTCTGCTACACCCATCCAGTCCATCAACTGCCTAAGTTTTCTGCCTAATGGTCTTCCAGGTTGCCATCCTGTCTTATATCCACAGTTAAAACAGTTATAGGATATTGCTTCGCCATTTAGTATAATACCCCCTCTACTTCGAGAGTCTCGCGTTTCGCCGTTGTGTACACAACAAGGAGCATTAAATGAATTCCAGCCACTAGAACTTTTCTTTACCTTTCCCGGCAAACTATTCATAATAACTGACTGTACTAAGTTCATAGTACTATTATATAGTATTATGGGTTATATGTCAAGAACGGTATAGAATTTTTTCCATACTTCCTGCTGTAGGAGTGTGTACAAATCGAACTCTGTTATATACACCGTTCCAGTTTGTATAAGAAATGCCGGTTTTACTGGCCAATGTCACAGTTTTAATGTCAAAGTAGTCGGTTGGTGCTGGAGCAACATTGTCGCTTAGAGTAGCCTGTACAACGATGTCGCCGCTATATCCATTTACGTAAAATGCGGCAGTATGTAATCCTGAATTTTGGTTTAGTTTTGATTCTGCTACTAACGGATTACTAGTATATGTTCCTCCACTTGCTGTGAAGTCTGCTAGGTTTAATGCCAAACTATCCTTCACATCTGGAAATACACCATCTAAAATTTGTAATTGGCCAATAACATCATACGCGCCATCTACATAACCAATCATTTGATTATTTTCTCCATCTACAACCTTCACTGAGTAGTTTAGATACTGACTATCTAAGTTTAATAAATCACCTTCGGTAACAACAACCTTAACTTTTCCGTTAATTCCGTCAACTATAGTTGCTGTTTTACTTAATAAAACGCTTGTTCCATCGGACGAATTTAAAACATTAAAAGTAACTGTCTTGTCTGTAATAGTTAATGTTTTTTGGTTATCATTTTTAATTTGTATTTGTATCGTATTATCAATACCCTTGTATAGTTTAATCGGATGATTGTACATCTCATACCCCCAGTGTTGTTTGTCAGTGTCAACCTTAATTTTTAAGTTAACAATTTGGTCATATAAATAGACTGTAGTAACTAGCATTTTATTAAAATCCTTTACTATATTTATTAAAATCGTATGACTAACATTTATCAAGAACTAACAGAAAAATATCCATTTATAAGTTATATTAAGTATGCTGACAAAGAGTTTGTTGGAATTATCTTAAACAAAGATGCTAACATTGTTAGTATATACGATTACGATTTGCTTCCAAATTTGGAAATTAAACAAAAATTCTTAGAATTAGGAGATGTTTGGTGGTGGGAATCCAATAGGCTATTTCCAATCAATATTTTTCTAAAGAAAGAGTTTGCTCCTTTCAAACCATACATTAAAACATTCATGGCTAAAGATGTAGAAATAGTTCACGGACCTTACGTTAGTATGAACGAACTAGCCCAGCGAAGAACAAAACGCAGAAACATTCAATTAGTACAAAAAGTAAAATAATATGTCTACTATAAAAGTACACAAAAATAATATTATCAATGAAAAACAATCTGACCTACAATGCAGATTAAAATGGTCTCTTAGTACTGTTTTTCTAACGACAAACACTACTGCTAGTTGCCACAGGTGTGATCATAATCCAATCACAGAGGATTTTGATTTCCATAATACTCACCAAAAAGTACACGCAAGATTACAAATGTTACGAAACGAATGGCCAGAACTTGGCTGTGAGCATTGTAGAGTTATTGAACAAGCGGGTGGCATGAGTGACAGATTGTTACATGACGAACTTGAGTATGCACCTTCATCACCTGTAGAATTATTAAAAGATCCAAATGCTGTTCATGTTACTCCTACACAACTTGAAATATATTTTAGTAACCTTTGCCAACTATCATGCACTTACTGTGGTTCTCACTTTAGTAGTACATGGGAGTCTGAAAATAAAAAATACGGCGATATCCATCAATTTATGGTACCATCAGATTTGCCAGGCAAAGAGAACTTCCAAGAATTAAAATATTTGGACAAAGTATTTGAGTACTTGGAAGAAAAAGGACAATATCTTAGAAGTTTGTATATTTTAGGTGGGGAACCTTTTATTCAGCCACAATCTGACAGGCTACTAGATTTGATTGAAAATAGCGGTGACAAGTTTAAAAACTTACGTCTACATTTTTTTAGTAACTTGTCAACAGACAAAGCACAAGAAAAAATAGACAGATTAGTTGGGTTAGCAGAGAATGGCAAAATATATGAAGTAAGTATTGTTGGTAGTATTGACTGCTGGAACGAGCAAGCAGAATATGTAAGGTTTGGGCTCGACACTTCTCTGTTTGACAAAAATTTTAAATATATATCCAATATAAAAAGTAAGAAAATAATGGGAAGCATTAACATATGTTGGTCCAACATATCTACTTTTACTATGCCTGAATTAATAGACAAATACCAAGAATGGACTGATTTAACAGTGGCGGCAGGCAGACCCTGGGGTGTTAACATTAGTTTAATGCAAGTGAGTGGTAAAGATTTTATGCATCCTAGAATATTTGGATCCAAGATACTAGATTGGGGTTACAATGAATCGCTAGATAAGTTAAGCAAAATAGCCGGCATAGAATCAGCAAACGGGTCTATTGGTAAAGCACACACATACTTTGAAGGTATTAAAAAATCTATAGAAAACGAAACCCCTGACAAGTTTCAACAACAAGAATTACATCGTTATCTTACTGAACTAGATCGCAGACGTGGAACAGATTACAGAGAACTTTTCCCTATAATCTACGAAGAGATTCATAAGCAATAAAACATAAATATAGTTATGCGTTTTAATGAATTTAATTTGACAGAAAAAGGACCAGTTGCGCCAAAAAAAGCAGGCAGATCCCGTGGCGAAGCGATGGAAGAGGTTATTGTTTCGGCCGTAAATAAGACAATGCCGGCCGGAGATACTTTTGGTATTGACCCAAAAGCAGGAAAAAACGTCGCAAAATTTCTAGTTCAAAAAGGTATAAAAGGTAAGGGAGAAGTACTTGGAGCAGACCAATTAGATGTGACCCCTATCTGGTCTAAATACTGGGACGGAAATGTTCCATCCTCAACCAAAACGCCCAAAACAGATTTTATTATAGGCGGCGCAAAAATTAGTTTAAAAACTGGAGGAGCTGCTCAGTTAATGTCCGGTGGTAAGAATGAATCAGTTGCAACATTCTACGCCGCAATGGATAAAACCAAAGGTAACATGCAATCAAAATTAGTTAAAAAATTAACCAATATGTTTGAAGATCTAGCGCCGGCATCGGTTGCCAGTGGCCAGTTAGCAAAAGTAATTAAAGATAAATCAGATGAAGTTGTTAATAAAGCAAATCAAGCACATAAAGAACTAATGGGTGAATTAGTTAATATTTTTGCAGAAAATACAAAATTTAGAGATGCGTTTGCTTTTGAAGCAATGTCTGGTCAAGTCAAATTTGGCGGGGGATTAGGAACATGCACACATTTTCTTGTGACAGATTTTGATGGCAAGAAAAATTCATTACATCCGGTTACTAATAAAACATATGTGAGAAGTATTGCAGAGCAAATGAAGGTTTCTGTACGTTTTAAAACTACATCAGTAAAAACTAAAGCAGAAGGAAAGACCGGTGCTTATCGTTATTGGTCTGTAGTTGGACTAATAATAGATAAAATGCATCAAGACGCCAAAGAACTAAGCCAAAATGAATCATTAAACGAGGGAACAATTGCTGACTTTTTTAAAGGCGTTTGGGAAAAACTCAAAGCGGCATTTGCATCTTTAATCAACTATCTCAGTAAGAGTATTAAAAACTTATTTGACTTCTTTGACGTTGAGCCTGAAGTAGAATTCAATAACGTAGTACAAGTTTAACGTAACAAGTTCATATGCACAACCACTAAATGTGCATAACCCACAGAGTGGCTTTTCTTAAAATAATACGCATTAGAATCATTTGGTACTGTCCAAACTTCTTGTCCTATTTCCTTCCACGTTCTATTTGCTAGATAGCGTTTAGCAGGGCGTATTACTGCTAAAAACATCGCCATTCTAGGAATACTATCCGGCATCATTTGCTTTACTAGTTCATAATGATTGCCAATATGTATAATCTGCTCGGTGTATTCTTTCTCAGCAAGTCTTTCCCACGGAGGTTCTGTAAACATTAGATCAATTAAATGTTCTTCGCTTTGTACTTGGTTATATAAGTTAACATTAAGTAAATCCAACTTAACGTATCCTCGCTCTTCCGCATCCTTGTGGTCGAGCGAGCATACTCCTTTTATAGGATCCATTGGAACATCTGTAAAGTAAACACCAGTATTATGCTTTATTAAAGCATTATTACGTATAATGCCCGCAGGTGTATGGTTAGGCATTGCATTGAGAACTTTGCTTCTATCAGCCAAGTCTATGTCAATGTCAAAATTAACCTTACTCATTTTATTATCCAGTTTTTTCCATAAATGCTATTTTATCTTTAAGATGTAACTTTTCCTTTTTAAGTTCCGTCAGTCTGACATGAGTTTCGGCAAGATCTTGCCCCTCCAGTTCCCAAATCATGCTGTCTAGTTCTTTATGTCTTTTTCTTAATAATCTTATATCAAAATCTACTACATTGTCTGTCATTATTTTCTCCTATATTTTTGCTTCACTTAAAATGTGTTTAACCCATTCGACGTCTGCTGGAAATGCTTCAAATCTTTTACTCCAATAAACAGGATCAATGAATTCGTTTATTAATCCTAACTGCTCATCACTCATCTTAGACAACATATCCATACCCGTTTCACTGTGATATATTGTCCAAGGACTTATTTTGCCGTTGCGTATTAATGCCACTGCTTTGTTAAAACTCACATACCTAAAGAAATGATTAAACACAGAGTTATTATTATTTGCCCAGTTCTCCATATTGAGTATACTACGCTCTAAAGCGTCTCTGGCATTTTCTGTTTTAATATACGGCAATAAGTAATCTTCATATACAGAGTCTTTACACCAATTATCTAATTTAGTATTACTTTTAATAACATAATCAATAAAGTAATCTGGGTTAATAGCATTGATATTCATAATGTGTTTGCCAAACTTCACAAACGCATTATAATATTGGCTACTAGCAAAATGCTGATAATCTTTAAAGTTTGCAGACCCCTGTGTCAGTTCATAGAATCGCCTATAAGCAATCATACCTATTTGTACGTGCTTTTCGTCTTTCTGTAAATGTCTGCGCTTTTGCTCACATACATGAGCCGCTAGTGTTTTTTCTCTAGCGAAACTTCTGTTGCAGTACTTACATTCATAACCACTCTTTGATTGACTTGTCGTCGTATCCATGATCAATTGCTAATTTTTTAAGTTCTTTTTTATCGCACATTTGGGCATATGCTTCAATATCACTAAGTTTCCAAGTTGGGTATATCTCTTTAAGAAACTTAGTTTTCTTATTATCCTTTGTTTCTTTTTTCATTGTTAGATACTTGCGTTGAAACTTCCCAATGCCAGGATTGATAGCGCATAGTATTTTATAAGTTAAATCAGGATGCTTGCTTACTTCCCAAAAGTTAATGTTTAGTTCATTATTAGTTGCGCGAATCATATACTCCTGTAATTCATTGGAGCCTGTTGCACTTGCGGAATATTTAAGTTGTAGATAAGGGCTAAATGCTTTTTGCTTTTCTTTGCTTAACGATTTATACCATCCATAGTCTTTCTTATCTATTGCGTTGAATACTTCGTATAATGGTAATACTGATGGCTTAGGCATTCTTAAATCCTTTTATATACTCTTTTATTGTAACATTTTCTACGTATTTGTCAAGTTCAAAAGGATTGTTATCAGCAACTCTAATTATTTTGCCGTTAAATCTATTACAAACTGCTTTAATGTTATATTGTTCGATAATAAAACCACCGGATTCTTTATTACTATTATAATAATTTTCTGTGTCGTTGTATATATTATTTACTCTACCACCACTATCTTCTAGGTCGAACCCGACTAAGTGTATTTCGCTATGCGTTCGCATTGCTATTAATATTGCTATTACACCCGAATTCATCATAGGTTCATACTCGGATATATTCTCTATATAATGAACATTTGCTATTTTAACACTACTTTGCTCAAACTCTTCTCGCATTGGTGAGTCAAGTATTACTAAATGGTCCGGAACAAACTCTCTATATAACGCATTGCAACCATATATTTCCCACTCGTCGCGTTTAAACAAGTTTAAATCTATTTGCTTACGGCTTTCGCCATTGCCTATTACTAACGCTTTCACCACCAGCCTGCCGCTACACCTATTCCTATTACATTTACAACAGCAAAGTAACCTGTAAGCAATACTGGCCAAGCAAGTTTGCGTCTATAATACGCATAAATGCCTGTTATTGATCCCACAAGAAACCCCGGATACACTAGTAACATATTAGGTTCATCTGCTGTAAGTGCTAAATTTAAACTAGCAAAGACTGTAAAAACAAAACTTATAAGTTCATATACAAATGCTATTTTATCGCTATAGTACGATTCTTTCCAAAACTCTATTATTTTATCCATTACATTACTTGAGTAACGTCAATAATTTCGGATTGCTTATTAATCTCACTCACAAAGTAAGCACACTGTGGTTTAGGTCCATCATGTAGTGGAACGCAAAGTAGTTGTCCAGTTTTAAGTTTTGGAAAGTACCACTTAACTTCAGTGTAAATGTCGACAATATCAATTTCCTTGTAACTATGCATATAACCACTTAGTGGATTATACATAAACGCTTCAAATCCTCTATCATTGACACTTGTAAGTGGAAGCACTTCAAGATCTCCGACTTCTGGACTGCCTACTACCACATGCCAATCTACAGGCATAGCAATCTTATGATCGCCAAGTTTAATTACCACCGCAGGAGCATTGAAGGACTCTAAAAAGATAAGTGGTATAAAAAAGTAATCTGCGTCGGCTGGATTACTGTTATCAAGAATACAAAATCTCACATCATCTACCTTTTCAGGCATTGTATTCATAGCATAGGCTTCGTTGTCTAACGTTAATATTCTCATTGATTTTTCTCTTTTAAAATTTTAAAATGGTACGTCATCATCACCAAAATCATCATGATCTTGTGTATCTATTGGGTCATTATCATGGGGTTTGTGATAATCTGGATTTCTTACTATTTGCTTTGTTCGCGGATTAACTACATAATATTGGTGAGATCTGTCTTTGGACTGTGGCTTTTTTAACATGTCTGCCTGTTTTTTTCCACTCATAACCCGTGGTTGATAAATTGGTTTTTGTGGATTTCCGGCGTCATCATAATTTACCTCATATGCTTTAGGAGCAGGAGCACCGGGACCAGAGTTCATATACTTTGTATGAACAAGTTTTTCTAGTGTAGCCATTTGCTTTACTAGTAATATAATTTCGGATTGTAAATCTTTATTTTCTAGTTTGACTTTGTCAACCTGGTCTAATATATCTTTGTTTGCTTTTTTTAGATCATTAAACTGGTCGACCAGGTCATTATACTTTTTATAAAGATCGCTAACTTGTGAACTCATTGCTTATTATTTATTATCCTTGCCATTTAATTTTTTCGACAGTAAATGGATATTCTGCTTCCCTGTAAAAAGACTTTCTTTTTGTTAAGTGTCTTTTAGCATATTTACACGTACTAGTAATATCCCATATCTGTACAAAATCTTTATCTTCTGCTTTACGTATACCACGTCCAATGCTCTGAATCACTCTCACAAAACTCTTTCCAGGTTCCAGTAATACTAGATTAAAGATACGCGGTATGTTAATGCCAACTGCCGCAACGCCATATGTTGCTATAATAATTTTAGCATCAGAAGTTTTAACATCATCATAATGTTCTTTTCTTTCATCTGCTTTTGTTGAGCCGCTAACAAAAACACTATTATCAATTTTACTTTCCAATGATTTGCCAGCACTAATTCTATCAACAAGTATTAAAGTATTTCCACTTTCTTTAACATTGTCAATGAAACCACTTATGTAATCAAGTCTACCCTCATCGTTAAGAAGATATTTTAATTCACTCTGATAGTTATTATATTCTCCGTAGTCATTAAGTTGTACTATATTAACGTGACAGTTGGCTAAAACACCTTTATCTTGTAGATCTGCGGCCGCAATTCTGTTTACTACATCGCCAATGCTGACTTTCAGTGACATCCATTCATATTGTTCTTTTGGTATTGTGCCTGTTAATCCCCAACGTATAGGCACGTGGGCAAACTGTTGCGTTAGTAATTGTTTCAGCACATCCGCTTTACTCATATGTACTTCGTCTACCATAATGCACACTACACCTTCGATAAAGTCTTCGATAGTAATGTCTACTTGGGCGTTGCGAGTTTTCTTTGTAAGTATGTTTAAACTCTGCCAAGTACAAATAGTATGCGTTCTGCCATACTCTTTTCTATCGCCATAAAACACACCCACATCAAGTCCTAAGTTTATGTAGTCCTCTTCGGTCTGCGTTACAAGGCTTTTGTTTGGAACAATAACAATAGTGCGTCCATACTTCTCACAAACATTACTAAGTGCGGCAGTAATAAGTGTTTTACCTGCGCCTGTTGCTACTTCTTGTATGGACTGTGGGTTTTCTAAAAAGCGATTAATAACATCTATTTGGTAGTCACGCAAAACGATAGGTTTCCCTTCGTGTGTATGTCCCTCGGGCCATGTTACATGACTGTAACTTTCAGCAGTTACTTTGTCAAAGTTTAACTCTATGGGATTTCTATAGTCTATAAGTTCTATCTTATAACTGTCTAACAGTGGCAGTATTTCACCAAGTAGATTTGTATAAGTGCTACCGCCAAGATTAAAGAAAGACGCTTTACCGTCCCAGCGTCCTAAACGTACTGCTGGCATAAAACGTGCGTGGGGAATATCAAACTTAAATTTTTCGACTAGTTTTCTTCTTTCGAGCAAGTCTAATCCTTCAAACTTACAGTTAACTTCGTCTTTTAAATATAATTTACATTTTGGCATAATATTCGTTGCCAGGTCCTAGTTCCATTAATAATCTATTACTTTCTTTGTCGAGGGGAGAGTTTACAGTATTATAATAACACACTTTTGGTATATGGTCAAGAAATATATTAAATGTTCTTTCATTGACCATTCTGGTAAAAAATATTATCTGAGGATTTATTTCGCTTTCGATCAAGTCTTGTGCTGTATGTGAATAGTATACTAAGCAATCTTTCTTACCAAAGCGTTTTGCCTCTCCGACTGATTCCTCTTTCATAAGTTGTCTTACTACTTTAAAAACCATCGGATCAAATTGGGGATCTACTACCTTTTCATGTTTTAATGCGATAGGCTTCTTACTTTTAGACACACCAGTAACTGATTTTGCGCCAAACAATAACCTTTCTGGAGAATGGAATACAACCGGTAGCCTGTTATATTTTAAGGCATACATTAGTATACTTTTTAACTTCTTTTCTTTTTCTTTTAGAGTACCACCAAGAGAGACTCTACTATTAGATACCATTACATGCTCTACTGAATCTCCTATCATTAGTTTTACTTTGTCGCTTAAACCGTAACCTAACTCATGTGACCTGTCTATTAGTCTCCAAAGATCAGTTAATTTCTGATCATTTAAATATTTAAGTAGTGAATCTGGCGCATTTTTAATGTAAGGTTTTAAGTCATTATCTACACAAAGTTCTATGTTATATTTCTCTGGAGAATTTTTTATATTATACACCTCAGTTTGATATTCTAAAACTTCATCACTATATTCTATATTTGTAACATTAAGACTTTCTAAAAAATTTTGAATAAAAATTAGATTATCTTCAGTAAAACTAAATGACCATGCCTTCTTTTCTACGTTCCAAGTAACATCGGTTTTATTACTCTTACCATGCGAGAATAAACGACGCGGCACATCTGCCGTACTAAACTGTTCAGTCATATCTAACCCCGTCATAGTGAACGGAAGTTTTAAGTAGATGGTATTTTCTTCTATATAAACTTTAGCAGGCTTTTTCATAATAAAAAAGGGGAGACACTAGGCCTCCCCGAGTGTTATAGTTACTTATTGCAGGAGCGGCGCAATAAGTACCTAAGTGGCTTTGGTTATCTAAGTATGCTAACCTCAGCCATACGCTTCCAGTTGTTTTTAGACAGTTTACGCAAATCACCAATCTTAAGAGCGGTGCGTAGCGACACTTCTCGCAGTCTGTCTTTGTTTTCGTCCATATAGTCAAGAACTTCCTGCTGGGCTTCGTCGTTCAGTTTATAGCCTTTAAACAATTCACCACTTTTGGCAATCTGCTTAATTCTAAGAGTCTTGTCGCGCATCGTGTCCAGTGTAAGGTCCAAGTAGTGGCAACGTGACTGGAGTGCTTCTAAATGGTCTTTGACTTTCTTAGAGCGGACATTCTCAAACTTTACGTTAGTAATAAAGATTGCTGAACCATGGAAGTCGAACGAGTTAGGAATACCCTCGGACCGAAGTTTAGCACTATCAGCGTTCCAACAAATTCTACGCCGTTTGCCGGAGTCCAGTGCCGCTTTAAGAATGTTCAACGACAAATCATCAAACAGCACAGAGTCACAGTCATCAAACACTAGCACGTTGCCGCGATCGCTGTACTCATACAGTTTAGCGTACAGTCCGAGCGCAGTCATCGCACCCTTTACAACATCGTATCGCGTACGAGTGCCTTTGATTTTGTCAAACAGTGAAGCCTTTTCGAGAGTTGTTTCAACACCGTATGACTTACCAACACCCGGAGGGCCGGTGACAATCATTGCGCGGACGTCACCGTTGATGGATGCTTCAGTCATTTCGTTAAGGATGCTGAAACGTTCTTCAATGCGATTCATAACCTCTTCGTCGGTTTCTTCAACCACTTTCGGCGCTCTAGGCTTCACAAAGTCTGCTGAAACAGACTCTTGGGCCTCCATTGCTTCTTCTTCTGTGGCAGTCTGATACGCCATCACGTTCTCAATTTTAACTCGAATGTTTCGAGCCGGAAACTCGGTAGGCCTGAACGTTCCATCAACAGTAAGAAACATTCCGCCCTTACCATAACTTGGATCTTCCTTTGCCAACGGAAAATATCCGCTAACTTCTTTTCCAGCATGGACACCTTTATGAATGTATACAAAGTTTGACATAATTCGCTCCTTAGATATAACGGGGTGTTTTATTATTGTGAGGTAAACAACGGTTTCATTGAAGTGAAAACTACATTAAATGCGTTCACTTCGTATTTCCAGTTGTCAAAAAAGTCATCGTCATTCTCAAACATGCTATCACTAGCACAATGTCGATTCCATTGTTCAACAACCTGTTCCATACCTTTAAGGCAGTCACCACGTCCGTGGCGTGTCATTATGTTCCATGCCTCTTGAAAGGGCACGGGCTCTTGGTAAAAATCGGGAATTCTGAACATTTCTTTTCCTTTGTTTCTTTAGCGTATAGATACATTATACAGGAAATAGCAGAAATGTCACGAAAAAAGTTGCTCTAAGTGTTTGATTTTATTGAGGTTTTTTCTTTTTTGCTTTTTTAGTTGTTTTTTTAGTGGTTTTTGCGGGTTTCCACTTGGCTGTGACTCTAGTAATCTTTTCTAAATTATCTATTTGAATATCTATTTCTTTTGGATGAGCGAATACATTAATGACTGCGCCATTTGGATCTACAAAAATACATTCCTCATTCTCAAAATAATTATTTGGATTAAAGTCTGGAGAAGGTAACCAATAGCAGTCATAATCCATGTCCTTGAATGTTTCTAATAGATCTTTCTGATTTTCTTGGCACTCTGCGATAACAAATGGTCGATGTGTGGAAAATAAGCGTGTTCCGGTATGTAGTACATCTGCTTCATTCCCCTCAACGTCTATCTTTACTAGATTACAGTAGTCTAATTGTATATCATCTAAATTAAAAACCGCACACCGCTCTACTTCATTACCCGTGTCTTGATCAGTAGTTTTTAATGCGCCATGATTTGTTTCGTCTGTTACTCTATTAAGAGGAAGGTATAACGGGCGTTGTGTTCCTACTGCACCTTTAATTGGTGTTACGTTAAACGCACTGTTAAGTGTTAAATTAGTCATTAAGAAAAAGTAATTTAAATGACTTGGTTCGAAGGCATACACTTCACCTTCATTTCCTATTACACTGGAATAAAAAACAGAATGTACTCCAATATTAGCGCCTACGTCAATAACTTTTGCTCCAGGACGAAGAATTTGAGATGCTAGTGCCAACTCTGCTTCAGCATATTCGCCATACTGATCTAAACTTCGCCCTATTACTGTATCATTTATATTGTATGAGAAGTCTCCGTGCTTACAAGGTTTAACTCTTACGTGATTATTTTGTATTATAGGAAACCCCATTACACTCTATCTCCGTAGTTAGTTAGCGCGCCAGTCATCCATGGAATAAGCAAACAAGTTTCATCAAAGTATCCTTTTGCTTTAATCATATCATGAGTGCATTCTGGTAACGCACCTCTCTCCTGCAATGCGGCGTGGTTTAGACTATAAGGATTATTTACTTCTTCCCAGTCTTTCATTGGTTTAACAATAGCGTGGATATTTCGATCATTAAACTTCTTAAGAAAATATCCTTTATCGCAGTTCCATCCCGCCATTGCTAAGTGTGTAATTAATGTTGGAAGCGAATAAAAGTTTTTATCGTGGTGATTAAATCTTGTTTTAAGCCTTCCGTAATCAGTATCTAAAACCTGTGGCACAGTTAAAAACAGCAATGAATAATCTGTCATTACTCTACGCATTTCAACTAGTCCTCTAACAGGATCGATTAATTGTTGTAAAGAGTAGTGACACCAACCCAGATTAAATTCGTTATCTTTATACGGCATATTTTGTATATCACCGCAAGTAAAATCAAACTTATCAATAGATCTGTCTATTAGATCTATACCAGACACTTTAGTATAACTAACGCCAGGTTGGGTTTCATCATAAGGCGCTTGTTTTGTCCACCATTCAGTCACTGATCCATCACCGCAACCAAAATCACAAACGTGAAGCATATTATCAAACAATTGCTTTGAGATTACACTCTGTACTTCTTTAGCGGCCGCTTGTTGGGCTAATATGTCACCATATGGTGCCGTATCTATCATACTGTTACATCCTCCATGCCTGCTGTTCGTAAGCGTATAACATTGCTTACCTGGAATTGCTTAACATCCAATCCCTTAACAACTCCCAACCATTTATTACGAATTAACGCAACCTCATTAATAATAGTTTCTAAATCTACTACCTCATCTTCACCGTCTACATACTTTTCAGCATCACGGGCACTGAGGGCTCTGTTATAACTTTCTAGATACTTTTTAAAATGCTTGCGTCTTGTTTTGCGTAATTGTATATTAAGGTGCTGTAATATTGCTTCTATTTCTTGTAATTGATTAAACCGATGTTCTACAATGCCCGGCAATGCCGTAGCATTTTTTTCTAGAACACCGGCAATCTTAACGTCCTTTTTGGCATCTATAAGTTCACCTTCGTAATATTCCAAAGCATCTGGAATATTACCCATACTTTGAACTACCTTACTATACCACACTAAAAATCACCACTCTTGTTCCTCTTCATCATATTCTTCTTTATCAAATTCACTAGCAATTTGTTCAATTGTAGTACAAGTTTCTGCCAATTCATCAACAATTTCTGAATGGCCTTCTTCATATAGATAGTTTACAAGCTGCTCTGCAGATAGTGGTAATTCTTTTTTTGGAATGTATGCCTTCAACATTTCCCATGTTTGTATTAAAACAGTACTATTCACAAATATTCCTCGGGTTAAATTTAAGGATATTTATACTTCTAGGTCAGTTTCTTCAATTTCTATATCAGAAGATTCTTCTGCTGTATTGCCAAAACTAAAATTTCGAGCCTGTAAATCATCCATAATAATGTTTATTTTATCACCAGTCCAGCCTTTTCTAAACTCCAGCATCTCAGTGCCATCTAATAGAGTGTATCCAAGTCTATTTCCAGTTTTCTTAACCCAACCCTGTGCTTCAAACATATCCAATAATCCACTATACGGATCCATTCCAGTTTCATAAGGAATCTTAACTTGTACGCCTTCAAACGGTTTAGCGTAACGTGTTTTCATAACCTTACATCCTGCTCGGATACCCATAACTTGACTGATCTTGTTGCCATCCGCATCTTCCTTAAGTTTTAACTTCTTCATAGCAATAACAACTGAACTTGCGTAGATAAAGCCTTGGCCGCCAGAGATCTTATCATCTGGATCAAACATATCTTGTGATGCGTAGGTATGGTTAGTAGCAAGTAATCCTACATTATATCCACCAAACATATTAACACAATTACGAACAAGTGCTGTCAATGCTTTTGGCTTTCTACCCATATCGCCTTTCATATCACCCTTTTGGAATTGATCAACGTCAGTTGGTGTAAGTAGCATACCTAACGAGTCTACAACAAAAAGAACTTTAGGGCGTTCTTCCTCTTCCATAGTCTTATAATCTTTCATAAAGACGCTAATTGTTTTAGCGACGTCATCAATCATACTCATCGACAATCGAAGTAGTTTTTCTTCGCTAGTGTCTACACCCAATCTTTCTAGCCAGTCCTTATCAAGTGCTGATTCTGTATCAATCAACACTACAAAGATGCCTTGCTCCTGTGCCGCTTTTACCACATTTCCTGACGCAATATAAGATTTACCACTACCAGACTCTCCTGCTAGTACAGTAACTCTTCCGAGCGGAATTCCTTTATAAAAATCTCCACTAATAAGATAATTTAAGCAATAATTGCCTACAGAAATCCAATCAGTAGGATCGTTAAAGCCTACTGATAATCCATCAATAGACTTCGTAATATCTTTTCTAAATTTGCTTACATCAAACGGTTTTACCATAAAATTTTCCTCATAGAATATATTATAAAATTGTGAAAGATCTCGCTGGTTACCGGAAGGAGATTTTTGCCGGAACTTTCACAAACTTTATATATTATTGACTTTGTCTAGCACGGATAGTTGCTAAAATATCCTCTGCTTTTGACCCGCCACCACTACTTTGCGGAGTTTCGGAGACTACCGTTTCTTCTTGTTTTTCTTCCTTAGGAGCAGGAGCAGTAGTGGTTGCTTCTGCCTTGCTGGAAGTTGAATCTGTTTGTGGTTTGTACATACCTGCTGGACGGAAGTATTGCCCAAATGCTTCGGGATCATATTGTCCGCCGTCTACAGATACTTCAAACATTTCTTTAATAACATTGACCGCTGTTTCATCCGGTTTGTTCGGAAGGAAACTGCTAAGATCAAACAAACCATATTGGGATACTGCTTCTGTTTCTGCTTTATCAAGTGCGCGTTCGCGTCTTGCCCAAGTAGATGTAGAGTAATCAGCATATCCACCTTTGGTTGTTTTTGTCAAACGGAAGTCCAAGCCACTTGTGTAATCAGTTGGAAGTTCTTCTAGTTCAGGATCCATCAATGCCGCTTTAAGCAATTGGAAAATTTGTGGTCCGATAATAAATCTACGAACTGGATTCTCTGGAACTGTGTCCTCAGCGAGCGGGCTATCTAATACAAAACCCTGGAAAATGTAAGAACGTTTTTTCCAATATTTACGTCCCATATCTTCTAGTGCTGGATCTTTAAACCAAGTGCGAACCTCAGTCAAAACTGGACAAGTTTCGTTCCACATCTCCATACACGGAACTTGTACAAAGGTGTTTCTCGAATCACTGTCACCTTTAATTCCGCTAAATGGAAGTCGAATCATAAGTCTTTCTACCCAGAAGAACGAATTGCTTTCGTTACCATCAGGAAGAAATCTTAATACTGCTGTAGATTGTTCTGGAATGTTCCAGAAAGGAAATATAGCGTTATCACCACCGCTAGTGCTAGATTTGCTACCTTTGTTTTCTTGAGCCTGTAGCTTAGCTCGTATTTCTGCTAATGTTGCCATAATAATTTGCCTCTTGTTGTTTGCCTAAATTTTGTGCCTAAACACATACTATACAGTATATGATAAAGTATTTAGTTTGTCAAGTAAAAAAGAGGGTATTTTATGGTATTTAATTGCCGTGTGCGGCGGCTAGTTCTTTATCGAGTTTCTCTCTTTCAGCCTCTTTTTTCTTCCTTTCGGCTTCGAGTTCGGCTTCGAGTTTAGCCTGCTTTGCGGCCAATGCGGCATTCTTTTCCTGCCAGAATCTTTTGTTCGTCTCGATCTTCTCAGCTTCTATCTCCGCTTGAGTCATTTCGGCTTGCCGAGCTTGATCCGCTATCCGTTCCTCTGCTGACTTTACTGTGAGGTCCACGCTACTGTTAGCATTTTTTGCGGCGGCTTGGGCGGCGGCCGTTTGTTCTTCAGGAGACATATTGTTCCAGGCGTCGAAGCCTACTTGAATTTTTGCAAGGTTATCAGCTCTATTTGTTCCATCATAACCTGGAAGGTTGCCGCCGGCCTTGTGCCATGCCTCCCGTTCCGGATCATCCAAATGGGGATGCTCTCGCTTTGGCTCTGGCTCTTTAAACCTCCTCTTTTTCATATCACCTTTAAAAAGATTAAGTTTGCTAAAGCCTTCTTGAAAAAGTTCTTCTAAAAGCATTTTAGTAGCCTTGTATAATCTCGTCTGCCCACTCGTCTACTAAATCTGTCTCATCTTTAAATGATTTGCCTTCTACTGCACGAGTATGTCTTACACGTTGGGCGTATTCTTCATCTTCGTTAATACGGCCTAAGTCGCTTACATATTTTTTTGCTAGTTGTACTGCTAATGTACTTTCCTCTGATTCGGAAAGTTCTGCGCCAGCAAACTTATGTGCAAACTCTCTAACAATATCGTTATCAACAATGCGATTGCTAATATCTTCTAGAGCGGCACTTACCAAACCTCTTGTATCACTGTGTTGTACTGAGCGAGCAAATTGGTCTGTATCAACTGAACTCTCTAATACTAGATCACCGCTTTCAATAAACTCTCTAACTTGGTTTAGTTTGTTTGTTTTGTTTTCCATAGCAGTTTTGTAAATGCTATTAATAAGTGGAAGTGATTCAAATACACCGTCGTCTTGCTTCTTAACTGTGAAGAAGTCTCTCATTTCGTCTAAATCATCTTCAGATAATGTTTCTGATGTTGCTTCAAAACTTTCAGCAAATGATCCGTATCCACGTACTGTTGACATACGTGTTAAGTTATTTCTAATACTGTTATAAGCATCGCGTACACTTTCTACAATTTCTGATGTATTTTCATTTACTAAGTTATTACGTCTACTGTATGCTACAAAGTTTTTTAACTGGCCTAAATGGTTTACATTTTCAACAATGTGTTGGCCAATATCGTCATATAAGTTGCCACCTTCACTAATGTGTCTAGCAATTGCTCTTGCACCTAGTAAGTTTTTAAATGGTAGTAATGTTCTTTCACCGCTTGAAGTTTCAACAAATATTTTGCTGATGTTTCTGCTACGTGATCCCCTTACTTCTTCATCTACTGGGCGTTTGTGTCTTACAATAATCTTTGCTGTTTCGCCTAGATCTTGGTAACTACTTTTAATGCTACCGTACATTTTTGACTCGTTCATATCACTATCCTTAAACTCTTTTTGCTGGTTACGTAAAAATTCAAAATCTTTTCTTTCTAAGTTGGATTTATTAATATCTCTTACATCAAATGTCATCATTCTACGTTTTGAGAACTGTCTCATTTCACGTAAAAAATTGTACCAACCTGTCTTGTTTTCTCCCAAGTTGTTTACTAAATCATTACTATAGTAAACTTTGAACTTATCATCTACTAAACTAATAGTAACTGTGCCTGCCTCGTTTCCGTCCTTATCTTCATATACAAAATCAAAGAAACGTGCGTCCTTAGGCTCAAGTGTTTTCGTAGCACTTGCGTCACCAATCGACAATGTCGAATACACTGATCGTAGTTTATCAAATAGTTCTTCTGAAACTTGTTCTATATTTTCCATTGTAGTATTTATACTTAAAGCATGATAAATGGCATTGGCATATCTTGTTCAGAATCTATATCGTCTTTTAGTCTGTCAAATAATCCAGTATCCCATTGCCTTACTTCATAACTCATTCGTATTATTAATAGTGTTGCGGCTACTAAATCGTCTGTTTCGCCATCTTTTGCGGCATAACTTTGCCCTCTCGCTATATATGTTTTTAGTTCTGATATTAAATTTTTACTGCGAATCTCTATCTTGTCTGTTTCGATTAGATTCTTTAATCTACTACAAGATAGCAATTTTGACTTATGTGTGGTATTAAATCCTTTTCTAAACCTTCTAGCATTTCCGTGCTTTTTAGTTTCAGACAGAAATACACCATTGAATTGTTCCTCGCCTAGGTCGTCTATAACCACAAGTGCGGCTTCACCCAGTGTATTGTTCTCAATACTAAACCATATTTGCGGAACATCTAAATTCTTTGCACCTATTTCTTCTGAAATGTAATGTGTGATATCTCTTAATATTTTTATTTGCCCTTGGACTGGCGTTTTATTATGCATCCACTCTGCTACTTGTTTCATCGTGGGTATTTCAAACACTTGTATAGCGGCGTTATCACCACCTGTTCCTAAACTTGGATCTAATGCTATTAAATAATTGTGTCCTTTTTGTGGTTTGCTATACCATCTAACTTGTCCTTGGTTTTGTAAAACGTCTTTTGGGCGTAGTGATGCTAAAACTCTTGAATCAATAAGTGTCTCGTCGTTAATAACAAACTCACATTCATGCTCGCGAGCAAAGCGTTCTGCGCCAATACGCCCAAGTTCTTCTTGTCTCCATTTTTCATCACGATCTGGATGTTCATTCCAATATGCTCTAAACGCAAAAAATCCATTACGACCTAAATCTGTTTGGTTGCCATGTTCGTCTATTGTTTTATTTGCTTCTCTCCATATCATAGCAAACTGATCCTCGTCACTGTTTGGCGTTGAGGTAATAATAGCGCCGCCACCAGTTGCTAGTGTTGGAGATATGGATGTCCAGAATTCTTTCGCAATGTTAGGCTTTACAAACGCAAACTCGTCTAAGTATAATAATGAGATGGACAAACCACGTCCTGTATTTTCTGTAGTAGTTGTGCTAACAATTCTACTACCATTATCAAAGTCTATGCTACCTTTGTTGTATGAGTAAACGCCTGGCCGAATAAAATCCGGCACATCTTCGTATGAATATCGTATACGTTGCATAATTTCTTGTGAACCGGCATACTTGTGCGCCGCAACAAGTATTGTGCTGTCTGGAACAAACATAGTATACCACAACAAGTATCCTGCCGCTGTAGTAGTTTTTCCTGTTTGCCGAGGCATCAAGTTAACGCTAAATCTGTGAGTGTGGTAACTTTCCAGTAAACGTTTTTGATATTCATACGCATGGTATTGTATTCTACCTCTGCGTGGGTGTTGAATCCAAAAATAGTTTTCTAAAAAATAAGCAGGACCAGTGTCAGGATCAGCACATTTAGCAAGTTCTAAGAGTTGCTCATCTGTGTATGATTCTTTGGTGTGTGCTTTTTTTACTAAGTTTCCGTCAAGTGAGGACATAACTGTATTTAACGGTTTATGGAGGGCTATTTCTTTTTCTTTTTGTTATGCTGTGACCAAGAAATAGCGTATGCGGCGGGACAGTCGTCCTTCCCGCCGCACATTTTATCTTTTAACTTCTTAACTTGCTTCTCTCTACCCGGAGGTGCTTTTTCGAGAAGTATTTCGGAAATAAGCATTATTACGCCTGACTATGCTATTACGCCCCAGGTTTTTCCTTTACCGTCGTCTTTCTTTTCTGGTGCTTTTACTTCTTCAGGCTTTTTACGCTTGCCTGCGGCTTCACCTAAACCTGCTAGTTTTCTAATATCGTTTATATCCGTATTTGTTTCCGTTTCTTCTTTTGCAATGCCGCCGATGTCTTTACCAGCAACGACTGCATCATATCCTGCAGATTTTGCAGTATCTCTTTTGGACTTTTCTGTATTAATTGCTCTTTCTTCTTTTTCAGAGGAACGTCTTTTCATCATCAAATCAAATTTTTCAGCTTTACTGCGAGGTACGAACCTAATTGCCTCATCTACCTGGTCATCTTCTTTTTTAATTGGGTGTTCAATGACGTTACCATCTTCATCTTTTTCATGATGCTCAGCAATATATTCTGAGTACATACCACGTAGTTTATCTTCTACGGATTCCAATGCCATTGGATTATCGCCGCCAGCAACTGGTGCATGGCTTTTCTTTACCTTATGTAAGTCATCACCAACTTTAAAAACTTCTTCTGGTGAATGGATAAATGTTTCTGGCTCATTGTCCCAACTTTCGCCTTCACTCATACCGCAACCACATGGAGATTCTCCACAAGTTGAGCAGGGCATGTCGTGCTCTTCGTCTGGGCTTACGTTTAGTGCTACAGGATGTGCTTGTGACATACCTGCTAGTTTTAATAAATCTGCTAGTTTATTAGCATCTGTAGTAGTGATTGATGTTGTAGCATTATCGCCGCCTTCTCCAGATGTTGTAATATTTAAATTATATTTTGTGTCCATTTTAATTTGTTCCTACTGGTGAGGTTGTTCCCTGTGGTGCTTTTAAAAACTCATCTGGTTCGTGTTCAATTTCACTACTTGGATCTTTAGCAAAGTTGACCATATCAAATAATCTACCTTTGCGTTTTTCATCTTCGTCAGCAAGCATCTTATCTGTGTATTCTTGCCCAGCAGGTAAATCATCTTCACTCTCTGGATAATCGCTATCTAAAAGTGATTCTGGTTTTGCATCTGGATCTGTGTCGTCTAGTTCCTTTTGATCCTTGTCGTTTTGAACTTCTTCAGGATGATTGGGACTACGTACAACAATGTGGCTTTCTGGTATGCCTAGCATTCCTGAAATATAATTTTGTAAAATATCTGGAGTAGTTGGATACTCTAGCACTAGGTCTACAATGTATACTTCACATGCTGGTAAATTACCAAAATCCATTGGATGCTTTTGCATTATTGTTTTGCTTGATTTAGATACACTTTTAACATTGTATCGGTCCAAGGCGCCTTCTAAACGATCTAAATGCTCGTCTGTAATTTCTACAGCAAACTTTAATCTAAAAGGATAATCTGTTTTTGCTTCTGTAATGTATTGTTTTAAACTTTTCATAAGGGTACTCTTTTAAGTTATATTACTTATTTATTTAATTATGCTATTTTTTATCCGCGTTGTCTTTGCCTTTGTCTAAAATTTGCCTAATTAATTCGTTGCGATCCGCTACGATAGTTGCCTCTGCCTCTATTTCTAGTGGGCCGCCGGCGCTTTGCTCTTGTTGATCTACTCGTTGTTTTTTAATCTGTAGTTCAACCATACGTAATTTCTTGTCTACCTTCGCTGATCTAGCGTCGATAGCGTTTTTCATCATTGTTCCTGCTACTTCAAATATCTTACCTGCGTATCGTGCTTCTACATTCATACCTAAATCCATAAGATCATTGAATGTTGACATAGACTTTTCAGCGATGGTATCCATTTCCGTGTCATTTGATTCTAAATCTCTAACAAGTGGTAAAGCACTGTCTATTTTGTCTACATCATTCAATACTGTTTTTAATTTATTAGCGTCAGCCGGTTTAAAGTCCGATGGCGGCTCTTCTGGTTCTGGTTGTGCTAAATCAAAAAGTTCCTCTAGTTTCTTTGTCATAGTGTTATTTATTCTGTATTTTGGTGGTACCACAAACTTCCAAACACGTATTACGATACATTCTGTTTGAAAATTCTGTTATTATATCTAATGTTTCTATATTATATGTTTCTTTTCTTTCATCTTCCCAATAGCAACAAGGGTAAATTATTCCCTCTGCACTTATAAAATTACGATAGTTTCCTACACGTTGAAGTGTTACGTGTTGGCATTCTTTAACATCAACCCAGTTATTTTCATGTTCTATATCAAAAATATTAGCATTGACAATTGATTGCTTTGTTATGTCTGGACCATCTTCTTGATCATTATCGGCTGATAAAATATAATGTTCGCCGGTTTGCCAATTTCGTGCCTCAATAGGTATATACGGTGTTTCTGTAATAAAATCACTAAACCCTATTTCCTTTGATAGTGTTCTTGCTTCTTCAATTTGATGTGCGTTGTGTTTGAATATTAAAAATCTCCAATTAGCAATTCCACCAGCATCTATAAAAGACTTTGCATTGTTTATTATTTTATTAAAGTCTGTTCCTTGTCTATAAATGTGATTAGTGTCTTGTAATCCATCAATAGAAAAAAATACTTGCATAAACTTATCGTAGTTTCTGCGTTGTCTTGCTAAATCACGCCACCAGTTAGTAGAGCGCAAACCTCCATTTGTGTGTATATCAACATTAATCATTCTTTCTTGTTGGTATAAATTTTCTAATAGATAGTTTATTTTATTATACGCAATGGGATCGCCTCTATTTCCACAAAGCAAAATATCTCTTAGTTTGGGCATTCTGCTAACAAAGTCTAGTAAATGATCTGGATCTAAATCGATCAACTTATGACCTTCTTTTAGACCAAACCCATTATTGCTTCTAGGACAACCCGGACACCAAGCATTACATTTGGTTGTGAGTTCTACATGCAAGCCGTGCATATTATCTGCCACACGCTTCAAAGGCAATCCAATACTCATGTGTTCTTCATTTCTTTAGCCAATTTGATGCAATGATTTTCTAAGCGGGTTATATCAAACTTAGTAGGAGTAAACCGTTCGTTTAGTATTGGAACGATATATTTTATATAAAAACTAATTTGGAATGCACTGTTTGGTGACATATATCTCGGATCTTTATCAAATATATCTAACTTGTATTCATCGCTATTTTGATAAAGAGCATACATGGGTGTTCGAGTCATAAATTTATTCCAGTTTATACTCTTATACAAGTGTTCCAATTCGGAAGTGTTTCTTATAAATTCAAAATCAAACTCGTATCCAAAAAAGAAGTAATAAGGTATACCGTGTAATTCACATAATGTTTGAATGTCTAATATATATTCTAGATCTTTTATATGATCGTAAATCTTGGACTTAAAATTATTATTATACAGTTCTTTTAAAAAATTATCACTACTGTTACTGCTAGGCCAAAACCCTTTGTGATTTACTACTGATGAATTCATATCAACAACAAAGTTTCGTAAATTAAAGTCTTTGATTTCGTCTAAAGTGTTTTCGTTTTCTACGAATAGATCAAGTTTTCCAATACTAGTCCATTGTATAATGACTGCCTCAACATCTAAATTTTCTAATATATGTTTTTTACATGTTCGCCCTATGTATTCGTTTCCCACTGCCGGGCCACCGATAGAAATATGTTTTAGTTTATGGCTAATGGTAGGAAAATGAACCCAAATTGGATAATGTTTAAAATCTCTTTGACTAATTCCACACCCGCTAGTAATTAATTTACTCATTTTATTTTGTTATATTCTTTTCTAGTTATAACATTTCCTTGTTCATAATGGTCGTATTCTATCTCTGCTGTATTACTACTACATGCTTTACATACTATGCTATTTGGCTTATTATAATTGTCTATAAATCCAACCAAATCACTGTCGTAGTTTAATCCAGAGTTTAGATACGGTGCCCACTGTTCTTCGTTTTCCTTGCCAAACACTTTTAATGTATCTTCTAGGTTAGCAATAGCAGGGCACTTATATAGTTTATTTCTATATATAATAGGCGAACTTGGCGATCCACAAACTCTGTGCGCTCCTTCGTAATCATCATTATTAGCAGGATACATATCTGCTCCCTCTCCCATAAACGGACGCCTAAACTCTCCAAACAGATTCATATGCCATTTAACACTTGCGTTTTTATCTGTTAGCATCATAAGTTTTTCTGCCTGTGTGAATGGTGTGTTATCTATTTTCCAATCTGTTTGTTTAAGAAAAAACATAATATTGTCAACAAATTCCTTGGGTGGAGGGCGATAGTGTAAACTCGTTTGTACCAATATATTACCCACTTCCTTACACCACTGGTATAAGTTAGGACGGACTTTATAATGAAACCCGTTAGTAATAAATTTTATACGTGAGTTAGGGAATATCTCACGCACACCATATAACCATTGTTCGAAATCTTTGTTAAGTAGTGGTTCACCTCCCATTAGATTGACTTCGGTTGGGTTAATTCGTGTGCTCCATTCTTTAAGCCACTGCTCGCCCTCCTTCCAAGAAACATGTCCTTTACGATCATAGTTAGACATTACAATACAGCCCTTGCAGGATAAACTACAAGCGTATTGTACCATTACGTCTATATAATTTAAGTTATATTTTTTCATCATTGCTTACTTTATTCTTAAATCCTGTTAGCATTTCATCTGTAACTGTAATGTCTAAGTATTCGCCAATTTGTTCTAATGCGTTTCCAATATTTTCATATTCAATTGATAAATTATCATCTTGTTGTTTATGTACTCGTTGTTCGCCATTATCCCAATCACGCTCTAACTGTTCTCTATTCTCATCAGTTATTTTTTTACCCTTCGACAACAATAAAATATCAATTGTATTCATCGAAAAGTGTGTATTAACAAACCAATCTCTGTTGCCAACAGTCTTTTCCAACTGCTGTAACATACCAAAAAATTCCAACTGTGTAGGCTGTGGTTGCAACCACACTTTATCTTTAACATTACGCAAAATTCTTTTATGCCCTTCTTGAGTATGTGGATATAAAATATTAACAAACTTGTAATTATTAAAATACTTGCCTATCGTGCTTTCTCTGTAGTGTGTTGGAACTATAACGTGCTTGTTTGGATCTATCATTGACAAATCACCGTTGTCGCCGTAATCACTAAAACACCGATCAATACTAAAATCCATTCTAAGCATATGCTGGTTAAAAATATCGTGTACTTTTGTGCGATTGCCAACCTTACGTCGCACTAGTGTATTACACTCTGGTGCTTTGCTTATAATGTATGATAGGAATTCGCCGCCTCCGCCGTGTGGATAACAGACAAAAATATAGTTTAGATTTTTAAGTAACACTTTAGTTTTTTAAGTAGTGTATATACTTATTTCTTTTTGCCACCTTGGTGAAAAATATCGTCCTCGGTAACAATGCGAAAACGTATACCTTGTTGCTTACACCATTTATAAGCCGCTTCCCATTTAGCGTGGTTAACTGCTACGTGCGCTTGATTATACTTACTTTTTCCTGCTCGTTCCATTAGAGTTTGGCTTTTTGGTTTTACTTCTATTAATTCTGCTTGTCGTTTACCAGCACTCCCTTGGTAAACAATTAAAAAATCAGGCACATATGTTGTTTGCTTTCCTGTGAGTGGATTACGATAAGGTATTCTCATCGGCTCACTTGCCCACTCTGTAACAGATGGGTGATTATCACAAAACTTCATAAAGGCAAATTCCCATCCGCTTCTATAAGTTGGTGATCCTTTTCCTACATATTTTTTGTAGTTTTTTGGAATGAACTTCCCTTGGGCATACTTTGCCATGATCTAAGCCAGTATTGTTCTTTGTACTGTACTAATTACTTTATTGCTTTGGCTAAAGCCTATTACGCTAGTTCTGTTTCTTGTGGTGTTAAATAAAATACAGAGAAGTGTGTTTAGTTTTAATGTATCTTCTATTGTACTAAGTTGATTAATTAAATCCGTTACGGATAGTCCTTGTTCTTTTGCAATCTCTAATAAAGAAATTGACAAGTTTCTCTTAACAGACTCGGAATAATTTCTTCCTTCTAAAAATCCATTAACAATATCAAACTGAGCCGGGTCTACCGACTGAACTTTAGTATAGTAGTTGTCAAAATATCGTTGCCTTTTTTCATCAATGCTTGGTTTTCCACTCGATGTGGTATTAACTGGCACTGCGGTATTTTTATAATAATTAGTGTATGTTGGCATTGGATTATCCTTTAATTCCTTTGATTATTTCTTGTGCTTTTTTAATAGTAGCAGTAGGAAATACATTATTGACGTTCTTCGCTACTTGGTCTATCGTGCTTGGTAATGAAGTGCCAAAAACATTTTGAATTAAATTTCTATTATCAAAAGATTCTATTTGTGCGGCTGTTTGCACTGCTGTATTTAAAATATCATATGGGTTTTTATCTGGAACTGAATCTAATACTGATCTCAAATTTTGTACAATTCCATTTGCATCAAGACCTAGGCCTGATGATGTTGATCCTACTTGTCGATCATATGCTATTCCAAAGTTAGGAATTTGTGCTATATTAACATCTGCGTATGTATACGCATCATAACTTACAGAAATTGTACTATCTTTAACTCCTGCTCCATCACTTTGGTCATGAGATCCATGAGAAAATTGTGTTATAATAGGATTCTTTAATGTATAACGACTACCAACACCTTTACTTAAAGAAATAATCTGTATCTCTTTAATTAATCCTTTACCTTGCTTAGAAAACCCTGAATCCAAACCCCAACTTAATGTTGCGCTTGAACTTGCTTCTAAATATGTATCTTTCATTCCACCTGTTCTAACTGCATACTCACCGTCAGTTTTTGTACCATCTGATGTATAATGATTATAAACATTTGCTAGAAAGTTTCTAACGTTATTTGCATTATCATCATGAAAAATAACACTAATAGGATTGTATGCAACACCAGTATAGTTATATGATTTTCTGTTATACTGTTTAATTTCCTCTATATCAAAACTAATGCCAGGAAGATCAACAGACTTTACCATAAATCCAACTTCGTCATCTTGATAGTTTTGAAATCTAACTGAGTTGTCTAAAATGAAAACGCAATGATAGAGAAACCTAAATTTAGGTGCTAATCTATAACTGCTTGCAGAATAAAGGTTACTTGCGTGGCGGTAGTCCTTCATAAAACCGCCGGCTCCAATACCACGCAAATAATTGTTAAGATACGATGCCATTTACTTAGCCTGTAGCTACGGAACCAGCTCCTCTTGTTACAGGTGCACCAATACCACCACCAATTGGGGTGTTTAATGCGTTATCGTATTTAATTGACATTGTAATTGTTGCTGGTTCACTTGACTGGTAACTGAAATCGTTATAGTTTACGTTTTCAATATAGCAACCATAAAGTTCCCAAGTTTCTAAAACACCAGGTGCTGTTGAACCATTGCCACCATCAAGTACTTCATACTTTAATGTAAATTTGTAATCAACACCAGATACAGAACTCATTTGCTCGAAAAAGTCAAACTGCTTCTGCATTTGCTCGCCTACGCGACGAGTCATCTCACCATTAATATCATCACGCAAGTTAATTGTAAGGGGGTCCCATGTATGTTTACCAATGATATTGATCTTTGAGTTGTAAACATCTAATACTTGACTTTCGAATGATGCTGTTGGGCGAGTGATATCCATTACATTTTTTGTAATCTCTGATCTTGGAGTGGTAACGCCAAAGTTTTCCATAATCGCTCTAAAGCGATACTTCATTTTCGGCATCAAAGTACCCTGAGATCCAGCTCCACTAATTGGAACTGTAAATTTTGTTAATGACGCTACGGACATATTATTCTCCTAATTTCTTATTATATTTATCTACATGTTAGGGGTGGCTTTCACCACCCCTAATCAATGTTTAAGCCCTAAAGAGCCGCTATTTCTCCTGTATTCTTCAATCTTACTGGGATATAGATGAACTCTAACGCCTTAATTGGCTCAATTGCTACGTCAACGTATAATTCGTTACGGTCAATTCTAGCCGGTGTGTTGTTAGACTCATCACATACTACCAAGTAATCACCAATTGCTCGCTTAGCCAATAGTTCGTTACAGAATGAATCAATTACGCCCTTAATTTCATTACGGGTTAATTCATCATTTGGTTCGAAAATAAATGGTTTTGCGATAAGATCTAGTTGACGTCTCATGTAAGACACAAGTCTTGAAACGTTAACTCTATCAATTGCTGATGAAGTGGAAGAGCGGGTCTTGTTACCGAAGTTCATTAAACCACTACCATTAATAAATGTAATTGGGTTAATGTTATCAGCATATAATACGTCACGTAGTCCTTCTCTTACTGCGATGCTGTTAAACTCACCAACGCTGTCAATGTAACCAATTGCTGTTGCATTTGAAACCTTGCCTCTGTTTGTGCCAGCGGCTGCAAACCATGGATAACCTACACTATCATTATAAGCAAATGTGCGTAGAATCATATGGGATGCTGGAACAACAACACTGTTACCAGCCAAGTCATTAGCAAAACCTGATGGGTAATAAACTGACATATACTCATTGTTAGTTACTAGTCCATCTTCGCCGTTGTCTTCTGCGGCGGCTGAGTTTTTACTCCATGCTTGGATATTTGCGGCATTGTCTGATAAACGGAACGGCGCATCGCCAATAACGTGTGCTGTTTCCTTTCTATCAACGTTTAGTGTAGTCATATTAGATAGCAGTTCTGGATAACCTGGAGCTGCAATTAAGTTAAACTGACGTTGCTCTTCGCGAATATCTGTATTGGCATCAACTGCTGATTTCATTGCGGCGACAATAACTGCACGTTGTGACTTACGGCCTGCGCTTAATGAACCATTTGAGTTTGTGCCTGACTTATTTGCCCAACGATCTGGATAATAAGTAGCAACAGATTCACTTGACATACGTGGGTTACCTGAAGAATATTTTGCTACTGTTACTTCGTCTGCTCTATATTCTTTTACTGTATAACCACTACGTCTTGTGTTCCATAACATCATACCACGTGGATAGGATGCTGGATCTGGAGCATCTGGATCTAAGAAGTCATCACTTAATAGGTCTGCAATGCTTGATGCGGTTCCAGCACCTGTGCCACTTACTTTAGCGGCGGCTGCTGTTTGCCATCTTGCATCAGCAAACAAAATACCGTTTGATGATGTTTGATCTGTTCCATCAATTAATACCCATGCACTTGACTGATAACGATATAACTTTGGATAGTTTTCAAGATCTGAAGTATCAACCCAAAGGTCACCGTTTACAAGTGCTGTAGCATCTGACTGTGTCAAAGGCTCTGCGGCTGCAAAAATTGGACCTGCTGGATCTGTTTGACTTAAATCATAACCACGATAATCTGTGGATACGTTTTGATAACCTTTCCATGTTGTGCCATCATGAACCATAATGTCAGCAACAAGTGTTGTGTCATACCATAAATCGCCTGCAGCTGGATCTGA
>Ga0209631_10000555_pt1 | contig 51102 bp, 45 predicted proteins | sample COG_08_FD_184752 | JGI IMG/M metagenome (GOLD analysis project Ga0209631, IMG submission 184752) | Pelagic Microbial community sample from North Sea - COGITO 998_met_08 (SPAdes) (version 2) | ecosystem: Environmental > Aquatic > Marine > Neritic zone/Coastal water | place: Helgoland, sampling... | reverse complement strand
AGCCTGGCAATGTCCTACTCTTCCGTGTCTTAAGACAAAGTACCATTGGCGCAGAAAGGCTTGACTTCCGAGTTCGGAATGGGATCGGGTATAACCCTTTCGCAATAATTACCAGGCAAGGTGTTATACTATTTCTTTTTAATCTGTCAAAGATAATTTTAATTGATAATTGAATATAAAATAATTGCTTTTAGAGCTAAAAAAGCATCTTTAAGACCTATTTTTTTTCCTTCCTCATATGATCTGCCATTATAGGATATCGGAACTTCAAAAAATTTATATTTTTTTTTTGCAAATTTGATCGTTACTTCAGGTTCAAAAGAAAAACTATTTTCTTTTAAATCTATATTTTTTAAAGCCGATGTTTTAAACACTTTATATCCAGTTTCCATATCAGTTAAATTTAAGTTAATGAATAAATTGCAAAAGAATGTCAGAATTTTATTTGCTAAAAAATGCCAAAAAAAATGTATTCTAACATATTTTCCACCACCTAAAAATCTTGACCCATAAACTACATCTGAGTCTGTTTCAAAAAATGGTAAGAGTAATTTATTATAATCAAATGGATCATATTCTAAATCAGCATCTTGAATAATAGTTATGTCTCCTGCAATATGTGCAATAGCAGTTTTAATAGCTGCACCTTTTCCTAAATTTTTACTATGATAAAAAATTTTGATCTTATCTTGTGTACTTAATTTTTTAAGTTTCTCTCTCGTACCATCATTTGAAAAATCATCTACAATTATTATTTCATAATTTGTAAAATTATAAACTTCTAAACTTTTAATAACTCTGTCAATAATCATGTTAATAGTATTGTTTTCATTAAAACAGGGTATTAGTATTGAAATTTTTATTAATTTTTTATCGAACATTATTTAGACTTTTTAATAATTAAGTAGTTATTGAATGAATTTATATCAATTTCACCATAAGAACATAAAAATTTGATGTCCCAACATAATCTACCCTGCCATCCATTACCATTTTTAATATTTTTTTGGTTATCTGGATAGAAAACTGAGAATCTTTCATTATTATTATTTTTATATTCAAGAAACTCATTCTTAATTTTTTTGATACCATAAAATATTTTATCTTCATCATATATTCTAAGAATATTTTTAGAAAAGTTAAAAAGTAAAAATATTAATATTAATATTATAAATTTTTTTTTTGAAAAAACTCTATTTTGATAAAAATAAAGAGTAATTAAAAAAATCGTGCTTATAAAATAAATTATACCAAATCTGTATACTGGTGAAAAAGTAAACCAAAATAAAAAACCAATCAAAATAAAAAATATAAATATTTTTATTTTTTTTAATTCTAATTTTTTAGGTGAGTTTGTTTTATTAGATATAAATAAAAATAAAATTACTGGAAAAATCATTGTTAATAAATGCTCCAGTATCTCTGAATAATTTCTGTTAAACCAATAAGGTACCCAATTGAAATTTTTTAAAAATTCTGCTTTAGTAATTGAGCCATTTGTTTCTGCGTAGCTTTTATTAATCAATTCTAATCTATCTATTGAATTTAAGATTGTAGGGTCAAACCAAGAAGTGTTAATACAAGTAAGTGTAGATGGATAAATAAAACAACTTGTATAGACAAATTGTTGTAAAAAAAAAGTGATCCCTAAAATATAAATAAATATATATCTAATCTTTAAGATTTCTGGGTATAAATTTTTATAATTTTTAAGAAAAAGATAAACTGATAAAATTAAAACAGGAATTACACTAAATTTAATTAATATTGCAAATACAGTAAAACTAAAATTACAAAAAAAATAAGAGAGTTTTTTTTTTAAATTTCTTTCCTCTTGAAATTTAAAAAAATTTAGAATTGCCAGAATAGTAAAGATCAAAGCAGGGATATCGTTTCCATATTCAGAAATTCTAGTAAATTTGAGTACAATATAAAAAAGACATACGATTAGAAACAAACTACTAATGGTTTTTATTTTTTCGTTAATAATCAGGCTAACTGAATAAATAATAAAAACTAAATATATTAAGAAAGTTGGAATAAGAACAAAATCGTAATTTTCATTGATGTAAAAAATTGGTAAAATATTTAACCAAATTGAATTGTGGGCAAATGCAGAATTAGCATTTGAAAGACCAAATATTATTTTTTCATTTATAAGATTAATAATATAGGGTAAATGATAATAACCAAAATCCTCATGATATTTCTGACTTAAATATATCGGAATTAAAATTATAAAAATTGACATATATAAATAAATATTATGATTTTTTTTTTCAAATGAATGTTTGTAATTTTTAAAACTCACAATTAGGCCAGCAGCAAAATTTAGAGATATTATTATTAAATTTATTTTATAGAAAAAATGTGTAACTGTTATAATTAATGATATAATTAAAAAACCATAAAAAAAGTTTTCTAGAATGTCCTTTTTTTTATCAGATGGGCTTAATAATGTTCCAAAACCAGATATTGATAAAATTGTTAAGATACAAAAAAAAGAAAAAAATATGGTATGAATTATAATCACAATTAAAGTTATTTAAATCTTACAAAGAGCTTTTAAATATTTGGTCACTTTTTTTTTAGAAAACTTTTTATAATTTTTTTCAAAATCTAAAAATAACTTTGTAAATTTTTTATTATTAAATTTGTTTCTAGAAGTGTAGAAAATATTCTTATTTATTTTACTTAGTTTTTCATTTTTATTAAAAAGTACTTCATGTAATTTCTCATTTTTTTTAAGTCCTGTTTCAATGTATTTAAAATTATAATTATCATCTACATTTTTTTTTAATTGACTTAATTTTTTTGACAATTCATAAATATTTATAGGTTTACCCATATTCAAAACAAATGTCTTATTTTTAATTTTTATAGAGGTAATACTTAACACTAGATAACAAGCTTCTAATATCGTCATAAAATACCTTGTTGCTTTTTTATTTGTTATTGTAATTGCTTCATTTTTATTTATCTGATTAATAAATTTAGTAATAGCTGATCCAGAGCTTCCAAAAACATTTCCAAATCTGACAATATTGAAGAATTTTTTACTAACTCTACTTAAATTATAATAATGAACTAATTGTTCTGAAATTTTTTTAGTATAGCCCAGTATTGAAGATGGATCAGCTGCTTTATCTGTAGAAATTAAAATAAAATTTATGTTATTTTTTTTGGCTACTTCACATAAATTTTTGGTTAACATCACATTATTTGTTATTGCTGAGTAGATATTTTCTTCTAAAATATTTACATGTTTATAAGCTGCAGCATGAATTATAAGAGTAATGTTTTCATCTTTAATAATTTTATCTATAACACTCTTATCATTTGCATTATCTAAGAAAAGCTGTACTTTTTTAATATCCAATTTATTTTTGATATTATAGATACCTATTTCAGATTGATCTATTCCAATGATTTTATTTGCGTTATGAAAAACTAATTGTCTACATATTTCAGAACCTATGGTACCCGCTGCACCTGTTACTAAAATATTATGATTTTTTAAATTTAACAGCTTTTTTTTTTTAATTTGTTCTCTGTCTATAAAAGAATTTATTTGATCTATTTCAAGATCATTTAAATTAATTTGATTATTAATTAAAAATTTTTTTTCAGGTAAATTTCTAACATCAAAAAAATAATTATTTAATTTTCTAGTTATTTTATTTATTTGGTTTTTATTTATTGACGGGATTGCTATATAAACTTTATCTATCGCACTTCTATAATTGAGTTGTTTTAAGTTTTCAAAATTTATTACAGGAATTCCTTCAAAAATTGAGTTGTTCTTTTTAGGATCATCATCTACAAAAAAAATTATATTTTCTTTTTGATCAACTAATTTAGCCAACAATTCTTTTCCAGCAAATCCTGCGCCGTAGATAACGGAACCTTCATAATTTTTTTTATTAATTAATTTTGAGGTAAAATATAATTTTTTATTTTTTTTTACTTTAATTTTACTTTTAAAATAACTTTCGAGCGATTTAAATCGATATTCACCTAAGCATTTTTTTAAATTATCAATATTTGCAATTGACTCAGTTATTTCATTAATATTTTTCTTATTAACTAATTTATTTTTATTAATTCCTACAAAATTAAATAAATTTCTTATTAGATATCCATTCCCAGTACCTACATCGTATAAACCTGAGGGATATTTATTTTTAATAAAATTCAAATAAATATTTGATACATCTGATACATTTATAAAATCTCTTAACGCAAGGCCATTATTATTAAGTATAATTTTATGATTACTTTGTTTTGATTTTATTAATTTTCCAATAAGTGAAAATTTATCATTTTTTCCTCCATAAATATTAAATAATCTCATTATATAAAAATTAATATTTTCTTTTTGACAATAATTTTGAATTATTTTTTCTGCAGACAATTTGAATGATGAGTAAATTTCTCTATTGAAACTATCTTGCTCTATATTTTTAAGGGTATCTTTAATATTATAAATTGAAGAACTGCTGCTATAAATTATCTTGTTAATATTTTCACTTTCTAATTTAGATAAAATTATTACGAGTTTGTTTATAGATAATTCTACAAAATCATTTAATTTATTTGCATTTAGGGAATTTAATTTTGATGAAGGATAAAAATTATTAAAAATGTAATTACTTTTATGTTTATTCAGTTTATCAAAATTTACTAGATGCAGATCATTTACTGAATATACAGTGGTGTTATCTAATTTTTTGGAAATATCTTTACTGAGAATACTTTTTTGTCCAAAAATAATATTTTTTATTTTCATTGTAAAAACTTTGTTTCATTAATTGATAATATTAATCAAAAAAAATTATAAATTATTTTAAAACTTATAAATATTTTCTATGACTAAGTAAACCAATCAAAACAAAGTATAAAAAACTAGATACAATTAAAATGATATATGTTTTGATATTTAAGTACATAAATACTGTGGGTAATATACAAATAGTGATAGTTGTGATGACTGTTAAAGTTTTATTTTTTGTAAATCTATAAACTACATGATGTAAATGGTTTAGATCTCCTTTAAATGGATGATTCTTATTAATCAATCTTACAACAAATAATCTTAACATATCAATTGAAGGGATTAATAATATTACAAATACTTCATCACCTAGAAAAAAATTATCAAACTTTTTATATTGATAAATAAAAGTTAAACCTAAAATAGCACTTAATAAGTTTGATCCACCATCACCCAAAAAGACTTTATTTTTAAAATTAAGAATACCTAACGTAATCAAACATATTAATAATAGGATAAAAAATATCGGTAGAAAACCCTTTAAAATAAATAAAATTAATACAAAAGTTGAATATGAAATTAATTGTAGATTTATTCCATCAAACATATTCATAGCGTTAACTAATAATAAAAAAGAAAATATTATAAAAATCTGTGTATAGGGAAACTTAAAATAATATATCTTTGATAAAAAAGAAATCTTAATTTCCACAATTTTTATTTCAGGAAAAATAAAAATACAAATTACTAAAACCAAAAAAATTAACAATAACTTTTTATTTGGGTTTATATTCTTTAAATCATCTAATGCTCCAATTATATAAAAAAAAGTTATTAAAAATAAAAATAGAAATAAATAATTTTTCTCAAACAATAAACTTTCAAGATTTAATAAATTTATTAAAAAAACTATTAAATAAATATTAATTAAAATTATCAATCCACCCACCAGAGAAACTGGTTTTGAATGCTTTTTTAGTCTACCATCTGGATTATCAAAAAAATTGAGTCTGAGATTTAAAGATTCAAATTTTAAATATATTAATAAGTTAAATAATAATATAATCAGCGTTAAAACTAAAATTGAGTTCATTTTACTTATTTTTAACTATTAATTTTAATCAGTAATCTACAATTTTTAAATTAATTTGGAAGTTTATTATATGAAAATATAAATAATCCTATCTTAAAATATATAAAAGATGAAATCCAATTATTAAAAAGATTCCCACTAGGAATAAATGGAAATAAATTTATCAAAAGCCCTATTGAAATTACTAATAACCCATTTATTTCATTATTAGCCGATCTTTTTCTTACATTAGTGAAAAATATTTTTAAAATGAAAGCTGTAAAAATTAAATAAAATAATAATCCTACTATTCCTAATTCAGATAGTATTTGTGCTAAAATATTATGAGGGTGAGTGCTACAAATTCCTTTTGGAGGATCATAATTAACTGATCTACAATAATGTCTAAAACCTTTTGGACCTACACCAAAAATATAGCTTTCAGTAAACAATTTTTTTGCAATTATTAAATGCCCATGATGGTTTGGAGAAAAAATATTTAGATTTTTAATCTTATCCACAAATTTAAAATTTTGATTTATTAAGACATTATTGCTAACTTTACTTGTATCTTCATTTTTATTTACAAGTTGTTTATAGGTTTTTACAAACATTCTATGGGTAATATCTTCTTTTCCTGTTTTAGTAAAAGCCACAAGTGAAACAAAAATAATAAAAACTATTAAAGAACTAATAAAAATATATCTCAAATTAGATACAAAAATTATAAATGATAAAATCATCAGAATTGTAAGTGCAAAAGATGTTCTCTCACCAGATATATAAATAACAAAAAAATATGCTGAAAAAAATATTATAGAAAGTATTTTTTTTGAATTAACATCAATTTTTAAATAAAATAAATACCAAATAAGTATTGGTAAAAGTCTCATTAAAAAACTTCCTAAAATTAGTTCATCACCAAAGAAACTTGATACTCTATATCCAAATCTGCTAAGTTTTTGACCTAAAATATTTTCTCCTACAAAAAATTGAAAACAACTGTCAAATAATAAGACAATTATTAAAATTACAAATATCATAAAAAATAATTTTTTATTTATTTGTGATTGTTCATAAATTTTAAAAAAAGAATAAACTGAAATTGCAAATAACACATACCTAAAATGAAATATCGATGAATACTTTAAACTACTAGGTATTTGAATGATTGCGTTAACTGCTAAATAAAGAGAGAAAACTAAAAGAACAAAAAATATATTTTTATTCAAAAATTTTTCATTATGAAAATTTATAATAAAAAAGATTATAAAAAAAAAAATGAAAATTTCTGTTATAGCAATTCCCACAATATAACTTAGTGGAAAAAAAAATAATGGAGAAAAGATTTTAATTTGATTGTAAAAAGTGTTCATTTAATTATTTTCATTAAATCGCTTTGGAACTTTTTTCTAGTTAAAATTTTATTCTTTTTAATATTGGATTGAATCTGAGTATAATTTTTTAAAATATATCTTATGGTTTTTTGAAGTTCACCTTCACTTCTATCACAAACAAATATACCTTTAAAATCAGCTTTAACATGAGAAATTTCTTTAAATACTATGACAGGTCTCAGTCTTGAAAGACTCTCTAAAATTACTTTTGGTGATCCTTCCGTATATGAGGGTAAAATAAAAATATTATTTTTGTCATAAAAGTTAATAATTTTTTTTAAATTAGAAGTCTCATTATAAAATTTAACATTTTTAATTCTGGAAATTTTTTTTTTATTTTGCCCAACAACACTCAATCTAAAATCAACTGATAATTTGTCTACGATTTTTAAAAGAGAGTAGATACCTTTTTCTTTCTTTATTCTACCTATATATAGTAAATTAGCTTTATTTAGATTAGGTTTTTTTAAATTTTTTTTCCATGTATCTGTAATCTCGGATGGACATATTTTTAGATGTCTGTAACTTTTTAAATTAGACATCTTACTTGTAACAACAATTGGTTTAAGTTTATTTAAAATTTTTTTAAACATGTATCCATAAAAATTTTTTCCAATAAAACCAAATTTAGAATTATATTCTTTGAAACCATCACTTCTTAATATTACGAAACCTTTAACTTTTCTGTTGAAAAAATTTATAATCATAAATACAAAATAATTAAAAGGGGTAATTGAAATCATACAAATTTTTTGATTTTTGAAATTTAAAGATATGATTTGAGAAATTCTAAGTAAGGATTTATTAAACACTTTAGTTTCGTGAATACCTTTTTTAAAACTTTTTCTTGAAAAAAAATTTAAATGATTAATTTTAGATAAGCTTTCTATTATATTAATTGTATCATTAAAGTTTGAACAAACTGTGTTTCTATTAAAATATAGTCTATCATTTGATATTATTGTTATTTTTTTCATTTTCTTAAATAATTAACAATTGTCATTGGAAGCACAAAAGCAAACAAATATTTAATTTTTGAGATAAAATTTGGAAATTTAATAATCTTAATCAATAATTTTAAAGTTTTTTTTTGATACAAATGATGGATAATTTCCAATTTACTTAATTGTAATAAAAAATTACCTTTATTTTTTTGAAAATTATCGTCATTAATTTTTTTTTGACGATTATACCAATCTTTATATTCATAATAATACATTTTATTATTTAGCTTTGAAAAATTATCACTATGAACTCTATAAAAGACTAATGTTTCATTAAATGATTTAGCATTAGCATATTTACTTATCCGCATTAAAAAATCATAATCACCAATAATATTATATTTTTCATTAAAAAGTTTTTCTTTTTCTAAAATTTTTTTTGTAATAATTAGACCACTAATAATTATGAAATAATTTTTTGCCAAAGAATTAAAAATTATACCGCTTGATAAATTAAATTTATTATATTTTATAAAGTTTTTGTTTTTTTCATGATAAATTGAAACATTTGTATAAAAATAATCATAATCTTTATTAGTAAAAAAATTTTTTTTACTAGATAAATATTTTGGATCCCACCAATCATCAATATCTAAAAAAGCAATTAAAGGTCCTGATGATTTTTTTATAGCCCTATTCCTAGCTTTATATAACGGTAGTTTTTTTTTACTAAAATGATACTTAATTCTACTATCTTTGAATTGGTTTATTAATTCTTTACTATTATCTGAAGAATAATTATCAAAAAAAATTATTTCTAAATTTTTATACTTTTGATTCAAAATACTTTTAATGCAAGTTTTAAGATACTTAGCACCGTTATGACAATTAACAATAACACTAATTAGTGGATACATATTTATTTAACTTTAAATAAAACTCTTATATTAGATAAATTTTTATTATTTTCTAAATAATTTATTTTTTCATTACTTTTAAAATTTTTAATCAAACCAAAATTTTTCATGAATTTTCTTAAGTATGATTTTATTTTATCTTTATATTTGCCAATTTCCCAGTTTTCATATTTATTTTTACTCACCCGCATTAAATTAAAATTCTCTTTTAAAGTTATTGAGGCAAAACTTATATCTATTATTTCTAGTGAATATTTTTGAGCAATTTTTTCAAAGCTTTTTTTAGTAAAAAAAATTAAATGTGGAGAGTCATATGGTCTTGTTTTATAAAGATCATTTATCTCACAATTAGGTACTTCAATAAAAATATAAGAATTCCTTTTAGATAATTCTTTAAATTTATCAAAAATTTTTAAATCAGTTAAATGTTCAAGCGAGTGTAAGCTAACTATTAAATCAAATTTATCTTTAATTTTATTAATATCCCCATAATTTTTATACTCTCTCTCTTTGAGTATTTCTTCACAATAACTATCCTTCTCAGCACAATTAATTTCAAGTTTTGTATATTTTTCTTTAATTAAATGACCCAGACATCCCGTGCCAGAACCAAAATCAAATAATTGATTAATATTATCTATCTTTATAAATTTTTCTAAATATTCTAGATAACTTATATTTTTATTACTATTATAATTATTTCTAACATCAATCATATCAAACTCATGCGGTCTACCAAAAGACCTATAAATATTATTATAAAATTTATTTAAATTTGATATTGAGGGCATTGGATCACAAAATGAAATATCACACTCTGAGCATCTAAAAATTTTAGGGTCTTTAAAATATCTTGCATCGAACTTTACATTATATTTATAATCATCAAAATATTTAATATCGTTATTTTCACATATTAAACATTTCATACACTGACTCTACTTTTTGTTAAATATGTAATTAAATGATTTAGAAAATGGTCCATTAGAATTTTTTAACTCATCATTTTGTTTTTTATCAATAAATACAAAATTATTTTTATGCATTATATTAACTACTTCTTGAAACTGTTTATTAAAATTTTCATTTATTTCTACAGATATACTTTTTATTTTTTTATCCTTCAGGTATTCACCTGCACCACTCAAAATTAGATGTTCAATTCCATCAACATCAATTTTAATATAATCTGGTATTTCTAGGAGTTTATTATCCAATATGTCACTCACACTAAAACCTAAAAGCTGATAATTCATTGGATAAGATTGTTTTTTTCCTTCAAAGTTATAATTTTCACCAAATGAATTTAATGCACCACCTTCATTAAACTCATTATGCTGCATCATTAAGAATTTTTTACCTTTATCAGTTAAAGGATTGGTAAAAACTTTTATAGAATTTTCTAAATTATTTATTGAAATATTTCTTGTTAAAACTCTTAAATTGTTACTTGATGGCTCAAAACTAATTATTTTGCATTCATGATGTCTCACTGCAGCATAAATTGAATATAAGCCTATATTAGAACCAATATCCCAAAAAATAATTTCTTTATCATTTTTAAATTTATCTATCCAGGCAATTGTCTCAGGTTCTTTAGTAAGTAGAGTATCAACTCTCCACTCTGTTAAATGATTGGGTATAAAAAATTTTATTTTTTTTTCATGAATTTCGATTGATTTGTAACTATCTTCGATTAAAAAATCCTTGAACCAAGAAATAAAACTTCTCTTAAAAATCGATCTAAAAAAATAATCAATAAATTTTATTAATTTGTATAAAATAAAAGAAAATTTTTTGAACACTGTATTATAAATTTATTGTGAATTTTAAGTATTTTAATAAATAAGGATTAATTTTATTTAAAAATATGTGCTTATAGTAGTTTATATTTTCTATTTCACAAGCTTTCTTCAAATCATATGTCATTAGATTGTATACCAATGCCAATCTGTTAGAAATTTTATCTCCTTCGTATGAATGCCAACTATAATTTTCAGATCTTGAGAAAAAAAATGCTTTATTTTGAAGCCATTCAATTTCTTTTTTATTTTCACCATCTCTATTTTTATAAATAAAAGTTCCTTTGTTTTTTTTTGGATATAAATAGATTACACCACTTAATAATTTACTTGGTATATCTTGATGAATTGGAAATGAGTAATTCTTACCAGTTTCAACAATATGAAATTCAGAATAATCATAAAGTTTTAACTTTTGTGGAGCTAACTCGCTCAGAATATCTAGAGCTATTTTATTATATTGTCTGTGAAGATCTAATAGTAGTTTGTCACTTATAAAAGAAGACTCAGTATTGTTAAACTTATCAATTTTATTGTGATAAACTTTAATTGAATTTGAATCAATGTTCTCACGTTTTAATTCACATAATTTTTTAAAATGCTCTTCAATTAAGAAATTTTCTATTACTTTGAAATTCTGCATATAAATAAATTTAATAAATATATAATACAAATATTGTATTAATTTAATATCTAATTGTTGACATAAATAAAATCTTACTTACCATAACTTAGTCACAATGATTAATTATGTTAAAAAATTAAACTAAAATTATTTACTTTAATGAACTTTATCAAAAAAACATTTTCTATTTTTTTTTTAATAACTTCAATTACAATATTAACTTATACTATATATAGATCTGAGTTTTATTGGAATGGTTTAAGAAATGACTACTACCAGATATATTATATAATCTCTTTTTCACTAATAATTTTTTCGATTTATACTTTTTTTATAAGCCAAAATACAAAAAAAAAATTAATAATATTTATTTTTAGCTCAATTATAATTTTATATATTTTAGAAGGATTTTTTGTAGTTAAGAAAAAAATTTCAAAATTTCCTTCATCAGAAATTAAACTTAAATATAAAAAAGAAACCAAAAAAGACTTTGATACAAGAACTAGAATTGAGATTTATACCGACTTAAAAAAAAATAATGAAAATATTAAAATTAAAGTTGCTCCAGTTAATCATCTACATAAAAGAAATTTAATTTTACCTTTGTCTGGTATATCAAATTCCAAAACTATATACGATAATGAGAATGGATATTATTCAATATACCAAAGTGATAGGTATGGATTTAATAATCCAGACAATGAATGGAACAGCAAAGAGATAGAATTTTTATTAGTTGGAGATTCATTTACCCACGGATCATCAATAAATAGACCTTTTGATATTGCTTCACAACTTAGAAAATTATCAAATAAAGCAGTTTTGAATTTAGGTTATGATAATAATGGACCATTAATTAAATATGCAACATTAAGAGAATACTTAAAACCAAATGTTAAAAATATTATTTGGATATTTGATGCATCAACTAATTTTAATGATTTAAATAAAGAATACAAAAATAAAATCTTAAAAAATTATCTTACTGATTTAAATTTTACTCAAGGACTGAAAACTAAACAAGGAGAGATTAATAAAATTGCAAATGATGAGATAAATAAAAGAATAAAAAAAGTTAGCTTAATATCAAAAATCATTAAGTTTTTTAAAGTTCAAACTTTAAGAAATTCTTTCATTAAAAAATCAAAAAAAAAAATTCAACCTCAATTGCTAAAAAAGATAATTTATTTAGCTAATCAATTATCAATACAAAATAATTCTAAATTATATTTTGTTTATCTGCCAAAATACCAACATTATAAATCAGGAAATAATAATGATGAAGAATATTATTTAATTAAAAATATAATCCATGATTTAAAAATTCCCTTTATTGACATCCATGAGGAGGTTTTTTTAAAAGAGAAAGATCCAATAAATCTATTTTCCTTTGCATTAGACTTGCATTATACAATAAATGGATATAAAAAAGTTTCTGAAGGTATTTATAATTTTTTAAAAAAATATTAAAAATTTTATTAAAATTCAGAAAACTGTTTATTAGAAATTAATAATCCTCTTGAATATTTTGAAAATCTAGATGTTTGATATGGTATTGATTTTTCAATAAAATCATCCCCAAAACCAATTGGTGTTTTAATTTCAACAACTCTTTCAGGATCTTTATATTCCAATATAGGATTAAGCGTTATGTTTTTATATAAAATGTTAGAGTCAAATGTGATGCGCATTTTTTTAAACATACAATATTCTCGATTATAAGATACTTTCAAAGTTGGGTGTATTACACCATAATCTTTATCATAAAGTGAACATTTAATAATTTCCTCAATATTTGAATTAAGAGTATATATGTCAGTTGTTTTAAACCTTCCCTCTATACTTGAAATTTTTTTTTCAAGTACAAATCTATTAATATCTTCATACCAGCGAATTCTTATTTTTTTTCTAGGAACAACACCTTCCTCAGATTGATTAAACATATCGTATGATAAGTTATCAAAATAAATACTATTAACTTTTCTTGTGCGATAAAGTTTAGTCATACCATTTTCGATAAGTAAATTTTTCATTAGATAAAATTCATTAATTGTAAGGCGAAATTTTTTTTCTTTTCGGAAACTCATTTTTTTAAAAAAATTTTATTCCATATTTATTGTAGTGATTTATTGATGTATTTATTATTTTTTCTGCCTCTAATTTGTTACCATAGCGAATAAATTCAACTATATTTGTTCCTTTATAATTCTGAAACCAAGACTTTATTTTTTCCAATTCCTCTAAATCTTTATTATTTAAATCCTCTAGTGAATTTATCGTTAAAAATTTTTCAGTATTTGGAACAGCTATTATTTTATCATCTTTATCACCAAAATCTCTCATTTTTAAAACACCTATTGGTTTTGCCTTAACAATGTCACCTCTATCTCTTTTTTTTCCTAAAAAAACTACATCTAAAGGATCACCATCACCTCCTAGCTCAATAGACGAAACTGTACTAGGTATAATTCCATAATTTACTGGATATGGCGAATAATTTATTAATCGGGGTTTCCCCATGAAAAATTCATGTTTTAAATTGCCATCAAATTTTGAGACTTCCCATTTTTGATCATCTCCTAAGGGTATTTCAATCACAACATTAATTGATTGATCATAATTAATTGCAGATATATCTTTAATCAAATTTTTTTCTGATATGATTTGATGATTATTTTTATCAATGATATCTTCATTATAATAATTGCTGTTTACTTCTTCTATTTTAGATAAATTATCTAAATTATTCTTTTTGAAATAATTCTTGCACTCAATATTTTTAATTTTTATTATACTTCCATGAAATTCCTGTTTTTTATTATATGCAGCCAAACAAAATTCAACATTTTCAACATAGGCTCTATCAATTACTATCTCTGAACTGTCTTTTGAAGCTATGCCTGTATTAGAGTTATAAATTAAAATTTTTTCTAAATTTAAAGTTGATTGCTCTCCTACGGATAATCCCTTATCACCACACCCATTAAGTTTAACATATTCAAAATTATATTTTCCGTCACTTAAATCAAAGCAATCATTTAATGCATGGGATACTTCAATAACTGAAGTGTTTATTTCTGAAAAATCAACATCCAAAGCATCAGCAAAAGCATTTTTTATGTGAATAGAATCAATATTTCCTTTAGAATTAAGGATATTAAGACTATCTTCGCATTCACCATTATTTATTTCAAATGAAACATTTTTAAATGTAGATCTATAAATTGTTAAACAGCCTGTTAATCCAAATTGATTAAATCGTTGTTCTGAAAAAAAATTTTTATTAAGCTTTTTTTCTAATCCATTAAATTTTATTTTCCAGTTATCCAATTCAGCAGAGTCAATTAGTACCCAATCTCTACTTTTAGATTGAGTAAATGAGATATGTTTATTTAATTTATCTATGCTTATTTTTATACCAGGGGATGCAGCAATTTTACCTGAAAATTCAGAAATTTCTCTTAAAAAAAAATTTGTATCTATTTCAAGGTTTTTGGATTGAATTAATGAGACCCTCCCATTGCTATTTAAGTTTTTGGAAATTATATCTTTCATTTCTTTTTCATCAATCACTTTTGAATTTCCATTAAAATAATCCACTATAAACTTTTCATTATTGATTTTGACATCTGAAACTAACATCTGAGAAACTTTTTTTTCTTTTTGGAATTCGGTAAATGAATTAATTTTGTTTTTAATTATTTTGTTATTTTTTATTTGAGAGGATGATCTTATTAATTCTTCTATTTTAACTATATTTGATTTATAAGCATTTATAGCAAAATTATAAAACTCCTCAGCATCATTTTCTGCTAGGCTCACTCTTTTAATAAACTCATTTTTTAAATTTTTATAATCAAAAGCTTCATTAATTTGATTAATCCAATCATAATTTAAAGACTTTGAAAATAATTTTTGAGTTATGTCACTAGTCAGATGACCCATGTGTTGATTTTTTAGATCAATAAACTCTACGTCACCATCATAATATATAGGAATAAATTCTGATGTAATTGAGTTATAATAGAACTTTCTGTTATGTGGTCTTAGTCCGTGGGTCCCATTCATAGCTAGTAACATAAAATCAAATTTTACAAAATTATATAAATTTTCTTTATTTGGCTCTAATTTTACTCCCCAAGTACCCTTAGGTTGATCTTTTATTGTTGCAGCATAAGTTAAATATATAGATTGTAATTTAGAATAGGCACTAAGTGAGATTTTTTGAGATGATGGTCCTTTTAAAAACCAATTGCCGTTAACTAGTCTTGATAATGCTAAAGGTTCTAATAAAAATTTATCATAATTTTTGAATGACCAAAGAAGTGTTTCATCTCCCTCAAAAATTGCACTCTCTCTTTTGAGATTTCTTTCCAGCAATTCCTTTTTTGCATTTTCTTGGAAAATCATGATAGATTTAGTACCATTAATCATTGTTGAAACTTCGAAAGTTTCAGGGGCAATAAAACCATTATTTTTCAAAATTAAAGATGCAAGAATCTCGTTTTTTCCATTTCTAGTTTCAGGTATAAGCAATTTAAAATGAGTTGCTCGAAGAATATTTCCTTTATTTAATTTTACATCAAGAGATTGTAATAATTTTCCTCCGGTTAAAAACTTTATATGATCTTTCCTATCACCACTTTGACGAATTTTTGCAAAAAATTTACATTCACCAAAATTGTAATTTACTATTAAATTTGCCTTAAACTTTTTTTTTAAATTTGATGGTATGACATCTCCTTTTACAGTAAGTATTTTAAAAGCATTTCTAACATATTGTCCACTTTTTGGAATTTTGATATTTATTGAATTAATATTTTTTGGATTTTTTAGTTCATTTAAAAATTCAGAAGTTTTAAAATTACAATTAGCTTCTGCAGTCAATTGAAAATTTAAAGTCAAAAATATTATAACAATAAAAAAACGTGGCATTTTTTTATTTATTAAGTTGAGAAGATATTATTTTATTGTTCAAGTTTATAAATTTTTCTAAATTCTGTAACTTTTTAAAATCAGAAGATGCAAATATATATGTGGTTTGTTCATTATTGAATGTTTTGGATTTTAAATCTTCGTGATTATTTAAATTGTTTAACTCACTTTTAGCAACAATCATTAATGTTGACATTACATTTCCTTCAGAAAATGAACTTATAAAAAAAGGCGTTTGTGAAAAAAATTTGTTTATTTTATTTAAGAGATAAAGAACTATGCAGACTAATGTAATGGCTCCTATGAGCAAAATTAGCCATTTACTGGATACTGATACGGCTATGCCCATAGTAATTGCTCCAAAATACACAGATAATTCAAGAGGGGATCTTACAGGATTTCTAAAACGGACAATTGATAACGCTCCCACCATACCCAGTGACAAAGCAATATTTCCAGAGATTACACTTGTAATCACATAGGTTAAAATTGGCAATAGCATCAATGTAGATGTGTGTGCTATTGTTTTTATCCAAGTTTGGCCTACTGCTTGCAATAGAACTCTCAAATAAACTGAGCCTATTAATAAAAACAATATTGAAGAAATTTTATCTATATTATCTAAAAACATATTTATTTAATTTTTAATCTAAACTAATAATTTTAATCAACAAAGTAAATATCAAAGTAATTTAATCAGATTTTTATTAATCTTTTACAAGCTTATAAATGGTTTTAGAAATTTCCTTATATCCAAGCTCTGTGTAATGTCCATACTTTTCGAAAGGGAAAAAACTTAAAGGATTCATCTGTTTTTGAAAGAATTCTTTATCAATGTCAATAAATGGGACATTAAGTTCATTTATAATTTTTTTTACTATTTGAAGTTCTTGGTTGGAAAATTTTTCTGAGTATCTAAAATATGATGGCAAGTAAACAAAATATAACTTTGAATTATTTTTAATGGCTAAATCATTCATTAGATTGAAAATATTTTTCATTTCATTTACTAATTCAAAAGTTTGTGTGGGCCTGAAATATAAGCTATGAAAGATTGCTCTAGAAGCATTTAATTTAATAAAATTTTTCATTGAAAATTTTTTTTTATTCTCTGCTCTTTTATAAATTAGTTGTTTTGCCATTTGGTTGATTATTTTTTGTTTAAATTTTAGATTTTGAGTAAATTCTTGATCTTTAATATAATTCAATAGAATATCACTTCTTATTTCATTTTTTAAATCTATAAAATTGTTTCCTTCAGAATAAAGCCAAATAATTTTACCCACATTAGGTTTTAAATATTCTCTTAAAGTTGCATAATCTAAAAGTGGTCCATTTCCTCGGTTTCCTAGATTCAATACATCCTGATTGGAAAGTCTTGATAAATTGGAAGGAATATTTTTAGAGGACTCAACACAATCACCAAATGCAACTGAGTCGCCTATGATTAAAAATTTTATTAAGTCTTTATCCCAAATAATATCATTATTGTTAAAACCATATCTATCGCTCTCATGTAAAGGATAATAACCAATTTCATTGCAACCTATCATTGTAGAATTAGAAATACTGGATAATGGAATTAAAGATGTAGTTTTACCTAGATATCTCCTTGGGGGAATTGGAATAGACACTGAATTATCATCTTTTTTCATGTCTTTATAAACTTGTAATTGAGTTCTAGTATCAAATTTTTTTTCAGAGTTTTGTTTATAAATTTTTTTGAATGATGCGTTAAAATAAACATTTTTTACAGTTAATACAAATTCAAATAAGTATAAAGAAATTATAAAAATAATTATTATTTGAGAAATAATAATTTTTGTTTTTTTACTAAATAAAAAAGAAATTAGTGAAAAAAAAATTAAATTAACTGAAATTAAATAATAAAATTTATAATAACTATTTAAATTTAAGAAAGTGAAATTTGATTTGAAAAAAACAAAAAAAAACGAAAAAAATGAAATAATTAAAAATATTGGTGATAAATTTTTAAATAAAAACTTCATAAAATCTAAAAATTAAAGTATATAAATTTTTCAGATTGTCCTAGAGAAATTCCAAAACCTGTAAGTAAAAAAACAAAAAAGATGGGAATAATAATATTTAAACTCAATTTTCTAGAAATTGTATTAATATATTTATGATTTTCATATTTTTGAACCCATACAAAAAAAATTATAGATAAAAAGATTAACAAATTAAATATATTAAAAATTTCACCAATATTTTTATATAAATTTAAATAAAAATATTTAATAAAAATTAACTTTTCAATTCTAAAAATAACCCATAAGTTAAAGACTATAAAACAGTTAAGAACTAATCTAAATAAGTTCTTTTTATTCAAGATTAATATTTTTTTTTCGAATGATAAAATTATACCATTTAAAAAACCCCATAAGATAAAATTAAAGCTTGCACCATGCCACAAACCTGCTAATGACATGGTCACGATTAAATTTAAGTTTCTCCTCATATTTCCAACTCTTGAACCGCCTAAAGGGATATATAAATAATCTCTAAACCAATTAGAAAGAGTAATGTGCCAATTTCTCCAAAACTCAGTTAAAGAATATGACAAATAAGGTTTGTTAAAATTAATAGGTAAATAAATTCCCAATGTTGCTGATATTCCAAGTGCCATATCTACATATCCACTAAAATCAAAATATATTTGTATTGGGAATAAAAAAAATGCCTTTATTAAATCTTTACTTGTGTAAAGATTGGGACTCTCAAAATATGGATCTATAAATATCCCTATATTATCTGCTAAAAAAATTTTCTTTACAAAACCTATTAAAAATAAAATAAGTCCAAATTTAATATTATCTAAATTGAAAGAAATTTTTTTGTTAAGTTTTGGAATTAATTCTTTAGCTCTTAAAATTGGTCCAGCTATCAATTGTGGAAAGTAAAGTATGAATTCTGAAAAACTTTGTAAGTTGAGTTTATCCAAAAATATTTTTTTTTTTATGTCAATTATGACCGCTAAAATTGTGAATGTAATAAATGAAATTGCGAGCGGAAGTTCACCTGTATAAATAAATGGATTAGTTTTATTTGTGTAAAATAAATTAAAAAAAAAATCTGAATATTTAAAATATATTAACGGACAAATAATTAAAATTATTGAATAGCTTAGTTTAATTTCTTTTTTAATTAAAATGTAACCCATAATACAATAAAAAATTATTAAAAAAATAAATACTGGATTCCAATAACTATAAAAAAATATACTAAAAATTAAAATAATTTGCCTTTGATAAATTTGAAAGTTTTTTATAAGAAAAATGAAAATTAAAAAAAAAATTATAAATTGATATGAAGAAAATATCATTTGTTTAAATAACTAAAAATATTTTCAGCAATAATTTTATGACCTTTTGAGTTTGGATGTGGATCAAGAAAATCATTCCAAATTTTTTTTTCATTAATACCTTGAAAACTTGGCGTTAAATCTAAATAATCTAAGTTAATCTGATTACTAAATTCAAGCATCTTTTTATTTATAAAGTTTAATTTATATGGATTTAATTGATGAATATCAGGCATTATAATTAAATGACAATTAATATTATTTTCATCACAATGCTTATCAAGTCTTATAATTTCCTTTTTAGCATTAATAAAACCAAGATAATTATCTTCATATTTTTCTTTATAGTAATTTACTAAATTTTCTTTTCTTAGTTTTGCACTAAAAGAATTTAATAGTTTCCAGGTAATCACACCTACATGTGTGTGCTTTGTGAAAAAGTTTATTTGATTATTATCTAATAACTCTGTATCATTTACAAAAAAATGCACAATAAGATCTGTGAATTCTAATTCCTCCCAATTATCAAAATAATTATTTACATATCTTTCTGTATTATAATTTCCAACACCGCCATTAACAAATATCCAATTTTTGCTATTTTCTTCTGAAAGTGAATTTAATAAACTTGAAAAATTATTTTTTTTTTCAACACCCCATCCTAATGTAATAGAGCTACCCAAGATTAAAAAACTTCTCTCATAATTTTTTAATTCAAAATTTTTAAAATTTTTATCACGCTGACCATAATCATTAATTGAAATTTCAACATTTTGTAATATTGCTGTCTTGTTTTTTTTGTGGGTGTGATTTATTTTGGGATTTTTACTTTTAACTTTTAATTGTTTTGCGTATTTCCACATCTCAATATCATAATTTGGTCTTAAGTTATGTTTAATTCTTAAAATAATTTCGACAAATATTAAACTTATTAAAATCGATAAAAGAATTATAATTAAATTTTTTGTAACGTTTTTAATCAAGTTCAAACTGTTTAACATAATTTTTAATCAAATTTCTATTTTGTGCTTTTTTGTCTAATAAACAATTTCCAATTATTAAAAAGTCTAAATTAGTACCCATAAAACAGTTAAAGGCATCTATTGGGGAATTGACGATTGGTTCTCCTCTAACATTAAAAGAAGTATTCACCAAAACGGGACAACCTGTTTTTGCTTTAAACTTTGAAATTAAATCATAATAAGGTTTGTTAGCCTCCCTAGTAACTGTTTGGACTCTTGAAGAATAGTCAACATGAGTTACTGCTGGAATATCTGATCTTTTAACATTTAGCTTATTTATACCAAAAAGTTTTTTTTGCTCATCATTCATTTTAATTTTTTTATCTGATTTTAATTCTGCAACTAATAGCATATAGGGGCTATCAATATCTATATTAAACCAGTCTGACACATCTTCCTTTAAAATTGATGGAGCAAAAGGTCTGAAGCTCTCACGAAATTTTACTTTTAAATTTAGAGTTTTCTGCATTTTATCAGATCTTGGGTCTGCTAAAATAGATCTATTACCTAATGCCCTTGGACCAAATTCCATTCTTCCTTGAAACCAACCTACTGCATTTTCAGATGCTAATAGATCAGATGTCTTGTCAATTAATTTCTCATAATCTAAAACCTCAAATTTAGCTTCAATATGTTTTAATTGTTTTTCTATTTCTTCTTGACTATATTCCTTTCCTAAATAAGAAAACTTCATACTATCTTTTAAATTTATTAATCTTTTATTTCCTTGTTCTGCATACCATAAAGCTAAAGCAGCACCCAAAGAACCTCCAGCATCGCCAGCTGCAGGTTGTACCCAAATATTATCAAAGATTTTTTCTTTAAGTATTTTTCCATTAGCTACACAGTTTAATGCTACACCACCAGCTAAACATAAATTTTTAATATCATACTCTTTTCTAATTGACCTTGCTATTTTGAGCATTATTTCTTCTGTTACTTTCTGAATTGAGGCTGCTATATCCATATGAAATTGATTAATATTTTCAATTTCAGGATTACGTGGCTTTCGACCAAATAAATTATGAAATTTCTTATTTGTCATAGTCAAACCAGTCGCATAATTGAAATACTCTTGATTTAATCGAAAAGATCCATCATCTTTAATGTCAATAAGATTTTTTATTTTTTTTTCATAAATAGGGTTTCCATAAGGAGCTAAACCCATTAACTTATATTCTCCACTATTAACTTTAAATCCAGTATAATAAGTAAAAGCCGAATAAAGCAGTCCAAGTGAGTGGGGGAAATGGATTTCTTTTTTAATTTCTAATAGATTATCCTTGCCAATTGCAACTGTTGTCGTCGCCCATTCGCCGACACCATCTGCTGTCAAAACAACAGCCTCTTTAAAGGGTGATGGAAAAAAAGCACTTGATGCATGACTTAAATGATGATCAGAGAAAAAAATATTTTCATCAGATTTATAATTTTGATCATGAATCTTAAGTTGATTAAATAAATAATTTTTTTGAAAAAGTTTTTCTTTAATCCATATTGGCATTGCTTTTGCAAAAGAAATAAACCCTCTAGGAGCAAAAGCCACATAAGTTTCTAATAATCTTTCAAATTTTAGAAACGGTTTTTCAAAAAAAACTATTTGGCTTACTTCACTTAAATTTAAATTTGCATAATTTAAAACAAACTCAATAGCGTTATATGGATAGCTCGAGTCATGTTTTTTTCTGCTAAATCTTTCCTCTTGTGCTGCAGCAATTATTTCACCATTTTTTAAAATACAAGCTGCACTGTCATGATAAAATGCAGAGATACCTAATATCGAAGTCAAATTAAAAAATTGTATAGATAAATGGTGCTATTGCAGATCCTTGTGTTAAAACGACTAATCCACCAAATAAGAATAGCACTATTATTATTGGTATTAACCAATATTTTTTTCTTACTCTTAAAAATTCACAAAATTCTTTAATAAAACTCATGTCAATATTGTTTTTTCATATTGTTTTTTATTTCATCTTTTTTTACCCAATAAGTTATTTTGTCATTTAATCTTAATCGAAGTAAATCATAATTAAGCAATCTCATTATAATTCCAATTGGCATCACAATACAAAAAAATATTAGACCCATTATTAATGGAGACATTATTTTACTCAATATAATTCCAAATTTAAACCAAGATCTATTTAACGGAGATAAAATCTTAGAATTTGATATTCCTAAACCAAAAAATAAAAATGAGACAATTAAAGCCCATACCCTAATTTCAGCATTGTCAATTAATGGATAAATACCAATTAATAAAAAAATTAAAAAAAACCATAGACCAAAACTTTTATTAGAGCCTATTTTTGAATTATGTGATTGCATAAAAAAGTTTGTTTATTTTTGTTCAAATGAATATACTTAAAATTAATCAAAAATATACACTCTCTTATAAAGAAAACTTTAATAATTAACATGTTACTTTTCATCAAATTAACTTAAAATTGTTGAAGTAAGAGAATAATTGTTTATTTATTATCATATAAATATGATAATTGTTATTCCTCTTGGTGGTGTTGGTAAAAGATTTTCTGATTTAGGTTACAATGATCCAAAACCTCTTATAAAAGTATTAGGAAAAGAAATAATTTTTTGGGTTTTAGATAACTTAAAATTAAAGAAAAAAGATAAATTATATATTGTCTACAACAATCAATTAGAAAAATTTAGTTTTGAAGAATACTTTGTAAAATATCCCAACATAAATTTTCTAAAACTTGAATATAATACTCATGGACCAGTAGAAACAATTTTCAAATTAACAAATATTTTAGAAAAAAACTCAAAAAATGAGGGTCTTTTGATCTTAGATGGAGACACTTTTTACAAAAAAAATATCATTAACAAAATTAATGAGGACTATCATACTATTTTTTACCACAAGACAAAAATTAAAGAGCCGATCTTTTCTTATGTAAAAATTAATAGGAATAAAATTTATGAAATAAAAGAAAAAAAAAAAATAAGTAACAACGCAAATACTGGTGCATATTATTTTAACAATATTAAAAAATTTAATTTATATTCTAAATCTGCATTAAAAAAAAATAAAAAAATTTACGTCTCGGATATTTATAGTTTATTATTAGAAAATAAAGAACATATAAAAGGTATAGAAATTAAGGAAAAAGAGTTTGACTGTCTAGGAACACCAAAACAAGTGATTGATTTTAGTAAGAGGAATAAGATTGAGAGAAAAAGATTTTGTTTTGACCTTGATAATACATTGGTAACATATCCAAAAGTAAAAAATGATTACAAAACTGTAAAACCAATTATTAAAAATATAAAATTTTTAAATTTTCTCCAATCACAAGGGCACTACATAATTATTTATACTGCTAGAAGAATGAGAACGCACAGTGGAAATATCAAAAAAGTAAAAAAAGAAATAGAAAAACTTACCCTTGATCAACTAAAACAATTTAAAATTAAATATGACGAACTTGTTTTAGGCAAACCTTATGCAAATTTTTATATAGACGATTTATCAATAAATCCAATAGAAAATCTTAATACAAAATTAGGTTATTATGAGTCAAAAGATTATTTAACAAGAAATTTTAATGAAGTTGTTGTTGGCGAAAAATTCACAATAAAAAAATCATCAAATATAAATAAACTAAATAGTGAAATTAATTTTTTACAAAAGATACCTTTAAAAATAAAAAAATTTTTTCCAAAAATTAAGGATGTTGGTAAAAATTTTTATAAAATGGATACAGTTGACGGGTTAAAACTTTCATATTTGCTAGTAAACAATTTATTAACTAAAGAAGATCTTACAACCTTGTTTAAAAGACTTAACATTATACATAACTCTAAAACTTTGAAGGATCATAATGAAATAAATATTTATGACAATTACTCAAAAAAATTTAATTCAAGAACTAAAAATTTAAAGAAATATAAAAGTAAATATTTAAATAAAGTTAGTGAATATTTGAAAAGCTATGAAAATTTTAATAAAGGAAAAATTGGTGTTATTCATGGTGATCCAGTTTTATCAAATATAATAAAAAAAAATAATAATGATCTAATTTTTTTAGACCCAAGAGGAAGTTTGGGTGAAAATTTTAGCATTTTTGGTGATATAAATTATGATTTTGCAAAAGTTTATCAGAGCCTAACGGGATATGAAAATATTATTTTAGATAAGAAAATCGACCAAAATTATTTAAATGATCTTAAAAACCATTTTGAAAACCTAATGATAAATAAAAATCAAGTAGAAAATGTTGAAACATTGAGATATCTAACCTCAAGTCTATATTTTACATTAATCAATTTTCATAATAAAAAATATACATCAAAATTTTTAGATGTTGCTTGCGATTTAATTTAGAAAATTTTCTTAGTTATTTTATTTTTCTTTTCGTCTAATAAAAATTTTTCTTTATAATCTAAAGTTTTTAAGTTCAATTCAAATTCATTATACATAGAAAACCACTCACTAAATTCTATAGACCTAGATGATTTAAATAAATAATTTCTTACAAATCTTTGTTCAAAATTCCAATCATATTTATACCAAAATAAATCAATAGTGTTGGCATCTACTATACCAAAATATTTTGATAGACATTGCCACCAATGTTCTAATGTCCAATCTAATTGGATACCTTTATTTTTTAAATACCGTGCACATAATAAAATTTCACTCATTACTGCAGTTTCATTTATAATTCTATTAAAAGAATAATTTTTTAAAATCTCAACTTCTGTCTCGTCCTTGAAATAAAGCTCTATCTCTTCTGTTTTACCAAACAATAAAATGTCTGTTAGGCCATAGATTCTATATTTGCATGTTGCAATATTTGAGGCAAAAATTCTTGAATTTTTAGGATTTGTAGAAATAAAAGTTTTTTGCAAACTTAAAAAAAATGACTTTAGATTTGGCTTTAGTAACCTACAGTCAGTTCTTGTTTTTAATATATTTTTTATACCCTCTTTTTTTAAAATCTTAATTGCATTACTGGTAGATTTAATTTGGTAATTTATATTTCCTAAGCCAGGATCCTTTGGTTTCTCAGATTTATGAATTTTGATATAATCATCATTTTGTAAATTTTCAGTGAATGAGTTTTGCCATGTTGATATTATTATTATTGTTTTTGGAAAAATTTTTTTATAAATTTCAAGAGTTTCCCTAAGAAAAGCAAGTTCTTTTTTAGTACTTATTGGTCCTTGAATAATTATTCCAAATTCTTTTTTGTCAATTTCTTCAGTTGAAATTAGTTTATAATTTTTTGAATATTTGGGTCTTATAAAATAGGAAATAAAATTTGATCTTGAATAAGATGCAATAAAATCAATACCTTTATTTGCAAGGGGTAATCCTGAAACTTTTTTTGAAAAATTTAAAATAATATTATATTTTAAATAACTAAAAAAATTAATTTTTTTTAATATTTTTTTTATCACTTTTTTTTTTATAATATTTAATCGTTTTAATTATTCCATTTTCAAATTTTATTAATGGTTTCCAGTTTATTAAATTTTTTGCTTTTTTGATACTTGGATAATATTTTAGGGACTCATCTTTTCTCAGTTCAATTTTTCCAAACATTGGTTTACCAGAATTTAAGTAATTTTTGATCATAAGTATAACTTTTTTGACCCTTAAATTTTCATTAGATCCAATGTTTATTATCTCTCCATTAACTTTTTTTTTGGTTAAAGTCTTAAAGATTGCCTTAATAAAATCTTCTACAAATAAAAAATTTCTTATTTGAACCCCAGATGAACAAGGAAATTTTTTATTTGTTAAACTTTTCGAAATTATAAAAGGAATTAATCTATTAATCTTTTGACCTGGTCCATAAACCAAATATGGCCTTAGCACAGTTACAGGAAAAAAGTTTTTTTTAAACGTACTTATACAATAATTGGTACTTAATAATTTTGATTTTGCATAAATACTTTTTAAAAGAGTAACTTTTTTAGTCATAGTGTTTTCTTTATGAGGAGATTTTATTTTTCCATATTCAAGACTGCTTCCTATTTGAATAAATTTTTTAATTTTTTTTTTTTGATAAAAATCAATTAAATTTTTACAGCCTTCAAAGTGACTTTTATATGTTTTATTCTTATCAGAATGATCCACATATCCTCCAAAATTTATAATGTAGTCTACTTCAAAATTAAGTTTTTTTTGAATTATTGTTGAGTTAGAAATATCACATTTAATATATTTTACTTTTTTTATTTTATTAAATTTTGTTTTTTTTGTTGAAACACTTATCACTTTAAAATTTTTTTTTATAGCTTCTCGACAAACATGTGATCCTAGAAAGCCCGTGCCACCAACAACTAATAATTTTTTTTTCAAAACTTAATTTTTTTTTTTGTTAAAAGTTTTTCTAAAATTTCTTTATCTCGAACAGTATCCATACATTGCCATATTTTTGTATGTTTGTAGGCTTTTAACTGGCCTCTTTGAGATAATTTTTGAAGAGGCTCTTTTTCAAAAAAAGTTTTATCAGATTTGATTAATGAAAAAACTTTTGGCTCTAAAACAAAAAATCCTCCATTTATCCAGCCTTCATCAAGACTTAATTTTTCTCTAAATGATGTGACATTATTTTTTTTATTTAATTTAATTTTACCAAATCTAGCTGGCGGCCTAACTGCTGTAAGTGTTGCTAATTTTTTATTTTTAACATGAAATTTTAATAAATTTCTAATGTTTACATCGCTCAAACCATCTCCATATGTCATAAAAAATCTTTCATTTCCAATATATTTTTTTAGCCGCTTTATTCTTCCTCCTGTCATTGTTTTTTGACCTGTTTCAATAAGTTTAACATTCCATTGAAATTTATTTTTTCTAAAATAATCTTTTAAAACAATGCCCTTGTATCCGATTGCAACATAAAAATTTTTAATTCCATGATTATAAAAATGCTTCATTATATAATAAATTATGGGTTTGCCATTTAATGGTATCATTGGTTTTGGAATTGATTTTGTGTACTCTGATATTCTCGTACCTAATCCACCAGCTAAAATAACTACTTTCATATCTGCTACTTCAATAAACTTTGAAATTTTTTTATTTGATTTACTGATAAATCATAAGTATCTAGTTTTTTTTCATAAAAGTTTTTATACCAATCAGTTGTATAGTCTATTACGTCTCTAAACTTTAAAATTGGTTTCCAACTTAATTTTAAAATTGCTTTTCGAGAGTCAAGATTTAATAAAACTGACTCTTTTTGAGCCTTGTTTTTTTTATACTTCCAATTAGCTTTTTTCCAATTTTTTTTCATTAATCCAATAACTTCTTTAACTTTATGATTTTTTTTATGATCTGGACCAAAATTAAAAGCTTCATGATTAATTTTTTTGTTAACGCTTAAAAAATAAGACAAAGTTAAATACCCGTAAACAATATCAATAACATGTTGCCATGGTCTAGTTGAATTTGGTTGTCTTATATCGACATTTTTTGACTTTGACCAAGATTTAACACAATCTGGAATCAATCTATCACTTGACCAATCACCACCCCCAACTACATTTCCAGCTCTTGCAATTGCTATTTTAATATTCTTTTTTTTAATAAAATATGATTTTATATAGGATTGAATCGCAAGATCTGCTGCACTTTTTGAACAGCTATAAGGATCATGCCCACCCAATACACTACCTTCATTATAAGGTTTTTTAGTTTCTATGTTTCTATAAACTTTGTCACTTGTAATAAAAACTATAATACAATTTTGCTTATATGCTTTCATAATATCCAGTAAATTTATCGTACCTCCCAAATTAGTTGACCAAGTATCTAGTGGACTGGAATAAGATTTTTTAACTAGAGACTGAGCAGCTAGATGAAAGATATAATGTGGCTTTTCTTTATTAATAATTTTTCTAAATTTTTTTATGTTTCTAACGTCACAAAAATAATTTTTAATATCTATTCTTTTTTTTATTAATTGAAAATGAGATGGTGAGCTAACTAATTTATCAGATACACCAATCACTTTTGCTCCTAAAAATTTAAGTATCAAAACTAGCCACGAACCTTTAAAACCAGTGTGTCCAGTAACTAAAACTTTCTTTCCAGAAAATTTTTTACCTAATTTTTTAAAGTTTATAGCCATATAATTTTTTATTTTTTTCTAGATTGCCTAGCTTTATTAATTTACCTTTTTTTTTTAATTTGTAAGTGAATACATTATTATGTATTTGTTTAACAATTATATTTCTCCAAAATTTACTGGAATAAACATCTAATATAGGAAACTCACAGATTTGTATCACGTTAACACCTCTTTCTAAAGCTTCTACAATTGCTCCAGTTGATCCAATAAAAATTGATAAATTTTTTGTATTCTGTATTTTTTTCTTTTTTTCACTTTTTAATATATTTTTCAATTTATTTTCAAAATTAACTATCTTCTGTTCTTTTGCCGAAAATGGGTGTTTTTGAATTTTCATATTGGCAATGTAATACTTGGAAGACTCTATTATTTTTTGGAATGAATCAATTACCTTAATTTCGTCGCGGATAGTCATTGGAAAATAAATTTTATTCTTCATAGAAATGCTATTATCATTTAAAAATCTAGTAGAAGGCCTAACTTTAATTATTTTTTTTGGCCAATTTAGGTGTTTGGTAAAGCAATGTAATTGGTCTTCACCATTCAGAATTAGTTCATCTGGGCTGATTTTTCTGTAAATGTAATTAGATGGAAATGATAAAGGCGGAGCATGAATATATCCAATAATTTTAGTTTTAAATTTTTTTTCTTTAACATAATGAATAATTTGATTCTGAAATGGTTGATATTCAAAAGGAAAAAAAATATTTTTTACCTCAGGCTTAAGATATATTTTAATATCATTTAAAAAATTACCTGCAAAAAAAGAAAAATTTGAAATATTATGAATAAATAAAATAAAATTTTTATAATTTAAAATTTTTTTAATTAAAAAAATACTAAATTTAGTAAAATTTATTTTTGTTTTTACATTTTTATAAATAAGAATATTTTTATTAATTTTTTTGGGTAAATCTTTATCTGAATATATAACAATCCATAAAGTATTTTTTGATTTCCTTGAATTCATGTTAAAAAATCTATCATTTAACGAACCATCATATTTAAAACTGCTTAAATTTGCCCATGTAATTATTATGTTGCTAAAACTAGTTTTATTTAAATTTTGGATTATTTTTGAATGTGAAAAAAAAATACCTGAGAAAATATTTTTTAATATTTTGATAGAAAAGGATAGCCTATTTATTTGTGTTTCAGAAAATTTAAAAATATTAAATAGCCCTATAGAGTCTGTAAATGTTGGATAATATAAACTTTGTGCATCTTTTAAATAAGCTTTTTTGTTTTCAAAAAAATTTATTTTATTTTTTATTTTTTTAATAGCTATTTTTTTTTTTTGAAAAAAATCATCATTCATTTTGAATTAATTTTTTTTAGCCCAATTGTAAAATCTTTGAAAACCTTCTTTAATACACAAAAAATTTTTTTTGTTGACTAGTTCAAATATCGACTTATCTGCATATATTCCATGCTGGTCCCCTGGAGTATTTTTTTTTATGATAACTTTACTTTTTGTAGCATGTAACTTTTTCAAAATTTCTAGCATTTGACTAACTTTAGTTTTTTGTCCAGTTCCTAAGTTAATTATTTTATTTTTCATTTTTTTATTTTTTAAACCTTCAATCCAAATATCCACAACATCATCTATATAGATAAGATCCCGATATCTTTTAATACTTCCTTTAACAATTATTTTATTTTTTTTGAGAATACTTGCTAAATAAATGCTAACCATTCCCTGTTTATCATTAAACAAATCTTGTCCTGGCCCATACACGTTAAACATTCTAAAAATTATAAAATTAAAATTGTTTGAGTTATTAATAATATAATCCTCTGAAAGTTTTTTATGTAAGCCATAATAAGATAGAGGTTTGCAAAAATCTTTTACTCTTGCTTTTCCCACTAAATCTCCATAAACCGACATAGAGCTAGCGTAAAAAAAATTTTTAATTTTTTTTTCTTTTGCATAATTTATCAAATTATATGTTGATATAAAATTTCTTTTTAAATCATCTAGTGGATCTTCAAAACTTTTCTCACCTGAAGATTGTCCCGCTAAATGAAAAATATAATCTATATTTTTTGGTAATTTATTTATTGCTTTTTTATTTGAAAGATCAATTTTTATAAACTTTATTCCTTTGATAATGTTTTTTTTTGAACCAGTTGAAAAGTCATCACAACCGATTATGGAATAATTCTTTTTAATTAGTTCTGTACAAATTTTACTACCTATAAAACCAGCAGCTCCTGTTACTAAAATCTTTTTTTTTATCAAAATATTAATTCAATATTATTTTTTTTTCTTTAATAATTTCTTTAGAATTTTTTCCGCTTTTTTAACATCTTTTTTTTCATCAACTGCAACCGAATCAGAATTTAACCTAATCATTTTAATTTTAATATTATCTTCAAAAAATCTTAAAATTTCAATATCTTCAATTTTTTCTAATTTTCCTTTTTTATTTCTAGAATAAAATTTTTTTAATTCATTTTTATTAAAAGCATAAATACAAACTTGTTTAAGATAATCTTTTTTTAAGAATTTTTTTTTTGAACCAGGTATAGCTAACCTTGAAATATACACTAATTCACTTTTTTCATTAATTACTACTTTTGGTAAATTTAAACTAAATGGATTTTCAAATTTATGTATTTTATCATAGCCACATATTACATGATTTGGAAATTTAATTTTTGCATTAATTATTTTCTTTATATCATTTGGCTTAATAGTGGGTTCATCCCCTTGGACATTTATATAAATATCAGATTTAATTTTTTTTGATGTCTCTGCAACTCTATCTGTGCCTGTAAGACATTTTTTTGATGTCATTATAAAATTATATCCATTTTCAACAACTTTTTTGGCAATTCTCTTATCATCGGTAGCAATAAATAAATTGTTTTTTTTGACAACTTTGACACATATGTCTGCTACTCTTAAAATCATTTCTCTACCAAGTATCTTTACTAATGGTTTTCCTTCATACCTGCTTGAACCATATCTTGCTGGAATTATTATGCTTGTTTTCATTTATTAATTTTTTTTATATTTATTTTTTTTATATTAAGTTTTGTTTTTGTTAAAGAAGCAATACTAATATTTTTTTTATAATACTTTTTTTTTAAAGTATTGATCATTTCAAAACTCATGTCTTGATTTGGTTCATCTTTAGAATATCCATCAAATCCTGCTAAATAAATTCTATTTATTTTTTGTGATATTAAAAAACCTACTGAATATATTAATGCTAGTGGGTTTTTAATAGTAATATGGTTTTTACTTACAATCATTGTTTTTTTTATTTTTATTCCATAATCTAATATAGATTTTTTATTAAAATAACTTCTTATATTTTTTGATAAACAAGAATAAGGAATTAATAAAGTGTTATTACAATTTTTAAAGTAATCTAAATTTGAAAGTATATTTATAGGATGGCAAAAAGCCCTAACATCAATCAAATTATTATTAATTGTTTTTGTGTTGTTGAGACATATTACCAATAAGTTTGAGCCTTTAATAAAACTACTTAATTGGTGCTTTACTCTTTTAATTGATTTACCTGGTCCAAGAATTAAAGCTTGTTTATAATTTTTATTTATTAAAATAGAACTCTTATTTTTTAATTTTAAATTTTTATTAAATTCATAAATATTAAATGCTGACAGTAAAGTAAATGGATTAAAAGTTTTAGCAGTTTTATTTTTTAAATATTTAATTGCACTTATGTAATCATTTTTTTTATATCTTTCATCTGATAGCATGGTCTGAACATAGGTAGGGTGTATTTTGTATTTTCCAGATAAATTGTAATATTTATTTGTTCCCCATTTATATTTCATCTTTAATTTTGAAAATTTCAAATATAGTTTTTGAATAGCTGCATTTTTAACATGACTTGAATCTTGGAAATATTTTATTAACTCTTCTGTTTTTGTATTTCCTGGCCCTCTTCCCATTCCAGTAATTGTACTATCTAGCCATTTCAAACCAATTTTATTTGCATACAAAGTGTTTTCTAAAGCTAAAGATTGATTGTCATGAGCATGAATACCCAAATCATACGGCCAACTCTCTTTAAATTTTTTTACAATATTTTTGATTTGTCTCTTTTTTAATGAGCCTAAACTATCTGCAATATAGAGACATTCAAAAAACATTTTTGAATAATTGCTAATTTTCTTTATAGATTTCAAATTGATTTCACTTATCTGCATTATATTTACAAATAAATTTATTTTTTTATTATTTTTTAAAATTTTAAGATATTTTTCTATTTTAAAAACTTCTTCAAAATGACATGCAATTCGAATAAATGATAAATTACTATTTTTTAAGTTTTTTAAGGTTTTTATTTTTTTTTCTTCTTCTTTCAAATCAGTATAATTTATTAAATCTGAAGCATTAATCATTATTCCAAATTTTATATGTTTGGGAAATGAAAAACTTTTAAAAAAATTATTATCACAATAAGCGGTCAATCCTTTTTTTTTATCAATTGGTAAAAATAAAAATCCTATTTCTACAAATTTTATTCCAGTTTTTGAAATTTGATTTATATAATTTTGAATATCAGTTTTTGAAAATTGCCAATTATTATAATATCCACCATCTCTTAAAGTACAATCAATTAAATTTGCTCTCATATTTTTAATCTTTATTATTAAACTTTATTATTAAGATCCAATAAATTATCACAAATTTCTATTGTCTTTTTGTTATGAGAAACAATAATAATTGTCATTCTATTTTTTAACTGCTTTAAATTTTCAAATATTTTTTTTTCATTTTTATAATCAAGACCAGAAGTAGCCTCATCTAGAATTAAAATAGATGGATTGCGATATAACTCTCTTGCTATAGCAATTCTTTGTATTTGTCCCCCAGAGATTTTTGAACCTCTCTCACCAATATTTGTATCAATACCGTTGCTTAAATTATCAATGAAACTGGTTAAGTTTGCACTCTTAATTGCTAATTCTAAATATTCCTGATTAATTTTTTCATTCTTTTCACCAAACGCTATATTTTCTTTTAATGATGCATCTAATAAAAAAATATTTTGAGACACATATCCCAAACAATTTTGCCACTGTAAAAGATTATTGTCTATATCTAAGTTATTTACTAAAATTTTACCTTTATCTGGCATCAATAATCCAAGTATAATATTTACTAATGTAGATTTACCAGATCCACTCTCACCTAAAATGCCAAAAATAGAATTTGTTTCTATTTTAAAATTTAGATCTTTGAATATAACTTTTTTACCATAAGCATAATCAATATTTTTACCAACAATGTCTCCTAAAGTAATATTTTTATTATTGTTATTATTTTTATTTACTATTAAATGGTTTGTCTGGTTTGTAAGCTCATTATAAATTAAATTTAATGATGGTTTAAAACTTTCTACTTGTTGCAAATAACTATTTAATTTAACGAAGCCTGGTAATAATCTTAAACCAGCAGCTAGATATACAACTAATAATGGCACTAAAGATTTTACTTCATTTGTGTCAGAAATATTAAATATTATTATTAATGACAAAATTATCAGAAAAAAAAGTTCAATTAAAAATCTTGGGGCTTCTTGAATAGTATTTGATTTGTAAGCAGATTTTACAAATTCTGATATACTTTTAGAGAAAATATTTTTAAAGAAAAATTCAGATTTTTTTAATTTTATATCTTTTATAGTCCCAAAAATTTCTTGTAGATTTTTTAAAATTTTTGCAAATGATTTTTGTCTAATAACTCCAAAATTAAAGATAATTTGTTTTGTAAAAAAATAGTAAATTGAGGTAAATATTAGGAAAAAAAATATTAAACTTAAAGAAGTTTTGAAATCAATAATTAGAATTAATATTGCTATTGTTGAAAAAACAAATATCTCAACTAATATTTTTAAATAACAAAAAGTCATTTGTGACAAATTTTTTGCTTCAAAAACAATATTTCTTATAAGATCTGATGACTTCTGATTTACAAAAAATAAATAGTTATTATTTAAATATTTTTCTAAAATTTTTTCACTCAAAAATTTATAGATATTTTGTGAAAACTTATTTGTCCAATAAGAAAAAGAAATTAGGTATAAAGTTTTTAGTAAAAATAGAAAAATAATAGTTACTAAAGCAGCAAGTAAAATTTGGTCTTTAATTAAATTATTTTCAGAATATTGAATATAATTATTTATAAATTGAAATGACGTTTCTCCATTAATGATTATTTCAGCAATAGGTATTAATGCAGAAATACTTAATAATTCAAATAAAGTAGCAATTATTAATAATACAATAAAAATATATAATTTTAATTTTATTTTTTTAGGTAAAACTTTAAATAATTTTTCTATGCTTTTCATTTGAAGTCAATTCATCTAAATTATTAAACTCTATAGATCCAAAATATAAGGCATAAATATGATTAATATAGTTTCTTTTATATTTAATTATTATAATCGAGTTAAAGTCTCTTATAAAAATAATTTTTTATAGTAATTATCTTATGCTTTAAAATTAGTATCTGCTATATGTATGAATATTTTTATTTTACAATTAAACATAATTAAATAAAAAATCTATTGCAATTGAAAAAAATTATTTTTTTAACATCTCAACCTCTTGAAGAAAGAAATTTTTATCGGTTTGGGTTAGATATATTCATAAAACAAAATTGGAAGATTATTTATTGCCATTTTAATGTTACGAATAATGCTGTCAATATTTTAGAAAATGAAAAAAAAATTAAACCTGAAAATCTTAAAAATATTGAAAACTATACTATTTCAAGTTTTAAAGAACTGAGGAATATTTTAAGTAAAATTGAAAATTCCTATTATGCTGATTTTACAATTGGTAGTTTTTTTAAGATTTATGCTAATTTAAAATTGGAAAAAAAAAACACCCGACTGATATTTGAGATAAATAATTATCCAACTTTTAAAAAAAAATATGGATTAAAAAATTTTTTAAATATTTTTAGAAATTTTTTATCATCAAAAAATAATTATTATAAAATTTTAAGATTTATAATTGTTAAAACTAATAATTTTTTTATCGATTATATTTATAAAAAACCTATCTTAATTTCTTCGGGACAAAATTTTTCTAGTCCAAAAAAATATTTGGATATTATTAATACTCATGCAATGGATTATGATTTTTTTTTAAAAGATACAGACTCCATAAAAGAGGAAAAATTTATTACTTTTGTTGATGCATATTTGGAAAATCATCCAGATTTAATTTTTTTAAAAAAAAACGTTGTTACAAAAAAAAATTACATGAATTCATTAAATAATTTTTTTTCTATACTCGAGAAAAAATTTAACCAAAAAGTTGTTATTGCAATTCATCCTAGAGCACCATTTGATAATTCAAGATACGAAGAAAGAGAAAAATATTTTTATAATACTTATAATACTTTAAAAAAATCAAAATTAGTAATAATGCATGGATCTACATCAGCTAATTTTGCCTGTATTCTTAGAAAGCCTATAATTTTTATTTATACAAATGAAATGTCTCAAAACTATCCAAGATCTGTTGAAAATATAAAATTTTTTGCTGAAGAGTTTGGAACTAAAGCAATTAATATAGATAATAATGACAATATAAATTTTAATGATTATTTGAAAATTGATGAAAAAAAATATGATGAATATTTTTCAAAATATATATTAGACAATAAAAATGATAATTTTTTATTTTGGGAAAAAGTAATTTTTAAATTAAATCTTATTAACAAATTTGAATAAATATAACTAAAGATTTTTTATAATTTTTTTAAAAGTTTTATTATCATAATCAAATTTCATAGTTTTGTTTTTATGAATATTTATCTTTCTAATCCATAAACTTTGATTTGATTTAGTTACAAAATTATAAACTCTATTTATTTCAGGTTTGTTGATTTTACTCAAAGTTGTCCAAAATGAACCTTTTTTTTTTAAATTTTCAAAAGAGCCAAACCTATAATTGTAAACTGGATTTTTTTTAGATTTAATCATTATAAAACCAACCCTTAATCCTTTGGGTAAACATTCAATTGCTAGTGTTGAATAAGTAGAAAATATAAATTTAAAGTTTTGAATAATATCGTAGCTTGATTTATTTTTATCTAAAATAAATTTAAAGTTATTCTTTAAAGTTCTTTTATAATAAGATTTTTCCTTTGTGAATATAATGGGATTTTTTCTATATCTCGGCAAAATATTAAAATTAATATTATTTTTTTTGGCAAGTTCGTTTAAATTAAAGGCTACTAAATCTTCATTTTCACATTTGTCTTTCTTATCATGGCTATAATTTGAAATAAAAACAATTTCTTTTTTTTGCTTTTTTAAATTAGGTTTTGTGAAATTATTTTCAAATGATCCAATTTCAAAAAACTTTCCATTAATCTTATTAGAATAAAACTTTTTTACAGTGCCATTAAATAATAGAACATAATCTACATGAAAATCTTTTTTACTATTTTTTGAAAAATAATTTTTGTTTTTATTTACATTAGAAGGTAGGTAAGCATTTGTTCTTGCACCTTTTTGTATCATTAAAGTCTTAATTCCTGTTTTTTTACTTAGCTTGTAAAAAATTATATGGTAATCAAAAGCTGTTAAGATTAATTTTGGTGAAACTTGTTTTATAAATTCTACACAATAATCAAGTGTTGAAAACTTTAGTTTTATTAAACATTTAAACAAAATAGAAAAATTAATTTCTTCTCCTCTTCTATAAAGAATAGTAAAGTCTTTTTTTCTAATATATCTTAAAAACGGATTATAATCACCATCAACTAAAACAAATTTATTTTTTTTCGGTAATTTAATTCTCCATTTTGCTTTAAAAAAATATTTTATAAAGATAATTAAATTCATCATTAATAAAGTTATGATATAATAATATATGGTAAAAAAAAAAATAGTTATATTTGGTAGTAATGATCATTCCAAAGTTGTTTTTTCGGAAATAATAAAACTTAAAGACTATATTATACAGGGATTTATAGATGATTTAAGTAAAAGTGGAAAAAAAATTATAAATTATAGAGGTAAGGATTATTTTACTTTAGGAACCACAGAAAACTTTATTAAAAAAGAGAAAAAAAAAAGAAATAAAAAAAATTCTACTGAAGTGTCTGGAATTATTGGTATTGGTTTAAATTATATCCGAAAGAAAATAGTTAATGAAGTTTCAAAATTAGATAAAAATTTCAAGTGGGAAAAAATAATCTCGAAAAGTTGTGTTTTAAATGGTAATTTAGAGATTGGTGAAGGCAGCTTAATTATGTCAGGGGTTATAATCAATACACAAACAAAAATTGGTAAGCATTGCATAATCAATACTTCATCGTCGATAGACCATGACAATGTTTTTAAGGATTATTCTAGTTGTGGTCCAGGGGTTATAACTGGAGGTAATGTTACTGTTGGTGAAAATAGTCATTTAGGTATTGGAGCAATAATAAAAAATGAAATAAAAATAGGAAAAAATACAATCATTGGTGGAAATTCTTATGTAAATAAAAATTGCAGCAATAATTCAATTTACTTTGGCAGTCCCGCCAAATTAATTAAAAAAAGAAAAGAGCAGGATAATTACCTTTAATCATCTGTACCATCTTTATTGACAGTATGTCTTAGGCGCCAAGTACTTTTTACTCTTTTCCATAAATGAGGTGATCTAAATTTATCACAAATCTTAAAAAAATTATCTTCTTTAATTTCTAAAAAATCCATTATTTCAGAAAAGTATTTATCAGGGAATTCACCATCATATTTTTTTACTAAATTTTTTCCTTCATCTCTTGTTAGATGCTTGTTTCTAATTTCCTGACTTGCATCATATGTGGCTCTACCAATTCCATATTTAATAAAAGTTGTATAGTAATGTAGATCATCTATTTTATCATCTATGCTATTATACTTGCTAAAAGTTCCTTGTGTTCTAAAAGGTCTAGGAGAAAAACCTGTATTTTTAACTGCATAATAAAAAGCTTCTTGGGGAATCCATTTTAAATAATAACCTAAATAATGAATCTCAGTTTTACTTTTATTTATTTCTTTATCATTAATTGGTAAAAAAATTTTTAAATCACTATACTTGAATTTGTATTTTTTAATTAGTTCAGATATCTTAACTCCTGCCAAAAAAATATTATTATAATTTTTTACTGCAAAATAACTTTTCTTTCTTAAGGATGAATTATTTTCAGCTATTGGATTTCCATACTCAGCCTCATTCTCTCCATAAAACACAAGTTTAATTCCAAATTTAGATGCTATTTTTGGGGCAATATTTTTTTGACCTAAAATAAATGTTTGGAATGGATGAAACAAATTAATTATTGATAACTTTGTTAATTCTTTCATTATTCTGCCATTAGGTCTAACAACTAAAGCATCAAAGCCACCAATATTTATCCAGTTATTATAATTTTTTAATCCATATTCAGTATATAGTATAGGTGGCCAGGTCACTATAAGAGGATTCATTTTATATTTATATTTTAAAACATGAGCCTGAAAAGCACTATCTTTTCCTCCACTGCCAGGAATTAGGCAGTCATACTCACCATTTTTTTTTCTATGCTTATCTAATAATTTTACTAATTTTCTCTCTCTCTCTTTCCAGTCGATATTGTTTTTGATATCATTTTGTTTACAAGCATCACAAACACCATCTTGTTTATCAATTTTAAGATATTTTGCATTTTTTCTATCTTTTGTGTGAAAAAATTCTGATATAGAACCAGGTCTTTGATTAGACATCACACACTTTTTACAAAAAATTATTTTTTTTGGAAGATTATATTTTGTTTTCATTTTTTTTTAGTTTTAGTAAGAAAATTTTTAATAATTTTCAAACCATTATATCCACTTTTTTCAGGATGAAATTGTACACCATATAAATTTTTTAACTGAATAGATGTAGTAATTTTTTTTCCTCCAAAGCTTATGGTTGAAGTGATATAATTTCTATTTTTTGCCTCAACATAATATGAGTGTATAAAGTATATAGACGGTTTGTGATTTACTTTTTTAAACAAGAGATTATTTTTATTTTTTTTGTAACATAGTGTTTTCCATCCAAGGTTAGGGACAATTTCTTTAGTATTAAGACTTTTGAGAGACTTTACTTTGCCGCTCAATATATTTAAACCTTTCGTGTTTTTAAACTCATTGCTTGAGCTAAACAACATTTGAAATCCTAAACAAATAGCCAATATAGGTTTATCTTTTTTAAAAAAAATTTTTATAGTTTTGTCTAAACCAGTATCTTTAAGTCTTTTCATTCCAGCTGGGAAAGATCCAACACCTGGCAAAATTAATCCTGTAGCATTCATAATTTTACCTTTATCATTAGTAATCATTGTTTTAAAACCTAAATGATTTACTGCACCAACAATACTTCTTAGGTTATTTATACCAGTATCTATGACTGCAATATACGTCATAACCTAACTTTAATTCCTTTTTTTTTTAAAAATTTTTTTATAGATAAAATATTAGTTTTCTTGAAATTTATTGTATCTTTTGAAAATGTTAAAAATTGTGTATTTCCCTCACTTTTTGATTCAAATTTAAAATTCTTATCTCTCACTATAGAGTAATGCAACAACGATGATATAGCAACTCCAGATACTTTGTCATACTTTAATACATCGTATATTTGCTTTTCATTTCCTGCTCCTCCGTGAATTATAAAAGGTACTTTAATTTTATCATAAATTAACTCTAAAATTTCTTGATCAAAACCATTTCCCATACCATCACATGATATCGAAGTTAAGATAATTTCTCCAACACCAAGTTCTTGAGCTTCATAAAACCAATCTGATAATTTTTTATTTGAAACCTCACGACCATAATTGCTTAAACATATAAATTCATCATTCGAATTTTTAACAACTTCTATAGAAAGACAAATATTTGCTGATCCAAATTTTTTACTTGCCTCAACTAAGAATTTAGGTTTTTTTATAGCAGCTGAATTAATAAACACTTTATCTGCGCCTGCACTTAAAACTTTTTCTATATCTTTTAAATTTTTAAGTCCACCACCTACTGAAATTGGAATGAATATGTCAGATGATGTTTTTTCGATTAAATCTAAAAAACTCTTTCTATCATACAGGCTTGCAACACAATCATGATAAATGATTTCATCAGATAAATCTTTATAATATTTTTTTGAAAAAAAACTCGGTTCACCTAATACTCTCAATCCCTCAAGGTTTACTCCTTTAACTAAATTAGGACCCTTTATATCTAATTTAGAGATAATTCTTTTCATGTTGCTTTTGTAAAGGTATAATTATATTTAGTAATCAATATTAAATCTTTATAAAATTATATTTAAAACAAGCAATGTTAAAATTAAAAAAAAAAGACATATTAAAAACATACAATTTACCAAAAAAAGTAAAATATTGTAAAAGTTGTGTTGTTTCTAATCAAAGACCTCGGATAAGTTTTAATAATGATGGAATTTGTAATGCATGTGTTAATGTAAAAAATAAAAGTAAAATTAACTGGTTTGAAAGAGAAAAAGAATTAAAGAATTTACTATCAAAATATAGAAAAAAAAATGGAAAATTTGATGTTATTGTTCCTTCAAGCGGTGGTAAGGACAGTGCTGTTGTAGCACATAAACTCAAATATAAATATAATATGAATCCTCTCACAGTGACGTGGGCTCCCCATATTTACACTGATATTGGATGGAAAAATTTTCAGGGATTAATTCATTCTGGACTTAGTAATATTTTAGGAACACCAAATGGAGAAGTTCATAGAAGATTAACTAGAGACTCTTTAATTGAAATAGGAGACCCTTTTCAGCCTTTCATATATGGTCAAGTAAGTTTTCCTGTTAAGATGGCTTTACAATTTGATATCAGCTTAATTATGGATGGAGAAAATGGCGAATTTGAATATGGTGGAGAAAAAAGTGCATCAGAAAAATCTTTTTCACCAAAGGACGAAGTGAAGTATTGGTTTTCTGATTTTGAAGCAAAAAAATGGATAAAAAAAGGTTACACCAAAAAAGAAATGGACATCTATATGTCGCCGTCAATAGATGAGATTTTATCAAAAAAAATAAATAGACAATTTTGGAGCTACTATCAATTGTGGGACCCACAAGAACATTATTATTATTCGACCAAGAACACTGGTTTTAAGGCCAATCCTGATGGACGATCAGAAGGTACTTTTTCAAAGTATGCATCTCTTGATGACGCCATTGATGGTTTTCATTTTTACTTTATGTTCTTAAAATTTGGTATTGGTAGAGCGACATCAGATGCAGCTCATGAAATACGAGAAAAACATTTAACAAGAGAAGAAGGTGTTAAATTAGTAAAAAAGTATGATGGTGAATTTCCAAAGAAATATTTTAGTAAATTTTTGAAATATTGTAATATCAATAATAAAGAATTCCATCAAATTTGTGACAAATGGCGTGCAAAACACCTTTGGACAAAGAAAAATAATAAATGGAAATTAAAAAAACAGGTAAGTTAATTTATGAACATTTGGTTAGAATGGCCAATTTTAAATAAGATATTAAAACAAAAAAAAAGAGTATATTTTTTTGGCAGATCAGAAGATTGGGTTCCTAAAACTTTATCAAAAATTAATAAAGAAAAAATTGAAATTATTATTTTAGATAACAACCCTGCCTACAAAAATACACTTTTCTTAGGTTGCAAGGTAATAAATCCAGAAATTCTAAAAAAATTTAATTTTGATGAAGAGTATGTTGTTATCACTGCAGAGCCAGATACCATAATACCTGAATTAGAAAAATATAACCTTGAACAAGAAAAAAACTTTTGCTGCACTCCACAAATTAGTGAATGGGGTAAACTTCAAGAAATCAAAAAAAATTCAAAAGATTTAATATTTTCGTCATCAGATTATTTTGACTTAAGTAAAGCAAGAAGTAGTAAACTTGGGGGTGGTATATTTGTTGCAAATGTAGCAAATCAAGAATATGAAAAAAAAATTGATGGTCAGTACAGACAAATAATAAAATTAGATAATTATTACTATGTAATTGAATATATTAAAAAAGAAATTCATATATTTGATAATAAATTTAAGATTGTTCAAAAATACAATTTAGATCAAAGTAAAGATCAAAATGAAAAACCAAATTATTGTGGTATAACTTATATTCCTAAAAATAAGAGTTTTTATGTAGCAAACACAGCTACTGATGAGATTTCAATTTATGATCAAAAAAATTTCAAATTAATAGACAAAATTATTTTCTCAAATAAATCAAAAAAATTTGCAGATGGTCAGTGTCATATCAATGATATTACAACATTAGGGTCTAGTCTGCTAGTTTCATATTTTTCTAGATCAGGACTTTGGAGAAAAGGAATATTTGATGGAGGTGTATCAGAAATAGAAACTGATAGTAAAAATGTAAATGATTTAATATCCAACTTAAGCCAACCGCACAGTCCTGAAGTAATAGATGGTCAGATTTATGTATTGGACTCATTTAATAAATTTTTATACTTAGGAACAAAAAAAATTTCAAAATTTTCTGGCTTTATAAGAGGTTTGGCTCATGATGGTAACTATTTTTATATAGGTCAAAGTGAAGATATGTATCTAAGCAAAGACATGGGTTCAGAGATTAACAATACTATGTGTAATGCAGGAATTTTTCAACTTGATGTTAATAAAAATATATCAAGATTTTTATCAATACCTGATGTTATGAATATTCATGATATTTTAATAAAAGAATAAAATCTTTATTTATTATAAATTTATGTCATTTACCACTAACTAAAATTTTTCTGTTCCTAGGATCTTGTAAATAATAATTTAATATTATTAAATCTTTTTGATTATCAATATCAACCCATTTTTTATTATCAGAAATTAAACCATAAGTTTTTTTTGGAAGTTGTATTTTATTTTTATATAAAAAAGATCTATAAACATAAAGGTTTCCAGTAGGTAAATACTTTCCTTTAATATCTTGCGTTCTTTTATCTAAATTATAATCAGGTAACCATAAATTGTTAATTACTTTACCCGTAAAGGAAAAATCTTTGGCTAAATGAATGAGACTATCAAATTTTTTTTTAGTATTTAAAATTTTTATAGATTTATTAATTAAATTTAAACTTCTAAGAGGAGACGTTGGTTGTAATAAAATTATATATTTATAATTATGATTTAAATTATTCAAAGCATGAAAAATTACTTCGTGCATTGTCGCATAATCATTTGATATTTTTTTAGGTCTTTTTAAAAAAGTAACATTTTCAGTATCACAGATTTTTTTAATTTTACGACAATCACTAGTCACCAAAATATCAAAATTTTTTTTATTTAGTTTTTTAGCAAAATTAATTGTCCATAAGACTAAGGGCTTATTTAAAATATTTACAAGATTTTTATTTTTAATTCTTTTTGAGTTTTTTCTTGCAGGTATAATAATTAAATTTTTCATTATTTTGAATAATTCTTGAAAATTTTTAATTGCTCTTTTGTACCAAGATCAAACCAATTTTCGTAAAATGGAAAAGCGATCACTTTTTTCTTTTTCTTGATCAATTGTGTTATGAATTCATTCATGTCAGTGTAATGATTATGCTTTAAATATTTTATACAATTTTTTTTTACAACATAAATTCCTGAGTTAATTATTATATTTTTTTTGGGTTTCTCAATAATATTTTTTACTCTAATGCCTTTTGTATTTATTTCTCCGTATTGATTTTCTGTTACATACTTTTTAACAGCCATGGTTAAATCAGCCTTATTTTTAATATGAAAATCCAATAAACTTCTATAATTTATTTCACTTAATACATCACAATTTGTTAGTAAAAAATTCTTTTCTTTAATTTTGTTTTTTAAAAGAGATAGGGAACCTGCTGTTCCTAAGGGTTTTTTTTCTGTAATATAGTCGATATTTACATTTAGATTTTTTCCATTTTTATAATAATTTTTAATCAATCTATTTTTGTAAAATGTTGTTAGTGTAAAATTATTAAATCCATGTTTTTGTATATTGTTTATAACTAATGATAACATTGGTATTTTTTTTATAGTGACTAAAGCTTTAGGTATTTTAGTCGTGACCGGTTTTAATCTCGATCCAATTCCACCAGACATAATTACAACTGGTATCTTTAAATTTTGAATTATTAGCTTATTTCTATTTAAAATACCTATTACTTTTTTATTACTTACAATTGGTGCTTGATCAATTTCTTTATTCTTTAATCTTTTTAAAGAAATCTTCTTATCAAAGTTTTTTTTGAGAACTAAAGGTTTTTTATTATAAACTTTGTAAATCTTAGTATCTAAACTTTTTCCTTTTAATAATGCTCTTCTAATATCGCCATCATTTAAAACTCCCTTAAAAAAATTTTTTTTATCTACTACAATACATATTTTAGCATTTGAGCTATTAAGACTTTTTAGAGCATCGTTGATGGTTTGATCTAATTTAACAAAAGTTTTTTTTATCTTAGAGTTTGCTGAGTAATTATTTTTAGATATCATAGAACTTTTTTTTTATATTGAATTTAAAATTAAGAATTTTTTTTGCAATTTTTATTGGTGTATTTTTTTTTAAAAAAGGGTTCGAGATTTTTTTTGATTTTTTTCTAATTTTTAAAAATGCTTTAATAATAGAATTAAAATCATAATCACTATTAATTATGTTACTAGATATAATTCTACCACTTTGTCTATTGCCTATGTTGATTGTTTTTGTTCCAAAACTAGGTGTTTCCAAAACACCACTAGACGAATTTCCTATGACTAAATAAGCCATCTTCATTAATGAAATATAAACCTTATTTCCTAACGAATTATAATAATAAGCATTATCTTTTTTTTTTAAAAAATTTAAAATTTCTTTTTTTATTATATTTGACTCATTATCAAAATTTGATGCTGTAATTATAATTGTTTCATTATTTAAAGTATTCAAAAATTTAATTAAATTTTTAATCTGATATCTAGATTTGTCTTTCTCTAAAGTTACAGGATGGTAAGTAACTAAAATTATTCTTTTATTTAATTGAATAGAGAGTTTCTTTTCTAATTCAAATCTTGATAATAATTTAGTTTTTGATATTGAGTGCGCCCCTGGCCCACCATAATTAAATATGGTCTTTGGATTTTCCCCCAATTGAATTAATCTTTTTTTGTATTGTTCATGCACTGGAAAATGTAAATGTGATAATTTAGATATTGAATTCCGAATGGAGTCATCAAAAGCACCCGATGTGACTTCGCCACCGTGAATATGTGCAATTGGTACTCTAAATGACATTGCTGATATTGCGCTACCCAACAATTCATATCTATCACCCAAAATAACCATAATATCAGGAGACAAATCTTTTATTACTTTTGAGGTAATTCTAATAGAGTCAGCAATATAACCACTAATCTGCAGGTCGCTAAAGTTTTTAAGTTTTCTTTTAAATAATTTTCTCTTAATAATATTCTTTATTTTATCTCTTTGAATTTCTTTAATTGTTTGTCCAAATTCTGAAGATAGATGAGATCCGGTTACTAATAAAAATGTGTTTTTATTGATCTTTTGAGTCTGAATAATGATATCTCTTATTAGTCCATAGTCAGCTCTAGAGCTGGAAATGAATAATATTTTTTTCATTAAAAGTTATAAATTTTCTTAATTATTTACTTTTTTATACTTAATTATACTAGCTGTTTTATCTAATTTTTTTTATATTGAAAATTGTTTCAGCTTTAACGGCGGCTTTTAAACGTTTTCCAAGAATTTTTTTATATTCTATGGGTGGGACTCCATTAAGTCTAGGTCTTAAAGCGATCAGGTCTTCTTTTTTAATTTTATGATTTTTATTTAATTTTTTTAAAAAATAGATAGCTTTTTTAGCAACTTTTTTTGTTTCAATTTCTTTTTTACTAATAAAATTTCTTTTTTTTTCTAAACTAAATTTAATATCATTTAAATTTTTAACAAATTTATTTAAATCTTTACAATCCAATGATGCTTTATGATCAGGGCCTTCCATATCTTTATCTAGAGTAATATGTTTTTCTATGATCGTAGCACCTTTTGCAACAGCAGCTATACTTGCGGCTGATCCAATCGTATGATCTGAAAATCCTATTTGATAACCAAACGTATTAAGTTGATCAATCGCACCTAATTGAGAGTCTTTAATAGCAGTTGGATAATCGCTTATACAATGAAGTAACGCTAATTTATCTTTTGTAAATCTAATAAATTTAAGTATCTTTTTTAATTCATCAATTTTTGTCATTCCTGATGAGAGTATGACTGGTTTTTGAAATTTTTTTATTGTTTCGATTAAAAATACATTATCATTATCTGATGAAGAAATTTTAAATGCTGGAACATTTATTTTATTTAAAAAAACAGCACTTTCAATATCAAATGGGGTGGATAAAAAAATTATTTTTTTTTTTTTACAGTATTCTTTTATTTTAAAAAAATCCAAATAACTTAAATTATATTTATTAATTAAATCATTCATTGTCTTAAATTTAGTTTTTTCTTGATATTTGGCCAATGGGGTATTTCGAGTCATTAATTTATTAACATTTATTGTTTGAAACTTTACAGCATCACATTCTGCGGCAACGGCATAATCTATTAATTTAAATACATTTTGCATATTACCGTTATGATTAATTCCAATCTCAGCAATAATGAATGGTGGATTTTTAATTGAAATTTTTCTATTTTGTATTTTCATTTAAATTTGTAAAAATAGTTAAGCTTCATATTTTTTTAAAATACTTACAATTTTATTTATTTTAGCGTTATTCAGACTTGTACTTGATGGCAAACATAATACTGAATCAAGAAATTTTTGAGCATTTATAATTTTATATTTCTGGAAATACATATATGGTTTTTGAAGATGATTTAAATACCAAACAGGTCTTACTTGAATTCTGCTTTTAGTAAAAATTTTAATTAGTTGTTTAATATTTTTTTTATATTTTTTTTTATCAATTTTAATTAGATTTATCCAATGATTAGCATTACAATAATTAGGATGCATAATCATAGATAGACCTTTTATTTTTGATATTTTCTTAATATAAATTTCAAAAATTTTTTTTTTGTTTTTCAAAACTTTACTAATATTTTCAATTTGTGCGACTCCAATAGCCGCATGTAGATTGGTCATCCTGTAATTGTAACCAATATTATTGTGAACAAATTCAATAGGATTATTTTTAGCTTGTGTAGATAAATATCTAGCTTTATCTGCTAGTTCTTTTTTTTGGGTTAGAATTACGCCTCCACCACCGCATGTAATTGTTTTATTCCCATTAAAAGACAAACATCCAAATTTACCAATTGTACCTGCATGTTTTATGTTTTTAAAATTTTTATAATATGAACCAAAACTTTCAGCCGAGTCTTCTATCAAGTCAATTTTTTTCTTTTTACAAATCTTGATTAATTGTTTGAGATTAACAAGATTTCCAAAAACATGAACAATAATAATTGCAGAGATTTTTTTTTTAGTTTTTTTGTTGTAAGTAAAATTTTTTTTTGTAATTGTCTCGTTTTCTAAAAAAGCTATTGTTTTGTTAATATCTATATTCATAAATTGATCTACATCCATAAAAATGGGGCTAGCTTTGCAGTAATTTATTGTATTTATTGGTGCAATAAAACTTACGGTAGGAACAATTACTTCATCTCCTGGTTTAACATTTGATAATAATAAACTTATGTGAAGCGCTGAGGTACCACTATTAACAGCTACAGCAAATTTTGATTTAGTAAATTCGCATATTTTTTTTTCAAAAAGATTTATAAATTTACCAGATGTTGAAATCCAATTTGAACTTATACATTCATTTAGGTATTTTTTTTCATTACCCATTAAAGTTGGTTCGTGAAGTGATATCATTAAATTATAGATTTAAATTATAGTTTCCATAAAAGTTTTTATTTTCAAAATTAAATTTATTTTTTTTAATTTCCAGAATAATTTCCTCAATTCCTTTTTTTATTGTGTATTTAGGTTTAAATCCTAATACTGAACTTACTTTAGAAAAATCAACTATATAATTTCTTCTATCAAAACCTTTTTCTAAATACTTTACTTTACCTTTTGGATAAATTTTTAAGATTTCATCAACTATCATTTTTTTTGTAAAATTATTTTCGTTATCTCCAACATTAAAAATTTCAAATCCAATTTTATTTATATCTGCTGAAATTACATTTTTAATTAAATTGGCAAAATCTTGAGTATGACAATATGGTCTCCAGGTAAGTGGGTCATAAACTAATAGCTCATTCCCACAAATTAATTCTTTTGTAAATTCATTTACAGTTAAATCAAAACGCATTCTTTGGGATAAACCAAAGGCTGTGGCAAATCTTAAAATTGTTGGTTTAAGATATAAGTTTTTATCTAAACTCATTAAATGTTTTTCAATCTGAACTTTTGCTGAAGCATATAGAGACAGAGGATTTAAGTCATGGTCTTCTTTTGCTTTAATATTGTTATCTGTGATACCATAATTTGAACAAGTCGATGTAAAAATTAGTTTTTCAATATTTTTTTTTTTACAGATCTCGATAATATTTAAAATTCCATTTAAATTTATTTCATCGTTCATTTTAGGATATTTTTTTGAAATTGGATCACCGACTAAACCTGCTAACAATACTACGCTACAATTATCGTCAAAATGTTCAATTAATAGATCTTTTTTTCTAATATCAATATTTGTAAATTCATAATCTTTATTTTTTAGAAAATCGTTCAAACAATCATTTTGTCCATAAATTAAATTATCTATACATTTAACTTTATATCCTTCTTCTAAAAGATGGTCAGTTAAAACAGTGCCTATATATCCGGCTCCACCTACTAATATAATTTTTTTTTTCATTTTTTTAATTTTTTAATTTTAATATAATTTAGTCTAAATTTTTTGAAATATTATTCTCATTGAATTAGATAATTTTTGCTTATCTATTATTGACTGAGTTAAATCAGCAAATATTTTTAATCTGTTATTCAATTGAATATTTTGTTTAAATTCAACGGATTGAAAATAATCCTTAATATCTAATCCATAATATTCAATTGATTTAATTTTAAGACCAGTTTTATTACATAAATATTTTAAAGACTTTTCATTAAAAAAACATATATGTCTAAAAACAGCCAATAAATTTAAATCTGACCTCATTAATTCAAAAGATAAAGAGTTTATATTGGGGGTATATGCTAATATATAAGATTTTGGTTTTAATTTATTTGCTGCATTTTTTAATTCAAAAACTGGATCATAAAAATGCTCAATTGCGTCAAACATTGTTATTAGATCATAAGAATTATCTTTTTCATCAGAAAGATTTGAAAGTTCTGCATTTAAATTTTTTGATTTACAAAAATTAATTCTACTTTTATCTAAATCTATACCCTTATTTTTAATATTATTATCACTAAGAACACTTAAAAAATAACCTGAACCACATCCAAGGTCTAAAACATTAAATTTTTTTTTATTATAAAAAATTTTTTTTTTAATGTACTCTAATCTTTCTAATCCAAAGTTCTTTTTTCTATAGTTAAAAGTTTTAATCATTTCTTCTTTAAAATCTTTTGAATTGATTTTGTTTTTGCGAAAAAAATCAGATTTTTGAAACTTTTTTAAATTCAGATTGTTAAATATCACATCACATTTTGAGCATTTTCTAAGTTGATATTTTTTAAAAGCAATAAATAAATTGCTAGTTTTGTTTTTACAAAGATGACAGATGTTGTGATTTTTATTTAAATATTTTTTATACTTTGAGTAATAAAAATCTCTATTAGCAAGAGCATTTTTATAGAAATTTTTACTTCTTAACTCATCAATATTAATATTAAAAATTTTTAATTTATTAAAAGTATCAACTATAAATTTTTTATTCATTTTATTAAAAAAAGTTAATTTTTCATTAAACTCTTTTCATGTGTATCTTTTAGAAAGAGCTATTACAAACTTTTCGTAAAAAAATTATAAAATAATTGATTGATAAAAATACTAATATTAATTTATATCTATATTTTTTATAAAAAAATTTTTTTCAGTGCATAAATCAAGCCAATTGAGCTATTAGTACTGGTCAGCTGCACGCATTACTGCGCTTCCACATCCAGCCTATCAACGTGG
>Ga0209631_10000554_pt1 | contig 51152 bp, 45 predicted proteins | sample COG_08_FD_184752 | JGI IMG/M metagenome (GOLD analysis project Ga0209631, IMG submission 184752) | Pelagic Microbial community sample from North Sea - COGITO 998_met_08 (SPAdes) (version 2) | ecosystem: Environmental > Aquatic > Marine > Neritic zone/Coastal water | place: Helgoland, sampling... | reverse complement strand
GGGGGGGGGGGGGGGGGGAACGACCCCAATTTATTATGGGCGAAAACGGATGATGATTTGATTAAAGAGATGCTATTAAAAATTACAAAATAATAAATGAAATTCACCCTAGCAATAACAACATTTAATCGTTTAAATTATTTAAAGGCTTGCCTTGATTCATGGATCCAAACAAGGTCAATTGACGTTGATTGGACGTTAATTATTGCTGATGACGGATCTGATGATGGTACAACTGATTACCTAGATTCATTAAAAATTAAAAATGCTAAAGTTGTAGTCATTAAAAACAAAAGATTAGGCGTTCATCAACAAATGAATACCATATTAAATTATTTAGAGACTATTGATTATGACTTTTGTTTTAAAATAGATGATGACATTGCGTTTTTAAAAACAGGATGGGATAAGTTGTATTATGAAGCAGCTATTAAAACAGGTAATCATCATTTAGTTTTTTGTGATGAGAACTGGTGCAAGGAACAATTTTTAGACAAGCCAAAAATCGAAAGAGTATTGAATGGAAGAGTCCCGATGCTTCATACCCATGGCTTCTTTTATACATTAACTCCACATGTAATTGAAAAAGTTGGGTTTATGGATGTTGAGTCTTTTGGTTTTAGAGGTATGGGACATGTTGATTATACAATTCGATGTGCTAGGGCTGGTTTTACAAATGAATTTACGCCATGGGATGTGCTAAATAGTAACGAATATATTTCTGCAACCAAACAAGATTATAAAAGCATTTTACCTGCTACCCCTATTCATGTTTATGATGGCTACAATAGAGATCGAAAAGAATTGGTTATTCTTCAAAAAGACAGAATTTACATTTCGAATCAACCTATAAACGCCAATCTTTATATCCAATTTAAAGAAGAATTAATTGATGCATTATCCGATAAGGTAGTTAATTTTGAGCTTGATAAAAAAGAAGTCGTAGATTGGTACGAAAATGAAATAGATAAAATTAAAGACTGGCACGAAAACCAATATAATTATTTACCAAGATGGTATCTTTCCTTCGGAAAGGTGTTTAAAATATTTAAGTAGATGAGTGAAATAGAGAAAAAGGTATATGCACAAAAATTGACACCAAAAATGTTGAAAAAGTCAAAGTTGCTAACCAATAGGCATCAAATTTTAGAACATTTACCTAAAAATGGTGTCGGAATTGAAATAGGGGTTTTAGGGGGAGATTGGTCTTGTCATTTATTGGAGATAACGAAACCTTCCGAATTGATTTTGGCGGATACATTTAATTCTAATGATTATGCGCATAAAAATAGGTTTGTAAAAAAGAATCATGAGTTTTATATCAAAACTAAATTTGAAACTCATGGCGATAAAGTAAAAGTAATGAAAGGGTTGTCTTGGGATACCTTAGCAACTTTTCCAGATCATTATTTTGATTGGATGTATATTGATGCGGCTCATGACTACGAGTGTGTTAAAAAAGATTTAAAAGAAGCCATTCGTGTTCTTAAACCCGATGGCTACATAATTATGAATGATTACATTATGTATGATCATTTTACCAAAGAAGAATATGGTGTGGTTCAAGCTACCAATGAGTTTATGGTAGAACATAATTTTGAAATGTTATTTTTTGCATTACATCCTGAAATGTTTTGTGATGTTGTGATCAAAAAAATACAAGAATAAATGAATTATTGGCTGTTAACAACAGAGTTTCCTCCAATTCATGGAGGAGGAATAAGCACTTATTGTTGGCATACAGCAAAAATGATGGCCAATAATGGTCATTCTGTAAAAGTATTTGTTAATGACTACAATGTTTCAGGGACTCTTCGAGAATCACCCATTGCAAATGTTGAAATTATTCGATTTTCTCCAAATCAAGTTTCTAAAGGAAAAATCCTAGGTACTGATGCTAGGTTAAGTATGGAATTTGCCCATATTATTGAATTAGAAATGATTCAGAAAGGCATTCCTGACATCCTAGAAACACAAGATTATAAAGGGATATCGTATTACATTCTCCAAAAAAAGAAATTGCTCTACCCTTATTTTAAAGAACTAAAAGTAGTGTTAACCATGCATGCTCCAAGTTTTTTATATTTTGAATACAACCAAGTTCCCCGCTTTAAATTCCCTGATTATTGGGCAGGGGAAATGGAGAAAGCTACCATAAGAATGTCGGATCTTGTTATTTCTCCTTCTCAATATCTAATTGATGAATTAACTCCAAGGATGAATTTACTGGATAAAAACCCCGTAAGAATATTCAATCCATACAATAATGAATGGTCTTCTGGAGAAATTCCTGAATTTGAGGAGTTCGATCTTGTTTTCTTTGGAAAACTCACACCACAAAAAGGTGGGTTAGAAATGCTTTCTTATCTAAAAGATATGTGGGATAATGGGTTTGATAAGCCCATTTCAATTATTGGCGGAGGACAACATTTCTTTTATCCTGTGCAATCGGATATGATTGATTATGTGAAGAAAAAATACAAGCACTACATCGATAAAGGATTAATTCGTTTCGAAGGAAACATGAAACCGGCACTTTTAAAAGAACGTTTAAAAAAAGCTCATATAATTATAATGCCGAGCATCGTAGATAATTTACCTTATGCAGTCCTAGAATCAATGGCTATGGGCAAAATTGTAATGACATCGACTAATGGTGGACATACAGAAATAATAAAAAATAATAAAAGCGGGTTTATTTTTCGACACGATGAAATGAAAAGTTTCGAGAATACAATGTATTCCATTTTATCTAAATCAAAAGACGAATTGACTTTGATAGGAAAAGAAGCACAAATTGCTGTTGAAAAAACAACGAATTATAAAAGTGTCTATGCTGAAAAAAATCTGGAATTAGAAAAGCTTGCAAACCAAGAAACTTTATCCGAAAATTTTGATTTTATTGAAGTAATTGATCGAAAAGAAAATGATACAGTAAGTCTTAATGATGAAAAAGGATTATTAAGTATTGTTATTCCTTATTTTAATATGGGAAGCTACATTGAAGACACAATTAAGTCCCTAACAAAAGTAAGTTACGCCCCACTAGAGATCATAATTGTTAACGATGGTTCTACAGAAGATGCGAGTATTCGTAAGCTTCAAGAAATAAATGAAAAACACAATGTTACCATTTACAATAAAGAAAATGAAGGGTTATCATTAACCAGAAATTACGGTTCCGACAAAGCTACAGGAGAGTTTTTAGCTTTTTTAGATGCTGATGACACAGTGAGTCCAGATTACTATAAAAGAGCTACGGAAGTATTGAAGCATTATACCAACGTTAGTTTTGTAGGCTGTTGGGCACAATATTTTGGAGAAAGTAAATCTACTTGGCCTACTTTTAATCCTGAGCCGCCTTATTTATTGGTACATAATATGATAAACAGTAGTGCTTTGATTTATAAAAAATCCGATTTTATCAATTTCGGGAAAAATGACCCAGCTTTAATCTATGGCATGGAAGATTATGATAGTGTGATTTCTATGGTTAAAAATGGAGCGAGAGGGGTTGTGTTTCCAGAACTTTGGTGGCAATATAGAATTCGTTCCAATTCAATGGCTCAGGCATTTAATAAAAATAAAGAGCTATACCTATACAGTCTTATCAGTGAGAAACACCGTCAGTTCTTTAAGGCTTATGGCAATAAGATTTCAAACTTGCTAAATCAGAATGGGCCTGGAATAAATTATGATAATCCAACATGGGGATTAGAAGGGTTTTCTAACAATCATTGGTTATTAAAAGGAAAGCTTATTTCGATTGTCAAAAAAAACAAAACTTTGCGTACGTTTTCAAAAAAAATCTATAGAGCGTTAAATAAATAATATTAGTTAACAAATGAGCAATAGCATTTCAAATAAAGACTTAAAAAAAAGCAATAGACTTGAGAGGATTTGGCTTTTGGCTAAAATTGAATTTAAGTTGCGCTATTACGAAAATAAATTAGGATTACTTTGGGCATTAATAAAGCCATTGGTGCAAATGGCTATATATTATGTTGCCTTTGCTATAATTCTTCAAGTTAGCGTACCAAACTATGCAGTATATCTTTTTATAGGGCTAATTGTTTGGGGGGTATTTACAGAAAGTACCTCAGGGATGATTGTCGTTTTAAAAACAAAAAAATATCTTTATGAGTATTCTAACATGTCCAAATTAGATATTTATATATCTAGCCAATTAAGTATTATAATTGGTTTCATGTTCAATTTAGTTGTTTTTGTTATTGCACTATATATTGACGGTATGTCACTCGGCATCAATACTTTGTGGTTTCCTCTCGTATTTTTAAATTTATTTCTTTTCTCAATAGGAACATCAATGATACTATCTAACCTATTTCTTATAGCAAAAGATATAAAGCAAATTTGGGGATTAGTCATCATGTTTTTATTTTGGATTTCGCCATTACTTTATCATTATGAACGTATTGCCGAAACCTTACCTATCTTAAACTACATGAACCCCTTAGCTGGAATTATTATTAATTTTAGGCAAACATTAATGTACAATTTACCACCAGACTTAAAGCTGTTAGCTCTAAATTTTGTCCACGGTATTGTTGTTGTATTAATAGGCATGATAATGGTTAAAAAAATTGGCTCTCGAGCTTCTGAAATACTTTAATCGAATGAGTTTGACAAAAGAAATAGCATTGTCTTTGAAAAATATCAGTAAAACATTTCGTTTTTCTGATAAAACGTTTCATAGCCTTCAGGAAAGGTTGTTTAATATTCATAAGAAAAATAAAAAGCAACACCTTAAGGCTGTGAAGACTGTCAATCTTGACATTTACAAAGGAGAGTGTATTGGTATAATTGGTCGTAATGGAAGTGGTAAATCAACACTAACAAAAATAATGTCTGGAGCTTATGTTCCAGATAAAGAGGGAAACATTATTAAAAACGGAACTTCCTTATTGTTGAATTTAGGAGTAGGATTTAGTCATGAATTAACTGCTCGAGAAAACATTTATGTTAATGGTTCTACTTTAGGTCTTAGAGTTAAGCAAATAGATGAAATATTTAATGACATTATAAAATTTGCTGAACTGGAAGACTTTGTTGATACTAAGATTAAATATTATTCATCTGGGATGATTCAGCGATTGTCATTTTCAATAGCAATTTATGCAAAAGCAGATATTATATTTTTAGATGAAGTTTTTGCTGTAGGTGATGAAAAGTTTAGAAATAAAGCAACAAAAGTATTAGAGGAGAATTGGATAAAGGGTCGGACAGCAATTATTGTTTCCCATAGTACTAGTTTGATTGAGCAATATTGTAACAGAACAATTTTAATGCACAAAGGTGAAATGGTATACTTTGGAGAAACAAAAATAGCTATTGAAAAATATAGAGCAATTAGTTAAACTAAGTTGTTTTCATTAATAAGCATTTTTTATATTCTGATCATTTGTTTTTGAATGATAACCTCCCAGAATACTTATTATACTATTGTATACATTCTTTACTTTTACTGCATCAATTGCTTCTCTTTCGAAAATACAAAATTTTGTTTGTTATCTAGAAAGGCATGAATAGAAATCATTTCAATAATTACCATTAAATTTATTCGTCTATCTGCCTGCAAACCGCTACATTTGTAATGAATTTAAATTCTCTTTATGAAAACATCGATTGCAAGAAAAGTTTCAATGGCATTATCTGCCTTTTTTCTAATGATTTTTTTATTACAGCATTTTGCCATTAATTTTACGTCTATTTTTTCCGGCGAAACATTTAATAATCTCTCCCATTTTATGGGGACAAATTTTGCTGTTCAATACATTATGCAGCCAATATTGATTTTTGGAGTCGTATTTCACTTCGTAATGGGGTTTATCCTAGAATTGAAGAACAAGGGAGCAAGGAACATAAAGTATGCAAAAAATAATGGTGGGGCTAATTCTTCATGGATGAGTAGAAACATGATTCTTTCAGGACTTGTTATTCTTGCTTTTATGGGATTACATTTTTACGATTTTTGGTTGCCAGAATTAAAAATAAAATTTGTAGATGGAGACTGGTCAGGAGTTCTTGAAGGAGAAACAGGACTGAGATACTTTACGGAACTCCAGCATAAGTTTGTAAACCCGATTAGAGTAGCAATTTATTGTGTTGCATTTATCTTCCTTTCATTGCACCTTCTACATGGTTTCAGTTCTGCATTCCAATCTATTGGTGCAAACAACAAATATACCAGAGCACTAAGTAAATTTGGTATGGCATATGCCATTCTAATCCCATTGGGTTTTGTAGTAATCGCTTTATTCCACCATTTTAATCATTGTTAATATGTCAGTTTTAGATGCTAAAATACCAGAAGGTCCTATTAAAGAGAAATGGACCAATCATAAGAACAACATTAATGTTGTTAACCCAGCGAACAAACGTCTAATTGATGTCATTGTTGTAGGAACAGGATTAGCTGGTGGTTCTGCTGCAGCTTCGTTAGCTGAGATGGGGTATAGTGTAAAAGCTTTCGCATATCAAGATTCTCCGCGCAGAGCACATTCAATTGCTGCACAAGGAGGTATTAATGCTGCGAAAAACTATCAAAACGACGGTGATTCAATCTATAGATTATTTTACGACACTGTAAAAGGTGGAGATTACAGATCGCGTGAAGCTAACGTTTATCGTTTAGCTGAAGTATCTGGAAACATAATTGACCAGTGCGTTGCGCAAGGGGTTCCTTTTGCACGTGAATATGGAGGCCTTTTAGACAATCGTTCTTTTGGTGGAGTGCTTGTTTCAAGAACGTTTTATGCTAAAGGGCAAACAGGACAACAACTTTTACTAGGTGCATACTCAGCTATGAATAGACAAATTGGTAAAGGAAAAATCCAAATGTTTAGCCGTCATGAAATGCTTGATGTAGTGAAAGTAGATGGTAAAGCAAGAGGAATTATTGCAAGAGACCTTGTAACCGGAAAGATTGAACGCCACTCAGCTCATGCTGTTGTAATCGCATCTGGTGGATACGGAAACGTTTTCTTTCTTTCTACTAATGCAATGGGATCAAACGTAACCGCCGCATGGAAAATTCATAAAAAAGGAGCTTATTTTGCAAATCCTTGTTACACACAAATTCACCCAACGTGTATTCCAAGATCAGGAGATCATCAATCTAAGTTGACCTTAATGTCCGAGTCCTTGAGAAATGATGGTCGAATATGGGTTCCAAATAACTTAGATGATGTTAAAGCTATTAGAGAAGGCAAATTGACTCCTACTGCTATTCCTGAAGAAAGTAGAGATTACTATTTAGAAAGAAGGTATCCTGCGTTTGGAAACCTAGTTCCAAGAGATGTTGCGTCTAGAGCGGCAAAAGAAAGGTGTGATGCTGGATTTGGTGTTAATGGAACTGGTGAGGCAGTATATTTAGATTTTAAATCTGCAATTCAACGATACGGGAAAGAGAAAGCATTAGTAACAGGTAACCATAATCCAACAGATACTGAAGTACTTGAATACGGCGAAGAAGTTATCAAGGCTAAATACGGTAATCTATTTCAAATGTATGAGAAAATTGTTGATCAAAACCCATACAAAACTCCAATGATGATTTACCCTGCTGTACACTACACAATGGGAGGTATCTGGGTTGACTACAATTTAATGACGAGTATTCCTGGATGTTACGCAGCAGGTGAAGCTAATTTCTCCGAACATGGAGCAAATAGACTAGGCGCTTCTGCATTAATGCAAGGGTTAGCAGATGGTTATTTTGTACTTCCCTATACAATTGGTGATTACTTAGCAGATGAAATTAGAACAGGACCTATTCCAACGGATACTCCTGAATTTGATGCTGCTGAAAAAGAAGTATCTGATACGCTAAATAAATTAATCAATATTAAAGGAACTAAATCAGTTGATCACTTTCACAAAAGATTGGGGAAAGTGATGTGGAACAATGTAGGTATGGCGAGGAATGAAAGCGGACTTAAAGAAGCAATAAAAACAATTCGCGAAATTCGTGAAGAATTTTGGAAAGATGTGAGAGTTCCAGGAACTACTCAAGGTCTCAACACAGAACTAGAAAAAGCAGGCCGCGTAGCAGACTTCCTAGAGTTAGGTGAATTATTTGCTTTAGATGCTTTAGATAGAAATGAATCTTGTGGAGGTCACTTTAGAGAGGAATCTGTTGAATTAGATGGCGAACAAAAAGGTGAAGCAAAAAGAGATGATAAAAACTACAAATATGTTGCTGCATGGGAATGGACTGGTGACGCAGGAAAATCAAAATTGCATAAAGAAAAACTTGAATTTAACGATATCGAGTTAAAACAAAGAAGTTATAAATAGTATTTGTATTATGTAGACTTTACAAAGTATTATGTTTTATTTAAAAACGACATCATACTTTGTACTTAATACAATATACTTTTATACATAATTAAAATAAAAGCTATGTCAACAAACAAAGACATGAATTTAATATTAAAAATCTGGCGCCAAAAAGACCAAAAGTCTTCCGGTAAAATGGTAGATTACAAAGTTAATGGTATATCTCCAGACTCCTCATTCCTAGAAATGATGGATGTGTTAAATGAAGGACTAATAAGCAAAGGAGAAGAACCTGTGGAATTTGACCACGACTGTCGTGAGGGCATTTGCGGAATGTGTTCTTTATACATTAACGGCGAGGCACATGGACCTGATAGAGCAGTTACGACTTGCCAGCTTCATATGAGAAAATTTAAAGATGGAGAAACCGTAACGATAGAGCCATGGAGAGCAAAAGCTTTCCCTGTATTGAAAGATTTGAAAGTTGATCGTTCTTCTTTTGATAGAATTCAACAAGCAGGTGGTTTTATTTCGGTAAATACTTCTGGGAATACACAAGATGCAAATGCAACTCCTATTAGCAAGTATAACGCCGACAAAGCTATGGATGCCGCTACTTGCATAGGTTGTGGAGCGTGTGTGGCAACTTGTAAAAATGCTTCAGCGATGCTATTTGTTGGTGCAAAAGTTACTCAATATTCTTTGTTACCTCAAGGCCAGGTTGAGAGAAAAGAACGTGTTTTAAACATGGTTAAACAAATGGACTTGGAAGGCTTTGGAAACTGCACTAACACCGGTGCATGCGAAGTTGAATGTCCTAAAGGAATTTCTTTAGAAAATATTGCGATAATGAATAGAGAGTACTTAAAAGCTTCTATCACGAAAGAAGATTAACAATAAAAATGAGAATACCGGAATATCTTTGTATGTTTTTCAGTTCAATCTTGCCAAAGAAGAAATTTGATGGACGTGAGGGGGGAGAATTATCCTATCCGGAAGCTCAATTTAAATGGGCTTCAAAGAATTTTGAACTTCATGAAAAATATATTGATTTACAGGGCAAGGATGTACTTGACGCAGGCTGTGGACCAGGGGGTAAAACCTATTTTTATTCTTTACGCAACTGTAAATCTTTAACAGGAATAGACATTGACGAGAAGCGAATTGCCCTTGCTAAAGAATTTACTCAGGATAAAGGTGCCAACAATATTAATTTCATGACAGGAAGTCTGGCAGAATTACCTTTTGAGGATAACTCTTTTGACATAATAATGATGAATGATGTGGTAGAACACATTGATATCAAATTACTTAATTCTGCCTTAGCTGAATGTAAAAGAGTGCTAAAACACGGTGGAAAGCTTTGCGCAGAGTTCCCTCCTTGGACCAGCTATGATGCAAGCCACATGCTGGACTATATAAATATTCCATGGTGTCAAGTGTTCTTTTCAGATAAAACATTAATCAATGTTGTCAAAAAAATAGGTGTGAAAGAGAATCATATTGGCACTTTAAATGCTATTGATCACTATTTGGAACTAAATAAGATTACACGAAAAAAATTTCGCAAAATAATTAATGAAATTGATTACAAAATAGTTTTACTAGAACCAAGAATCCTATTTAATATTAGGTTCATCGCATACATACCTTTAGTCAACAAATATTTAACACGACGCGTTGTTTCCGTATTATCAAAGTAAATATACTGTAACTAAAAATCTGTTTTATCAATAAAAGCCAAAGATTTCTTCAGAAGAACCGAGAAAAGATTATCGGAGGAAAGCTTCAAATCTCAAGATTTACCAAAACGGATGTCAACATCTATTATTAGAGTTAGCGGATAATGTTGAGATATAAATTCGCCTTGAAAATAACTACACACAACAATCGCTGCAGCTAATTTTCAACTACCTTTTTGTGAAACATTAAAACAATAGGATCCGCGCAACAAATTACCACAAAATAGACATTAGAAATAAATCAAAAATTACAGTTATAAAAAGGAATAAGAACTAGAAACTTAATCAATTATAGTTTTTCCATATGGAAAAACTAGGAAGATTAAAAAAACTAGGCGCCAACTATCCAGCGATAAATATCCATTCCGTTTGCATAAAGCAGCAAACTAAGTAACAATACCATTCCTACAACCTGTGCTCGTGTAAGAAATTTATCACTAGGCGCTTTTCCTGCAATCATTTCATAAATAAGAAACATCACATGCCCTCCATCTAATGCAGGGATTGGAAGAATATTCATAAAAGCAAGAATGATTGAAAGAAATGCAGTATTTAACCAGAATATTTGCCAATTCCATTCAGAAGGAAATATATTTCCAATAGATCCAAAACCTCCTAACTGCTTAGCTCCTTCTTTAGAAAACAAAAGCCCCATAGACTTAACGTACTTCCCTAAAGTCTCAACACCTAGATTGATTCCTTCTGGAATAGACTCGAAAATTCCAAACTTCTCTGTTTTGTAAACCAACAAATCACTGGGCATTTTTGTATGGAAACCTAATGTTCCTTCTTCACTTACATTTACTTGAACTACCATATGCTCTTTTCCTCTGTAAAGACCTAATTCAATAGTCGTATCCTTGTGGTTTTGTAATTCAACCGTAAAATGCTGGAAAAAAGGAAAGGACTTTCCATTAATATCTACCAAGCTATCATTTTCCTGCAATCCTGCTTCAGAAGCCCCTGAACTAGAAATAACATCATTAATGCGCGTTGGAATCAATGCTTGAAACATTGGCCCTCTTACATTGGCTAATACTATCTGCTCAAAATCAGGAGGGAGCGAAATATGTCTTTTAACCCCGTTTCTTATTAAGTTTACCTCTCTGTTACCATCAATCACGATCAAAGAACTAATGTCGCCCATAGTCTGAGGTATATTTCCGTTTATGTCAAGGATCATGTCCCCTTCCATAAATAGGTTTTCTCCTTCAATACTTTCATCGGCTAAGTGCACTCCATAAATAGCATTTTCTACTGGCAAATATTCTTTACCCCAAACCCACATTACAGCAATGTAAATGAATAATGCAAGAATAAAATTAACCGTTACACCGCCAATCATAATGATTAATCGTTGCCAAGTTGGTTTAGATCTAAACTCCCATGGTTCAGCAGGCTTATCTAGCTGTTCTTTGTCCATGCTCTCATCTATCATCCCAGATATTTTCACATAGCCCCCTAAAGGAATCCACCCTATTCCATATTCAGTATCGCCCTTTTTAAACTTAAAAAGAGAAAATCCTGCATCAAAAAATAAATAGAATTTTTCCACACGCGTACCAAACCACCTAGCTGGTAAAAAGTGTCCTAATTCATGTAATACAATTAATATTGAAAGGCTCAAAATAAGCTGAGCAGCTTTAATCCAAAACTCCATAATTTTTATAAATGAAAGGCAAAGATAGTTTTATAAATGAATAACAAAAGATTGAGGTTGTGAATTAACACTTCTCTATCCGTGTTAAAAAACAATAACACATCCTTATATTACGGTCAAGGTGACCACGACCTTTTTGAGCTTGCTTTGATTTCATCAATCAAAGCACCTTGCGCCTCTTCGTAATTTTTAATTCGAACGTAATTACCCTCCCCTAGTTCAACTACTTTTTCTAACGAAAGCTCTTGAATTGAGTTAGTTTTTACTCCAACAATTGAAATAGTAATTCCCTTTTTCTTATATTTTTTAGCCAATTTATAAGGATTAATATCATTTTGCGTAAACCCACCATCTGTAGCCATAATGACTTGATTGTTTCCTTGCGGTATAAAAACTTCTTCCGCTTTTTGGTAAGCTTTTTTCATCCCTTTCCCTCCTGCTGTATGTCCATTAGCCTTTAAGCCTTGTATAATGCTTATAATAGTGTCGGGATTATTCCCTGGTAGGGTTTCTAAAATAATATTCGCGTTATCTGCGTATGATACCATCGTAATTTGATCTACATCTCTTAACATTCCCGCTAAATTAATCATCGCTACTTTCAACAGGTCTAGCTTACCTGTGTATGCCATCGAACTTGAAACATCAACTAAAAACACAATGTTACTTGGCTTAAATTCGTTTACAGAAAAATTAGGATAGTGATCTTCTACTATCTCAACCATGATCTCTGAAATAGTGTCTTGTACTTCTACTTCGTCTATAATAATTTCCAATGTCTCAGCGCTTTCAATTTCATCTGGCTCAAATAGATCCTCAGGGCTATCTTCAATCTCTTCATCCGGTTTATTTGTTTCAATTACAAGCAACTCTAAGTCAGGGTCTTTTTCTAATTCAACCAATACGACATTGTTATTACGGTTTACGTATTTTACAAACTCCGTGGGGAAGTAAGTTTCTACCGAAACGACAAAATAATACAAGCCTAATTCAACTTCCTTTTCAACAAAACCTTTTGAATTTGTAATTAATTTTTCAACTGGGATTCCATTTTTAATCAAAATAACTTGCGCTTTATGAATTGGCTCTCGCGTCTCTTTATCAATAACTGTTACCTCGAGCTCGAAATTAAGTGAAGTATTAATGTCTTGGTCAGAAAAACTAGGACATGCAATTGCCGATGTTGGGACTACCATAGTAAAACCGGTTAATTTGATCGTTTTAGGCGCTGTATAACAACTAAAATGAACTGCTATCTTTTCAGAAAACGGACCTTTTACTTCGGGCGTAAATTGAACACGCATATATACAGTACTGTCAGGGAGTATCTCTTTGCTAGAATACCGAATTTGAAATCGTTTATCAGCCTCTGCTCGAAAAATAAACACCTTTTTATCACTCGTGTTTTTTATTGGAACATCAACATACCTTTGGCTTGACTTATCTAATAAGCCCAATTCGTAAGGCTGATCTAAAAAGACCGTTTGGGCATTTACTGCACCAAAAGCAAATAGAATAAATGTATTAATTAAATTTTTCACGGAAATATTTATGAATGACTCAACGCAATTCTATTTACAAAGGTTATACCTAAATGGAAAAGTGGGGGAAATAGAAAATAGCAAGAAGAAATAACACGAAATTATACTTTATAAAGTTATTATAATCGAGATAGCTAATTAATAGTAAATCCCAAGTCCTTATTTCTCTATAAACTCAATAAGTTCATCCGCCATTTTTCTGTCATTGCTTAATCGGGGTATTTTATTCTGTCCACCTAGTTTCCCTCTCGATTTCATGAATGAAGTAAAACCCCCTTCTTTTATTATAGAGATCTTTAAACACTGTAAAATATTTCCCTTCAATAAATCCGCGTAATACGGGTTTTTTTGCTGAAGCAATAAATCCATTTTTGCAATAAATGCTTTCATATCATTCGGCTTCTTTGAAAACTCTATAAACCATTCATGATAAGGAAGTTCCCCTTGTTTTGGATTCACCTGAGGTGCGACGGTAAACTCAACAATTTGGGCATCGAAACCTTTTAATCCTTTTTGTATTGCAAATTCCACTTCTTCCGCTATTACGTGTTCTCCAAAAGCAGAAGTGAAGTGTTTAATCCTTCCTGTTACGATAATGCGGTAAGGGTTTTTGGAAACAAATTTTATTGTATCTCCTAAATTATATCCCCATAAACCTGCATTCGTATTTAGAATTATTACATAATTAACGCCTAGCTCAATATCCTTCAATGAAATTCTTTCACGATCATCCTTAAAAAAGTCATCTGCTTTGATGAACTCATAAAAAATACCTTCATTTAAAACCAAAAGCATTCCCTCTTCATCTTGGCTATCTTGAAAGCTAATAAAGCCTTCTGAAGCAGGATATAATTCTACACTAGGAATTGACTTTCCAATTAATTCTTCGAATCGCTTACGATAGGGCTCAAAATTTACTCCGCCATAAACAAAAAGAGAAAAATTTGGAAAAATATCTTTAATGAGTTTGCCTCCAGATTTTTTTTGCAGCTTCTCAAAGTACATTTGAACCCAGGAAGGAATTCCACTAATCAATGTCATATTCTCATGGATTGTTTCATCAACAATCGCATCTACTTTCGACTCCCAATCATCAATACAATTTACTTCGTATGAAGGCATTCTATTTTTCTGCAAATACTGCGGAACATGGTGAGCAACTATCCCAGACAACCTCCCTATAGGAATTCCATTTTCAGATTCCATTTCTGGACTGCCTTGTAAAAATATCATTTTACCATCCACAAAACCAGCCTCATTGCTTCCATCAATGTATGACAATAAAGCATTTCTAGCCGAATGGATATGATTCGGCATGGATTGTTTTGTAATGGGAATATATTTTGCCCCTGAGGTTGTCCCAGAAGTCTTACACAAGTAAATTGGCTTCCCGGGCCAAAGCACATTTTCTTCACCTTTTTTTACTCTTAAAACATAGCTTGCTAACTCCTCATAATCCCTAACGGGAACAGCTTTTTTAAAATCTGAATAAGACGAAATTATATTAAACCCATGGTCCTTTCCAAAAGCTGTGTTTTTAGCTTTATTGATAAGGTTATCGAATACCTTCTGTTGGGTTCTAATTGGGTTCGAACTCCATTTTTTTATTCCTATTGCGATAAATCTTGCGAAAGGCTTACTCAATGCTGCTTTAACTCCCATGATTCTTAATTAGAATGCCTTTACAAATGTACAGGAAAAAAATAAAGTAAGAAATAAAGCAGAGCCAAGTCGCATTATATTACAGAAGTACTATTTGATTTTTTCGATTCCTGACTTCCTCTTATATCTTCAATTCTTCCTTTTGGAATAGAATTAATTAATGACCTAGTGTATTCAGTTTTTGGGTTTGCATAAATTTCATCCGCTAATCCTTCCTCTTCAATTTTCCCATCTTTCATCACAATAATTCTATCACTCATAAATTTAACCACAGATAAATCATGCGATATAAAAAGGTAAGTCAAGCCAAATTCGTCCCTTAATTCATTTAAAAGGTTTAAAACCTCTGCTTGAACGGAAACATCCAAAGCTGAAACAGATTCATCACATATTACAAGTTTTGGTTTTAACGCCATCGACCTTGCTATACAAATACGCTGTCTCTGACCTCCGGAAAACTCATGAGGGTATCTATTAAATTGGTTGGGATCTAATCCTACCTTTTTTAATAGTTCAAAAACCTCGTACTTTCTATGCACCTCATTATCACAAACGTTATGTAACCGCATTGGTTCCATAATAGCTTCTCCAATGGTTATTCTTGGATTCAATGAAGAGTATGGATCTTGGAAAATAATCTGAGCATCTTTCCGCAATGGACGCATCATCTTACTAGAATAACCCGTTATATCTTCTCCGTTTAGGGTTATCATTCCATCAGTGGGCTCAATCAACTTTAATATTGTTCTTCCAAGGGTAGTTTTCCCACATCCAGACTCCCCTACAAGTCCTAGAGTTTCTCCAGGACAGAGCTTAAAACTCACATCATCAACAGCTTTTACCCAACTTCTAGTCTTACCAAAAAAGGATCTTTTATTTGGAAAATAAGTTTTTAAGTTCTTAACTTCCAAAAGTGGTTCCTGCGCATATATTATATCATGCCTAAAGGACACCTCATTTTTCGATACCTCTAGTTCTTTTATAACTTCCGCTACAGTTTTACCTGTTTCTACAATTGCCCCCTTCTCATCTTCAGTCATAAAATACTTCCGAGTAGGAAGCTCTCTAACTCTAACATCCAAAGGAGGACGACAAGCCAACAGTCCTCTAGTATAAGGGTGTTTAGGCCTTGAGAAAACCTGAAGTGCGGGTCCTTTTTCGACTATTTTCCCTTTATACATCACCACCACTTCATCCGCCAATTCTGCTATAACACCTAAATCATGGGTAATAAAAAGTATCCCCATATTATACTCTTCTTGCAGTTCTTTCATCAACTGTAAAATCGTTTTCTGAACCGTCACATCTAATGCTGTTGTAGGTTCATCAGCAATTAAAATTGCAGGATTACAAGACAAAGCCATCGCAATCATTACCCGTTGCTTTTGACCTCCTGAAATTTGATGTGGATAACTTTTAAATATCTCTTCTGGCCGTGGTAATTTTACTTTATTAAATAATTCTATTGTTTTTTCTTTCGCTTCTTTTCTGGAAGCTTTTTGGTGTAATTGAATTGCTTCCATTACTTGCTTTCCGCAAGTAAATACCGGATTTAAAGATGTCATCGGTTCTTGAAAAATCATTGCGATTTCATTTCCTCGAAATTTCCGCATTTGCTTTTCATTAAGGTTTGCTAAATCCGATTCATAATCCTCACCGTGAAAAAGAATGTTCCCATTTACAATTTTACCAGGGGGCTCTGGAATTAAGCGCATAGCGGAAAGCGATGTTACAGATTTCCCTGACCCTGATTCTCCAACAATACCAATAGTTTCGCCTCTGTGAAGCGCAAAGCTAACACCATCAACTGCCCTCACAGTTCCGTTATCCGTACGAAACTCTGTCACCAAATTTTTAACTTCTAATAAAGGCTGCTTACTCATTTTATTATTCTAATAAGATGGCTTGAAAGTACACTTTATATTGAACTTTTACAATAGAACTAACACAGCTGCAGAATTAATAAGGACGAAATTATATCTACAACGGTTAATATCATTAGATTAATGATGCGTTAAAAATATTACCAACATGCATTAATCTTAGTAAAATAGTGCGGTTTTAGTTCCTACATTTCCTTCAAATATGTACAATCTGTTTAACACATGGAGAAATAACACTACTTTTGATAATTAAAGACAACATCTTATGTTAAAGAATTCTATTCAAACAGCACTAAACAAACAAGTAGAACTAGAAGCCTCATCGTCTCAGTTTTATCTTTCTATGGCATCGTGGTCTGAAACCAATGGACTAACTGGAGCTTCAAACTTTTTATATCAGCATAGCGATGAGGAAAGGTTTCACATGCTAAAATTGGTTAAATTTATAAATGAAAGAGGTGGAACAGCATTGATCCCTGCATTAAGCCAACCTCCGGTGAGCTTTAAAGGATTAAAAGATCTTTTTGAAAACTTAATGGAACATGAGTTAAACGTTACTGACAGTATAAATAACATAATTGACTTATGTTTAACCGAAAAAGATTATACTACGCAGAATTTTATGCAATGGTATGTTGCTGAACAACTTGAAGAAGAAGCTCTAGCGCGAACAATTATTGACAAGTTGAATATGATTGGTGATGACAAAGGAGGACTATACTTGTTTGATAGAGATCTAGACAGTATGGCTACTGAAATGAAACAAGCAGAAGCTGCAAAATAGATATTGGTGAGATCAACAAATCGGATCCTTCTTATAATTCTACTTGCTGTTGTATCCATCAACACAAATTTTTTCCATGCCCAATATCGAGACCCCTCAGAAGCAAAATCTAAAACAAAGAAGAAAAATAAGCAGGCAAAGCTTAATAAACTAGGTCTTTTTGGTCTGAAAGGAAATCAGGGTAAACAAAAGAAAAACAAGGATCCATTTCTAAATAAAAAAGACAAAAGACAAAAAAAATCTAATCAATACAGTTCTAAACCACCAGACAGAAAGAAAAAGAAAAAATTCGTAATCTTTAAAAATAAAAAGCCGAAAAAACAAAAAAGGCGAAATAAGAAAAGTAAAGAAAAAGACATCTTCGCAACAAAATTAAAAGACAAAGCTTATAATAGAGGCTATAGTGCTAAAAAGAACAAAAACAAACCTAAAAAGAAAAAACAAAAAATTCTTCCTCTTAAAAAATTAGGATAGTGCTGCTCATAATAAGGTGTTTTTTTTAAGGTTTTAGAACATTTGTCATAATAAAAATTGCCACAATTTTTGTTATATTGCGCAACTAATTCTGACTATTCAAGTAAAAGATGAATTCGTTTGCAAAAAAAGTAAACTGGTCTAATAAATAATATACTGCAAGTATTACTAATTTATATTAAATACCTACTTGCCAACGGCAATATTTTTTAAACTCTATCAATGTCTATGAAACAAATACTATTAATAGCATTTATTTTCATAATAGAATTTACATACGCACAGCATGCAAACTCCATCAAGTTTTCGAGACTTACAATAAAAGATGGACTTTCTCAAAGTACTGTAAACTGTATATTACAAGACAATCAAGGCTACATTTGGGCGGGAACCCAAGCAGGACTTAATCGTTTTGATGGGTATCATTTTAAAATTTACAAGCAAGGATTAGATTCTGACAATAGTCTTACAAATGATTATATAAACGCTTTATACCAAGATAATAAAGGTATTATATGGATTGGAACACAAAATGGAGGTCTTAACTATTACAACCCCGAAACAAAACAATTTGGAAACGTTAAGACATCTGAAGTGCTCAAGTCTGGAAACATAAAAGATATTAAAGAAGAAGCCGATGGTTCATTATGGGTTGCGACTGCGAAAAACGGTATAGTACACTTTTTTCCAAATGAGGATAGAGAAAGACAATATCGTTATAACCATGGATTGCAAACAAATAAAACTACGTCTCTTTTCTTGGACAATAAGTATGTCTGGATTGGAACTGAAGGTGGAGGATTATGTCTTTTAAATAAAAAAACAGCCCTAGTTACTCATTATAAAAACGAACCTAATTCTCCTTTATCAATATCTGATAACAACATCCTAACTATAACAAAGGGATTTAATGATAAAGTTTTAATCGGCACCAATAACGGATTAAATATAGCCACAATCAACGATGATGGACTGTTGTTTACAACCGTTAAAAACCATAATGGAACCCAACATAGTCGTTTCAATGTAGTTTCAGCAATTTTTCCAGCTTCAGAAAATGAATTATGGTTTGGTTCACAAGGGAATGGACTCTTCAGAATAAACGTGGAAAATGGCGACACTATAATTAACCACTATGAAAACAACGATTATGATCGAACATCAATTCCTAGCAACATAGTACACTCAATAATATCAGGCAGAACAGGATCCATTTGGATTGGAACACAGGATGGTATTTCTAACTTTGATCCAATCAAATTAGGGTTTCAGCATTATACCTATAAATATGGAGATGAAAATAGCTTAAACGAGAAAAATGTTTGGTCAATTTATGAAGGGAATGATGAAATTATATGGGTTGGCACGAGAAAAGGTGTTTCAAGAATAAACCTTAAAAAAAATCAATACAATCATTACCTATATAAAACTGACAACCTAAACGAACCTAACAACAACAACGTATATAGCATTACAAGTGACACACTTGGAAGAATATGGGCAGGCGCTGCAGGCGGGTTATACATTTTGGAAACTTCTGCCGATTTTTCTACTGGAGAGTTTAAAAAAATTCCATTTAGAGATCAAATTACGGACCAAGATGATGACCGCGTTTATAACTTACATATTGAAAATGACACTACTTTATGGATTGCTTGTAGAGAAGGAATTGCTGAAATTGATTTATCGACATTAAATTATAAATTTTTCTCTCATGAAAATTCGTCTGCAATGCCAAAAGAAGAATGTAGGGTAGTTTATTCCGACTCTCGAAATGACTTGTGGATAGGTTTTGATGGAGGTGGTGTTACTAAAATTAAAAGGACTTTTAAAAGTTCTGAAGAAAAGTATGCATTTATTAATTACAAAAATGATCCTAATAGCTCAACGTCAATAAGCAACAATACCATTTTATCAATTTGGGAAGACAATAACAAAAACATGTGGTTTGGAACCTACGGCGGTGGCTTAAATAAGTTTAATTCTTCTACTCATACATTCTCAAGCTATACAGAAGAGAATGGATTGTCCAATAATTCTATTTATGGAGTATTGGAGGGGTCAGAAAATACGCTATGGGTAAGTACTAATTTTGGATTGTCAAAATTTAATATTAGTACTAGCACATTCCAAAATTACCAAGAAAATGATGGCTTACAGAGTAATGAATTCAATACTGGAGCCTATTTTAGAACTAGTTCAGGAAAATTATTGTTTGGAGGAATAAATGGGTTTAACGCTTTTTATCCTGAGGTCATACAAATCAATGCGATTCCCCCCAGCGTTGTTTTAACTGACATACTTCTTTTTAACATTCCAATTGAACATGAAATAGACACTATTCCGGAAGTATCTTTTATTAAAACACTTCAATTAAAAAGCACGCAAAATAACCTTACATTTAAATTTGCCGCACTACACTACACTTTTCCTGAAGGAAATAAATATAAAGTCTTTCTGGAAGGAGCAGATCATGAACCTATTGAGTTAGGAGACCTTCAACAAATTAACTACTCAAATTTATCTCCTGGAGAATACACACTTAAAATTTGGGCAGCTAACAGTGATGGAATTTGGACTGAATCGCCAGCAGTTCTAGACATCGTCATTACCCCCCCTTTCTGGAAAACATGGTGGTTTATGTCTATTGGAATAGGTTTTATTTTATTGGTGATCTATGGTTTTTACATCGTAAGAATGCGGGCAATGAAATCTCAAAAAAGGAAACTTGCTTTTCTAGTTGAAAAAAGAACGAAACAAATTACACAGCAAAAAGAGCAAATGGAACTTCAAAAAGCCGCTCTAGAAGTTGAAAAAGACAAATCTGATAAATTATTAGCAAATATACTTCCTGCAGAAACTGCTGAAGAACTAAAGAATAAAGGTAAGGCTCAGACTAGATATTATAGAATGGTGACTGTAATGTTTACCGATATTGAAGGTTTCACTAAAATTGCTGAAACGATAAAACCAAGTGAATTAGTAATAAAGTTAGATAGTCTATTTGGGGAGTTTGATAAAATTATTGAAAAACACCAAATCGAGAAAATTAAAACTATTGGCGACGCTTATATGGCAGCTGGTGGTGTTCCATTAAGAGATAAAGAAAATCCTATTAACTCTGTATTAGCCGCAATTGAAATTCAGGCTTTTATGAAAGTAAACAGAGATAGAATAAAAAAAGAAGATGGAGAAGATGCCACAATGTGGCATTTAAGAGTAGGACTGCACACGGGAGATGTAATTGCAGGTGTTATTGGAACAAAACGAATCGCATACGACATTTGGGGTAACACAGTTAATGTTGCCAATCGAATGGAGATGAGTGGAGAGCCCGATAAAGTAAATGTTTCAGGCTCTACCTATGAGCTAATTCGACCTTATTTTGACTGTACATACCGTGGTAAGGTGCCAGCCAAAAATAAAGGTGAAATTGACATGTATTTTGTCGAAAGAATTAAACCGCACCTTTCTAAAGATGTTGCAGGACTCGTCCCTAATCAGAAATTTAAAGACTATGTCAACTTGCATCTTTATAGCAGTATAAACTACCGAAAGGCAGAGCGGCATATTATGAGAATTCTTAAGGCTAAACTATCTCCGAATCTACATTACCATGGTATTCATCACACATTAGATGTTGTAGAAGCTGCAGAACGTTTAGCTCTTATGGAAGGGGTTTTGGATGATGGAATCTTTGTATTAAAATCTGCAGCGACATATCATGATGCAGGTTTTGTAGATCAATATGATGCAAATGAGCCTGTAGGGGCTAGAATGGCGGCAGAAATTCTACCAAAATATGGCTATACTCAGGAGCAAGTTAACGAGGTAGAGAAAATGATTTATGCAACTATAATACCGCATAGCCCAACAACACAATTGGAAGAAATAATTTGTGATGCAGATTTAGATTACCTTGGACGCGATGACTTTCATGTTATTGCAGATAATTTGAGACGTGAATTACGGGATCACGGAAAAATTAAAAGTGATAGAATGTGGGACGAGATTCAAGTGAAATTTTTAACGCAACACAAATACTTCACTAAGTCAGCAATTCAACTTAGGCAAGCTAAAAAGCTTATACATATTGAAGAAATTAAGAAGCGACTAGAAGAGAATAACTATAAAGATTAAAGCCTTACTTCAACACAGCTTTCTTTATAATAATACCTACATCCATAACTTCAGTTAAATCATCTTGACGCATGGCTTGGTTAAATGTTAACTTATATGTTCCCAACGCTGGAAAACGTTTTTTACTAATGAATAATATCTTGTTATTTATAATGCTTCCTGAACTTACACCTGTCCATTCTCCGACAGAATTAGCTAATGAAAATTCAACTGTATCTATATTAAATTGCTCTTCAGGCGAACCTATTTCAACAAACATATACAAATTTGACCATTCATATAGATTTGTTGTGCGCAGATTGAAGTAAAAATCATAAAACTCGACGGTGTCATTAATGTCAAAATCAAAGCTAACAGCCTCGTTTTTATTCCATGTGTTATTTTCAATCACTTTACTGTTCTGGTATACAATGTCAGCATCACCGCAAGAACTTAATAACAAAGAGGTAATAAATATGTAAAGGAGCTTATTCACTCTTCGGTTGATTCGGTTTGTTTTGGTTATTCCGTTTATTTCTAGAGTTCTTGTTACGGTTATTTCTATTGTTACCGGCTTTTTTTGGTCCTCCCTGGTTATTCCTGCCCTTCTTCTTTGCTTGGGGATTATTTTGATTGTTGGAGTTTCTATTATCCTTGTTAGGATTTTGTGAATTTTTCTTCTTTTTCTTCTTTTTGAAAACCTTATCAAAACGAGTTAATTCATCTTGACCAACAACATTAGTATAATCTGGCTTAGCCTCTTCCTCCACAAAGTCAACAAAATCTGCTAATTTATGAGGAGTTTCACCATTTTTGTTCAATTCGATAATATCAAAAACACGCTCTACACTCAACGGTACAATACTATTTTTTCCATCCTTAGAAACAAAATAGTACATCAAACGCTTAAACACATCTGTTTTAATGTGATTTGCTTTCCCTTCTTTTGTCTCTAATAAAGTTCTGGTGCTTGGATACGATTTTAACGCCTCCATATATTGATCTAGTTCAAAATTTAAGCAACATTTTAACTTCCCACATTGTCCTGCCAATTTCTCTGGGTTAAGAGATAATTGCTGATAACGAGCCGCACCAGTAGATACAGACCTAAAATCCGTCAGCCATGTTGAACAACACAACTCTCTTCCGCATGAACCAATTCCTCCGAGCCTTCCAGCTTCTTGTCTTGAACCGATTTGACGCATTTCGATCCTTACCTTAAAAGAATCTGCCATCACTTTGATTAATTCTCTAAAGTCAACTCTTTCTTCTGCTGTGTAATAAAAAACAGCTTTGGACTTGTCTCCTTGAAACTCTACATCCCCAAGCTTCATCCGCAAGCCTAAGTTTAACGCCATTGTACGAGCTCTATGCATTGTTTCATTCTCCAAATCTCTTCCTTCTTTCCACTTCTCTAAATCTGATTCACTTGCTTTTCTATACACCGATTTCAGCTCCTTAGAATTATGGTTTACACCTTTTCTATTCATCTGGTGCTTAACTAGCTCTCCTGTAAGGGTTACAGTTCCTACGTCGTAACCTGGACTAGCCTCTACCGCAATTGTATCGCCTGTATAAACACGAATGTCTTCTTTTGTTTTAAAAAAATCTTTACGGCCATTTTTAAAACTTACTTCTATACAGTCAAATGGTTTATGTCCAGCTGGAGGTTCAATGTCGTTTAACCAATTAAATACAGACATTTTCTCACAGCCACCAGTAGCGCAATTACCATTGCTTTTGCACCCGTTAGGCACCCCTTCTATTTTATTTCCGCATGATGTGCACCCCATAGTCTTCTTTTACTTTGGGAGTAAAGGTTAGCTTATATATTGGTGTTCAATGTCGATAAACATTAAACATAAATTCTTGTTAAAATTCAATTTTTTGCTTTCCTCCCCTCTTTCAATTTCAAACACAAAGTTATCAAATTTTATGGGATGCAAAAGATTACTTTTTCTGGAGTAATGAAAATGTTTTGATTGATAAGTCTAGAAACAGAATTTTAGCATTTGCATTTCTTTCAATATGGTAATACGCCTCATTGAATACTTCTGTTAGACCAACAATATTTTTACTGTTGATAAATGGGGAAAATTTAGATAAAAAAGCATTTTGTTCATCCGTAAGCACAACCAATTCATTTCCAGAATAATGACCTACAATGCACTGACGAAACATATTTAAGCAGAATTTTAAAAAACTCTTCTGGTTTTCTCTTCCCGAAACAGCAATCAAGTCTACCCAATCAATTGATTTAGCAATATTTCTTTGATAGCATAATCGCATCCAATTAATAAAATTTTCAAAATTGAAGTTAGCTTCCGTTTGTTCAGAAATTAAATGAATTGCTTTTCCTACATCTCCTTCTGCTAGATGAGCTATTATATTACTATCGTTTGCTGGAATTCCTTTTTCGGTCTCTAAATAAGTGGCAATTTCTTTCTCCCTTAGTCTTGGTAACTTAACTATTTGTGTTCTAGATCGAATTGTGGTGATAATTTGCTCTTGATCTTCTGCCACCAATAGGAAAACAGTTTTATCAGGAGGCTCTTCAATAAATTTTAATAATTTGTTAGATGCTTGACCATTCATTAATTCTGGCAACCACATTATAAGTATTTTATATCCTCCCTCAAAAGACTTTAGGCTGAGTTTAGATACAATATTTTGACTTTCTTCTTTCCCAATAATACCTTGTTTGTTCTCATTCCCGAGCTTTAAACTCCAGTCTTCTATACCAAAATATGGATTTTCATCTAAAATTGCACGCCAGACTCCTAATACATTATCCGATGCATAAATATGCTTTTCTTTAGAGAGGTGAATAGGAAAAGAAAAATGTAAATCAGGATGATTGTGCTTTTGAATTTTAGCGCAAGAAGCACAAACTCCACAAGAGTCGTTTTCTTGTTTATTCTGGCATAAAATATATTGAGCATATGCAATGGCTAAAGGAACTGTGCCGCTGCCCGCTGGCCCGAGAAACATTTGCGCATGGCTGATTCTATTCTCTTGAACCGTATGAATCAAGTGTTTTTTTTCAGCTTCGCGGGCTATTACATTTACAAATTGCATCGGAAGCCAAAGTAACGAATTTTTAATTTTAAGAAGCTCGTTTTAACACGTAAGATATTCGGTGATTAGCATTATTTCTTAAAAACGATTGTATTTCCTAGAAACTTATTCGCTTATTGAGCATAAGCAATAGTGGAAGAATCCGGCAAAGAATTAGCAAGACTATCGCTAAACAACCCGCTATTCTTAAGAGCTGGTATTACTTTTAAAGAAACATCTGATAATGGTTGATATAATAACGAGTTTTCTTTTAAATCTTTAGGGACAATATTCGATTTTTGATCGAATGAATTTACAATTACCAACAATACGCTTATTACCAAGACAATCTTTGCGACACCAAATACAGCGCCAGTTAATTTATTTACCAACTTTAATTGAACAAGGTTAACAGCTTTTTCTAGCATTTTCCCCAAAACAAAAACTGCTGCTACTATCAGTATGAAAGTAATTGCAAATGACACCAAAGGAACATATTTAGATTCTATACTGTTAGAAAGCAGTTCCGCAACAAAATCAGAAAAGTGAATGCCTCCCCATATTCCAAACCCAAAAGCGATGAGCGCTGAAACCTCTATTATAAGGCCTTTTTTGAAGCCTATAAACCCTGCCCAAATTAATGGAACCATAAATATTATATCTAAATAATTCACTCTTAAACAAAAGTAGGGTTATTACTAGGAAGGTTTTTTGATAAGACTTTTATTCTATCAACAGAAAAACTTTAAAAACATTCAGTTAAATCCAAAACACCTAGGAAGTTTAGAAATCTAAATGCTTTTAGTGAAATTAATTCATCCCTTAAAAAATGTAACTCGAAATATTAATTTAATTAAAATATCCTCACTTCAGTTCTACGATTCAACTTCTTCCCCTTCTCTGTATTATTATCAGCAGCAGGTGTTGACTCTCAATAACCTTTGGCAATTAATCGACTTGATGAAACGCCATGCTCTACAAGATATTTCTTTACAGAACTCGCTCTCTCTTGCGACAAAGTTTGTTTAGCTAGCTCCTCTCCAACGTTATCTGTATGACCGCCAATCTTAATTTTTATTTTAGGTTTTAATTTCAAAAAATCTACTAACTCCTTGAGCTCATCATAAGAAGATGTTTTAATGCTTGACTTTCCACTGTCAAAATGCACATTATCCAACGTGAAAGATTTGGGCTGCGCTATCATAATTGTGAGCGTTCCTTTATTATAACTTTGATTTTCTCCAATTGCAGGAATTTCCATTGTATTTTAATGCTTGGCATCTCCAATACTTTTGATTTTAATATTGTAAACATCTCCACCAGGAATATCAATATCGAAAGTCCCGGATGAGTTAGTTACTACTTTGAATACTTGCTTAGAAGATTTCCCAACAATTAAAATTTGCTCTCCTTTTAATGGAGCATTTTCATAATTTGTTACAACAACTGTAAACGAAGCCATTTTTTGAGAGAATACAATTGAAAAAGTCGATAAAAAAAAGAGCGTCAAGAATGTTCTCATAATTAGATTTACTTTTAGGTGTCTATTAAAGGAAATGACAGAACTGCTAAAAGTCACCAATTGCCTATCAATTAATAAATAAAATTTTTGTTGCTGCTTTAGTAAACCCTTTCTGATTACTAGTTCTGCTAACAGCAAAACAGTAGTAAATTCCTGACTTCACCCTTTCTCCTTGCAAGTTATTTCCATTCCAAATGGCTTGCCCTCCTTTAGAAACTGTTGAATAAACAAGATTTCCAGATGCATCCGTAATCTTAACATCTGATTCGTCCATGAATCCATTGATAGCTATAACACCAACATAATCCGGTCGAACTGGGTTTGGATAAACATACAAATCATCCAAGTTCTCAGCGCCTTCTGTAGCTTCTCCTTTATATCCCATGATCCCTTTATCCGTTCCGATATACAATTCTCCAGTGTTATCATTCATTGTTAATGCCAAAATATTGTTCGAAAACAATGGACTATTATCTTCATTAAAATCATGAATCAATTTGGTTCCATCAGCTGACATTAAAAACAAACCTCCTCCATCTGTTCCAAACCATTTTCTATCACCGCCATCAACAACAATTTCAATAATATTCTGTGTCTCTAGAAGTAATTGAATTACACCATCTTGCTCAATCAAAACCTGCTGTACATCAAACTCTCCTCCATCAAATATTGCAGAAACATTATACAGTACTGCGGGCCCAGCTTCAGTTCCAATCCAAATTTCACCCTCCTTATCTTCAACAATCGTGTTAATTACTTTAGAAGGCAAATTACCATTACCTTCTCCGCTTACAATGAGTTTATATTGATCATCTGTATTATCAGTAGGAGTATCATTAAAATCATAAACCAATAAACCAACATTCTTAACAGCCATCCAGATATAATTATAGTTTTTGTCAATCATTAAATCGGTACATACCATATTACTTGATGCTGATCCACAATTAAAAGACATCCAAGTTCCATCAGCCGTATAAACGGATAATGGCTCATTAACAAATGAATTTGCGACCCAAAAATTCCCATCTTTATCAAAAGTACTCCCTGCAACTTTTACAGCACCTCCTCCATGGATAATTGAGGTTTGTAAAGAAGAATTATAAAATGTAAAGTGATTTACCATAGATTTGTCAAGAATTTCAATAATACCACCGTGAAATGAACTCGCAAATACATGGTTTTCATCCTTGGGGTCTATTGTAACTTGAACAAAATCGAAAAGTGTGTCCGTCAATTGCATAGCAGGATCTGTTCTCTCATTCACCATATCCCAATCATATTGGTCATAAATATACATTCCTCGGATGTTATAGTTTGAATTCCAAGCTGTGCCATCAACTCTTCCGGTAGCAACCCATAATAGATCATTCAAAAAAGACATTTGAAAAACATCATTAGTAAATGGTCCCGAAACAAAATAGTTAGTTACGACCCAATCATTCAGCATTTTTGTAGCTCCACTTTCACGGTCACCAACCCAAAAATAATTCCCATCCCAAATTATTTGACTTGGACGAATAGCAACAGCACCTTTATAATACGAATAAGTTTCTATTATCTGATTGGACGAATTTATCACATTTAAACCCGTGCTATTGGCAGTAACAATATCATTGCCCTTATCCTCAATTGAATAATAATCTTTCCCAAAGGTTTCGGTTGCGTTATTCCAAGCTCCATCGTTATAATAAATTGTGTCATTGTTAACCCCATTTACGGAAAGATTTGTATAAATCGTATTATTAAATAAATGAATTATTGAAAATTCGCCATTACTATTTGGAATGGAATTATCTTTTGACCACATCGTAAAATCCGATAAGAACGAACTTGTTTTGTTCGCTTTATATATGCCATCATCAGAGGCAGCATATATATACGTATCGTCTATGGTAATATCATTAATTTTCAATTGAGCCCCACCTGTTCCTAATATATAAGTGTCCTTTACCTCTTCCTTTTTGACGTCCAAGACCACTATTCCAAAACCACAAGCTAAATAGGCAAATTGACCATCATTATGCATCCCGTATATCGTTTTATCTCCAACGATATTGCTTATGAGAATAGAAGATAGGTTAATTACGTTATCATTTTTTATAATATCAATATTTCCAGATTCATAACCAATAACCAGTGCATTTTGAGACTTGTTTTCCTGAATTATTTTAATGGACAATTCAGAGATCGAGTTTATTTTATTCAGACGCTCTATGTTCTCTTCTTCATCTATACTGTACAACGAAAACTCTGTTGCGGCATATGTTTTAGAACCTACTTGCGCTATCGAGACTACATTATTATAAGGTAAATGTTCTCTCCAGGTACCAACCCCAAAATCTTGACCATTAAGAAGCACGGTCATTAGAAGGAGTAATATGGTCAAAAGCTTTTTCAAGATGGCGCAAGTTACAAACTAAATTACGAATGATTTATTGTGATGATTAAGTATTTACCATATGAAATCAAATACCTTTGTAAAAATGACAGATAAAATAATAACACATATTGAAGGACTTGAAAAAGCTAAATCTTATTGTGCTTATCAGGAAAGATGCCATAAAGAAGTTTCGGATAAATTATACTCTTGGAAGCTGAACACAGACGAAATCAATTATATAATTGACCGCTTGCTACAAGAAAATTATTTAAACGAAGAGCGATTCGCAATTACTTTTGCTGGAGGAAAATTTAGGATTAAAAAATGGGGAAGAAAAAAAATAATCCAAAAATTAAAAGAAAAGGGTATTTCGGATTATTGTATTAAAAAAGGTCTAGAAGAAATAATAGAGGAAGAGTATATTTCAAACATGCACAATCTTATTGAAAAAAAATACACCTCATTAAAAGATAAAAACCGATTTACAAAAAAAAAGAAAACCGCTGCTTACATATATAACAAAGGCTATGAAAGCGATTTAATTTGGAGCCATCTTAATGACTGCTATTAACAAGTAGCTGTTACTTACAATTTTAGTCAAAGGAAATCTTTGACTTCTTATTTTGTATTTTCACAAATCATAATGCACCTTGTGCCCTATAAAGAAAAAGAAATAACGAAATTATATTACTCCATTGGAGAGGTATCTGCAATGTTTAGCGTCAACAATTCATTAATTCGTTTTTGGGAAAAGGAGTTTGACATCATCAAACCGAAAAAAAATAAAAAAGGAAATAGAATGTTTACGCCAGTGGATGTTGAAAATTTTCATTTAATATTTCATTTGGTAAAGGAACGTGGTTACACACTGCAAGGAGCGAAAGACCATTTAAAAGGCAATATTGATGAAGCTGTATCTCAGCATGAAATTGTTAAAAGATTACAAAAAATCAAATCTTTTTTAATCGAGATCAAAGAAGACTTATAAGAAGACTTATTTTTGCTATTGAAAACTAACTTGTGCCAAACAGATATCAGCTGTGGCTATGATTAAATGTCAAGACGTAATTAAGAAAAGTATCTTTAATTTTGAAACAACATTTAAGTGATTTAATTACAATGAGATCGAAAATAATTATTAGAATATTTTAAAAAATAACTATGAATTTACTAAATAACAAAAGCTCTAATCCGATGTTTAATGAGAAGATCTTAGACAATTTGGACTTCGTAAAAGAAGAAAAAATGACCGTTAACGGAACCGTAAACAAAACAATACTACTGCTCATAATTACAGTTATTACGGCCTTTTTTAGTTGGCAGCAAATGTTAACTATTTTTAGCATGCCTCTTATGTTTGGAATAATGATACTTGGAATTATCTTGGTGGTAACTGGAATAAGAAAACCACAGTATGCGCATATTATAGCTCCTACCTATGCCTTTGTTGAAGGATTATTTATCGGTGCGATATCCGCTATGTATGCTTCCGCTTTTGAAGGGATAGTTGCAAATGCAGCATTACTGACCTTTGGCACACTATTTCTTATGCTCTTTATTTATAAAAGTGGGATTATAAAAGTGACAGATAAATTCAGAATGGTAATTACCATGGCGATTGGGGCAATTGCCATTTTATATCTAGCCTCTTGGATTGGAGGGTTCATGGGCTTTCAAATGTCATTTTTACATGACAGCAGTCCATTGTCTATAGGAATCAGTCTTGTAATAACAATAGTGGCTGCATTAACTTTATTACTGGACTTCGATATGATTGAAAAGAATGTTCGAAGTGGTGCCCCAAAATCTTACGAATGGATTGGCTCAATGGCTTTATTGGTTACAATTATATGGTTGTATTTAGAATTCTTAAGATTGTTGTCAAAACTTCAAGATTGATTCAAAACACTTTGTGAATTACTTTTTAAAGTACTTTTTTCTAGGGTAAGTTTTTATTTTAAATTCGTACCAACTTAAAACTAAAGATATGAAAGCATATGTTTTTCCAGGTCAAGGAGCTCAATTTGTAGGAATGGGTAAAGACCTTTATGATAATTCTGCTGAAGCAAAAGAGCTATTTGAAAAAGCAAACGATATATTAGGTTTCCGAATTACAGACATTATGTTCGCAGGAACTGATGAGCAACTAAAACAAACAAAAGTAACGCAGCCAGCTGTATTTTTGCACTCTGTTATTTTAGCCAAAGTATTGGGAAGTGATTTCCAACCAGCAATGGTAGCTGGACATTCTTTGGGAGAACTCTCTGCATTAGTAGCAAGTGGATCGATTCAGTTTGAAGATGGACTTAAATTAGTTTCTGCCAGAGCATTAGCGATGCAAGAAGCTTGTGAAGCTGAGCCATCCACGATGGCTGCTATTTTAGGACTGGAAGACGATGTAGTTGAAAAAGTATGCGAAGAAGTTGACGGTATAGTGGTTGCTGCCAATTACAACTGTCCAGGGCAATTAGTTATTTCTGGAGCTATTCCAGCAGTAGAAACTGCTTGTGAAAAATTGACGGAAGCTGGAGCAAAAAGAGCGCTAATGTTGCCTGTAGGAGGAGCATTTCACTCCCCATTAATGGAGCCTGCAAGAGAGAAATTAGCAGCTGCAATAGAAGCAAACGAATTCAACACTCCTTCTTGTCCAATTTATCAAAATGTTACCGCATTAGCTGTTACTGAACCTTCTGAAATAAAACAAAATTTAATTGCGCAACTAACTGCTCCAGTTCGTTGGACGCAAATAATGCAAAATATGATAGCAGCAGGTTGTACTTCTGCTACTGAAGTAGGACCAGGAAGAGCATTGCAAGGAATGTTTAAAAAGGTGGATCGAAAGTTTGAGACTGGGAGTGCCAGTATTGAAGTAGCTGAATAATTTTAATTACGTCATTTCGAATCACATTCAAGGATAACGATTGAATGAAAACTACAGTTTCTTATTGATCAGCTTTGGACTATTCACAATCTTATGAAGATACGCTTTGGTTCTAGCAGAATCAATCATTTCTAAATGACCCATATGGTGACAATCAGAACCTAAAAGGCTTATCATATCATTATCGATTAACTTTTCGGCAATTTGTTTTACTTCTGGACCATAACTACCTGTTAGTGAGCCTATATTTATTTGAAGTAACACACCTCTATTGACCATATCCTCAAACTTATCCCACTGGTGGTGCCAGAACTGATAACGTTCTACATGCGCTAAAACAGGCTTATACCCAGCCGACTGTAGTTTCCAAATAACATCTTTTAAAACACCTGGCTCTTCCATAAATGGAAGTTCAAACAACACATAATTATCGCCAAATGTGAGTAACTCCTTCTTTTCAATCTTTTCTGGAAAATCAGCATCAACATTATATTCTGCCGCTGCATCAACTTCAATGTCAATATTGTTCTCTTTGAGAGCTGCTCTGACCTTTTCTAAACCTGATAAAATTATTTCTGGAGTGTTCCGATAATAATCACTCATAATATGCGGAGTTGTTATCACTTTTCGATAACCAAAATCCTTCATTGCCGAAATAAGCTCAATAGAATCTTCGATAGTTTTTGCACCATCATCAATACCCGGGATAAAATGTGAATGGATATCTACTTGAAGAATCGACAAATCGATTGGTTCTAAAACCGGTTCCTTTTTCTTATATAAGCCGCCAAAAAGCCCCATATTATCTATTGATATATTGATTTTTATAATAATCCAAATAAGCTCCTGAAGTGATGTTTTCCATCCATGCTTCATTTGCTAAATACCAATCTATCGTCTTATTCATTCCTTGCTCAAAAGTGACAGATGGTTCCCAACCTAATTCTTCTTTTATTTTGGTAGCATCAATTGCATAGCGCATATCATGTCCTGCTCTATCTTTTACAAAAGTAATTAGTCCACGAGATGTTCCTTTTTCCCTTCCTAATTTATCATCCATAGTATCGCACAATAAGTGCACAATATCAATGTTTTTCCATTCGTTATACCCTCCAATATTATAAGTCTCACCTACCCTTCCTTTATGGAAAACGTCATCAATTGCTCTTGCATGATCTACAACCCACAACCAATCTCTTACATTAACACCTTCTCCATATATAGGAAGTGGTTTACTATTCTTAATATTGTTTATCATCAAAGGCAACAATTTCTCTGGAAACTGATGCGATCCGTAGTTATTACTACAATTTGAAATCTTAACAGGCATTCCATAAGTATGGTTGTAAGCTCTCACAATATGATCAGAGCTTGCTTTTGAAGCAGAATAAGGACTTCTTGGGTCGTAAGGTGTATCCTCATAAAAATAACCATCAGCTCCTAGAGACCCATATACCTCATCCGTAGATATATGGTAGAATATTTTTCCATCCATATTGTCCTTCCAACAATCTTTAGCCGCATTCAATAAGTTCAATGTCCCAACTATGTTGGTCGTAATAAACTGCTTCGGATTCGAAATAGAGCGATCTACATGACTTTCTGCCGCCAAATGGATTACTCCTTCAAACTTATACTTTTCGAACAATTCAAATATTACCTTATCGTCGTTAATATCAGCTTTTACAAAAGTATAATTTGCAGCATCCTCAACATCTGTTAGGTTTTCTGGATTGCCAGCATAGGTAAGCTTATCCAAGTTGACAATATTATAATTTGGATATTTATTAATAAACAACCTCACTACATGAGATCCAATAAACCCACTTCCTCCTGTTATTAAAATATTTTTCATTCTTCAATAATTACAAACTCCAGTAATCTATGTCATTAAATTTATTTTTATAAATGCCTTTAATGTCTACAAAAACCCCAATATCAGTCATAATACTTTTAAAATATGCTTCATCTAAATCACAATACTCTTTGTGATTAACTGCTACAATTACAGCATCGTATGTACCTGTTATTTCTTTGGTCACAGGATAACCATATTCTTCTTGGTAATCAGCAGAATCAGCATGGGGGTCTACTATTTCGACGGTGCAAGAATAAGATTCAATTTCTTTAACAACGTCAATTACTTTTGAGTTTCGGATATCACTAACATCCTCCTTAAAAGTTGCTCCCATAACCAAAATACGAGAATTAATAATACTTTTTCCTTTAGCTAGAATTTTCTTAACCGTCTGTTTCCCGACATAGAACCCCATTGTATCGTTTACATAACGACCAGAATTAATAATTTTTGCATGGTACCCTAATTGTTTTGCCTTATGTGTTAAATAATAAGGATCAACTCCAATACAATGACCGCCTACTAAACCAGGTGAAAATTTTAGGAAATTCCATTTCGTTCCAGCAGCTTCTAGCACTTCATACGTGTTGATTCCCATTCTTCCAAAGATGATAGACAACTCATTGATTAATGCAATATTCACATCACGTTGCGTATTTTCAATAATTTTAGCAGCTTCTGCCACTTTAATTGAAGAGGCTCTGTGCACTCCTGCATCAACAACCAGTTCGTAAGTCTTTGCGATGTGTTCTGAAGACTCTAAAGTATCACCGGAAGAAACTTTTACAATACTTGCAAGGGTATGAACTTTGTCTCCTGGATTAATTCTTTCTGGAGAATACCCAACATTAAAATCTTCTTTCCATTTTAAGCCAGAAACTTCTTCCAATACAGGGATACAATCATCTTCTGTACAACCAGGGTAGACTGTTGATTCATAAACTACATAATCACCTTTTTTCAATACTTTTGCAACCATAGTAGAAGCACCAAGCAAAGGCTTAATATTGGGTTCTTTACTTTCGTCAATTGGTGTTGGAACCGCTACAATAAAAAATGTACATTCTTTTAAATCATCAACATCTGCGGTAAATTCTATATCGCAGCCTTCAAAATCTGAAGCAACTAATTCATCACTTGGATCAATATTGTTTTTCATCATATCAACCCTTTTTTGATTGATATCAAATCCAACTACTTTAATCTTTTTTGCAAATTCTAAAGCTATTGGCAATCCAACATAACCCAAGCCAATTAGGGCTAACTTCGTTTCTTTGTTTAACAGTTTATCGTAAATATTCATTCTTTATTCGATTTTAAGACTTAAATCTCTCTTAGTCCATTTTATTATTTTTGTTTATCTCTTACTTCGTATATTCTTTCTATAATATCAACCACCTTTAATCCTTCTAAAGCATTTGTCGTTGCCGTTGTTCTTCCTTTTAACGTATCGACAACATTGTCTATCACATAGTGATGATTCGCCGCTGATCCTTTGTAAGGTCCGTAATCATTTGGAGGATTAGATGGTGCTAATTCAGGCATCTCATATCCTTCAATATGGCAATATTCTACTTCGTTCATGTATTGCCCCCCTACCTTAACACTTCCTTTACTTCCAATAATTGTCAAACTACTTTCTAGGTTTTGTCCCCAAACAGCTGTTGAATAATTTAAGCAGCCCATTCCGCCATCTACAAAATCAAAAGATACCAATCCTGAATCCTCAAAATCCGTAGAATCCTTATGTGTGAAATCTGCAAATTTTCCTTGAATATTTTTAACATCTCCAAACAACCAATACATAATATCAATGAAATGAGAAAATTGTGTAAATAAAGTTCCACCATCTAAATCTGCAGTTCCTTTCCATCCACCTTTTTTATAATAGCGATCATCTCTATTCCAGTAACAATTGACTTGTACCGTAAACACATCTCCGATAATTTTATTCTCAACAATATCTTTTAACCATTCTGAAGGCGGAGAATACCTATTCTGCATTACAGCAAAAACATGTTTATGATTTCTTAACGCCTTAAAAATTACCTTTTCACACTTTGCTTTAGATAGCCCTATTGGTTTTTCAACTACAATATGAATTCCTTTGTCCAGAGCTTTTTCCGCCTGTTCTGAATGAACTCCATTTGGCGTACAAATATTCAGAACATCAATTTCTATATTAGAATATAGCAATTCATCAATTGATGAATAAAATGGCACATCAAACCTTTCAATGCCTAAAGAATCTTTATCTGCTATATCACACAAGGCAACTAATTCTGCTTCCGCATTTCTAGCTGCCATTTCCGCATGTCGTTTACCAATATGTCCACAACCAACTATGGCAAATTTTACTCTTTTATCTTCTGCAGTTAACGATGTCATTCTCCAATTTTATTTACCGTATTGTTTTCAATTCTATATTTTTCTCCACTTTCTTCACAAGTCGCTTCACTGCTTTTATCAAAGTTGAGACGGTGTCCAAATTCACTCATCCATCCAATTTGTTTTGCTGGATTACCTACTAGCAATGCATAGGCCGGAACTTCTTTTGTAACAACGGAGCCAGCACCAATAAAAGCAAACTGGCCAATATCATTTCCACAAACTATTGTTGCATTAGCACCAATAGACACTCCTTTTCGAACGGTTGTTTTTAGATATTCTCCTCTTCTATTAACAGCGCTTCTAGGATTCATTACATTCGTAAATACCATTGAAGGTCCTAAAAACACATCCTCTTCGCAAGTTACTCCTGTATAAATAGAGACGTTGTTTTGCACTTTTACATTATCACCCAAAACAACTTCCGGAGAGATAACTACATTCTGACCCACATTGCAGTTGTTTCCCAACTTACAATTAGACATCAAATGACTAAAATGCCAAATTTTAGTACCATTACCAATATCACAACCTTCGTCGATTATAGCCGTTTCATGTGCAAAATAGTCTTTACTCATTATTTTATGTATTGTTTAAAGCTATTGTGGTCTTTCTTGTATAATTCTTCTTCCGAAAGCGATTTGAAATAATCATATGTTATTTTCAACCCTTCAGCTCGAGTTACCTTTGGTTCCCAATTTAATATCTCTCTTGCTTTATCAATATTAGGCTGGCGTTGGGTTGGATCATCAACTGGCAAATCTTTGTATATAACTTTTTGTGTTGTTGCTGTCAATTTAATTATCTCTTCCGCAAATTGACTTATGGTTATTTCATCTGGATTACCAATGTTCACGGGATAGGAATAATCTGACAACAATAATTTATAAATCCCTTCCACCAAATCATCAACATAGCAAAATGAGCGTGTTTGACTACCATCTCCAAACACGGTTAAATCTTCTCCACGCAGAGCTTGCCCTATAAAAGCAGGTAAGACTCTACCATCGTTTAAACGCATTCTTGGACCGTACGTATTAAAAATTCGAATGATGCGTGTTTCCACATTATGGTAACGGTGATAAGCCATTGTTATCGCTTCTTGAAATCTTTTGGCTTCATCGTAAACACCTCGCGGTCCAATTGGGTTTACATTTCCCCAATAATCTTCCGGTTGTGGATGAACAGTAGGATCACCATAAACTTCAGAAGTAGATGCTATTAGCATTCTAGCTTCTTTTGCTTTAGCTAATCCCAAAAGATTATGTGTTCCTAGAGAACCAACTTTTAACGTTTGAATAGGGATTTTCAAATAATCAATCGGACTGGCTGGAGATGCGAAATGCAAAATATAATCTAAATCACCGCCTACATGAACAAAGTTGGAAACATCATGATGAACAAAATGAAAATTCTCATTTCCTATCAAATGTTCAATATTTTCCATTCTCCCCGTGATAAGGTTATCCATAGCGATAACATAACACCCTTCTTTGATAAAACGGTCACAAAGGTGTGAACCTAAAAACCCAGCTGCTCCTGTTATTAATACCCTTTTCATTTAGACTGCCTTTATTGTTTTTCTACCCACACTTTCGTAGTAGTAATTTAAGTCTCGCATGGATTCTAAATCATACAAATTACGTCCATCAAAAATCACTTTTTCTTTTAATAAGCTATTTACCTTATCAAAATCTGGTGATCTAAACACAGCCCATTCTGTTGCTATCAATAATGCATCAGCATTCTCCAAAGCATCGTATTGATTCTCTGCATAGTTAATCTTATCTCCTATTACCCCTTTGACATTTGGCATTGCCTCAGGATCAAAAGCTGTTATCTCAGCTCCCGCTTCCACCAATTCCTCAATAATATATAAGGCAGGTGCCTCTCTTATATCGTCTGTGTCAGGTTTAAAAGCTAGCCCCCAAAGTGCTAGTTTCTTTCCAGATAAATCATCTCCAAAATAAGTTTTTATCTTCTGTGCCATTGTCACCTTTTGACGATGATTGACACCCATTACAGAATTGATGATTTCGAAATCATACCCGACTTCCTTGCCTGATTTAGCTAATGCTTGCACATCTTTTGGAAAACAACTTCCACCATATCCAATTCCTGGGAAAAGAAAACGATTTCCTATTCGCGTATCCGTACCCATTCCTCTTCTTACAGCATCTACATCAGCTCCAATTAGCTCGCAATAGTTTGCGATTTCATTCATGAATGTAATTTTAGCAGCTAGAAAAGCATTCGCAGCATACTTCGTAAGCTCTGCCGATTTCTCATCCATAAAAATAACAGGGTTTCCTTGGCGGACGAATGGCTTATATAATGCTTCTAGAATTTTTTTTGCTTTTGCTGAACGTGTGCCAATAACAACTCTATCTGGCTTCAGAAAATCATCGACAGCAAAACCTTCACGTAAGAATTCTGGATTAGAAACTACATCAAAATCTACTGTTGCGTTTTTTGCTACTGCTGCAGTTACTTTTTCTGCTGTTCCAACAGGTACAGTGCTTTTATCAATAATAACTTTGTAGTCTGTAATGATTTTACCTAATTCTTCTGCAACATTCAAAATATAAGATAAGTCAGCTGAGCCATCTTCTCCCGGAGGGGTTGGTAAAGCTAAAAATATAATTTGAGCTTTCTCAATTGCAGATTTTAGATCTGTCGTAAACCCTAATCTTCCTTGTTTAATATTTCTTTCAAAAAGAACATCCAGATGGGGCTCATAAATAGGTACCTCTCCATTCTTCATCTTCTCAACTTTCGCTGCATCTATATCGACACAAATAACATTATTACCTGTTTCTGCGAAGCAAGTTCCCGTTACCAATCCAACATATCCTGTTCCAACTACTGCTATTTGCATAATTATTTATTAAAGAACTCTTTAACAGAATTCGTAATGTATTCTAATTGTTCGTTATCTAATTCTGTGTGCATTGGCAACGAAATTACGCAATCACATAAATCCATTGTCACAGGAAAATCAGCATCAATAACACCATCTCTCTTATACGCTTTTTGATTATGTAATGCAACTGGATAATAAACCATTGCAGGAATTTTCTTTTCGCTTAAAAAAGTTTGCAATGCATTTCTATCCACACCTTTTGTTTTTAAAGTGTATTGATGAAAAACATGTGTAGATTTCTCGCTTATTAAGGGCGTTTCCAGACCATCAACATCAGCAAATGCATCTGTATAATATTTGGCTGCTGCTTGTCTAGCGGCAACATAACTATCCAAGTGACGTAACTTTATTCTTAAAACCGCTGCTTGAATCGAATCTAAGCGAGAGTTAACACCAATTTCATCATGGTAATAACGTGCTTTCATTCCGTGATTTACGATTGCCTCTAATCTAGCGGCCAATTCAGAGTCATTGGTAAACAAAGCTCCACCATCACCAAAACATCCTAAATTTTTTGAGGGGAAAAATGAAGTTGTGCCTATATCTCCAATACAACCAGCAGATTTTACCGTGCCATCTGCAAAAGTATATTTCGAACCTATCGATTGAGCAGTATCTTCAATAACAGCAATATTATTTTCTTTTGCAATTTGCATTATCGCTTCCATATTGGAACATTGCCCAAAAATATGAACGGGTATAATTGCTTTAGTATTTGGAGTAATTGCTTTCTTTAAAGCTTCAACATCCATATTGAAAGTATCTCTTTCAACATCAATCAAAACCGGAGTCAACCTCAATAAGCCTATCACCTCAACAGTTGCTGCAAAAGTAAAATTGGAAGTTATCACTTCGTCACCTGGCTCTAACCCAAGTGCCATTAATGCAATCTGAAGTGCATCTGTTCCATTAGCGCAGGGTATAACATGCTTAACTCTCAAATACGCTTGCAATTCTTCTTGAAATGACTTCACTTCCGGGCCCTTAATAAATGCCGCAGATCCCATAACCCCCATTATGGCTTCATCAACCGAGGGCTTAATCTTCTCGTATTGACCAACTAAGTCAACCATTTGAATTGTTTTCATTTAAGTTCGCATTTAGATGAGACGCGAATATAACATATATCCCGCAAGGATATAGCTATATCCATTAGATTTATAGGAGAAAAAACAATTTTATGACAACTATTTAGTTTATCTCTACAGAATGCTTTAAATATTCAACAATTCTCTATCTTAGCAACCTTTATGAAAGGAATGTTATTCGTATTTGTACTATCCGCATTTTCTTCTTTTGCGCAAAACATTAGAGACACCGTTATATCGGCACCTCTTTTCTCTGCCAGCTATGCTTTTCAAATCCCAGGAGAGGATTTATCTGAACGATTTGGAGTAAATAATAACATAGGCTTTAGTGCCGGAATAAAGCACCATTCAAATTGGCAATTTGAGGTTGAGGGAACTTTTTTCTTTAGCAGCAACGTTAAGGATACAGCTATGTTAACACCATTAAGTGCTACAAGTACAAACATAAAAAATGAATATCGAATTATAGATCAGTTTGGAGAGTACAATCCAGTTTTACTTTTTGAACGAGGATTTACTATCACAGCAAACCTTGGAAGAGTATTTCCTATTTTTGGACCTAACCGTAATTCAGGAATCATTACTAAAATAGGTGTTGGAACAATCTGGCACAGAGTAAGAATTGACAATCAAGGGAATGAAATTCCACAATTAGCAAAAAATAACCTTCAGTTTTATGACAGAAAAACGTTAGGTGTTGCTTTTAAACAGTACATCGGATACCAACATTTAAGTAATAGTAGATTGACAAATTTCAATATTGGATTTGAAGTCTACGAAGGACTAACACAAGGAATCCGAGATTATCAAATTGACTATATGGGACCTTATAAAAGCAGCAAACTTGACATTCTATATGGAATAAGAGTAGGTTGGATTGTTCCTGTATATAGAAAAGCACCAAGTGAATTTTACATTGACTAAACTCCATTGAAAGCATTTTACAACATAGGTATTCGATCTTATTCATTTGGAGTTAAACTGGCAGGTATTTTTGGAAATAGTAAAGCAAAAAAATGGACTACTGGCAGAAAAGACTGGAGAAAAACTATTAAAAATCAGCTTGGGAATAGCGAAAAAAATATTTGGATACACGCAACTTCCCTCGGTGAATTTGAACAAGTAAAACCGCTAATCGAAAAAATAAAAGCAGACAATGCTTTTTCAGAATATAAAATTGTCGTTACATTTTTTAGTCCATCAGGGTTTGAATACAGCAAAAATTATGAACTCGCTGATTTTAAGTTTTATTTACCCATTGACACAAAAATACATGCCGCTGATTTCATTAAATTAATCAATCCTTCTATTGCAATATTTGTGAAATATGACTTCTGGTTTAACTACTTAGAATTACTTCAAAAAAAACAAATTCCTCATTTATTTTTTGGCTGTAATTTTCGAGAAAATCAAATCTATTTTAAACCTGTTAATAAATGGCAAGTAGAAATTCTTCAAAAAATTAATCGTTTATTCACATTGAATAAGCGAAGTTTTGACGTACTGAAAAACCACAGTTTCTCAAACATGGAGATTTGTGGAGATACGCGTTTTGATAAAGTAATTCAAAACGCAACTAGATGCCAGCCGATTGCATTAATTGAACAATTCAAACAAAACAAAATATTGCTAATACTTGGAAGCTCTTGGCAGAAGGAAGAGGATATCTTAGCTGACTATTTAGAAAAAAACAAAGAATGGAATGAGCAACTAAAAATTATTATAGCTCCTCATAATATTTACGGAAATCACATCTCAGAAATAATGGGAAAACTTCCGGTAAAATCGTTAAAATTTTCTGAAGCTGATGAGAATAACATTGAAGACTTTGACATACTAATTATCGATAATATAGGAATGCTTTCAAACTTATATCAATACGGAAACATTTCATTTATTGGAGGTGGTTTTACCAACCGATTGCACAACATATTAGAGGCCGCAACATTTGAAAATGCATTAATATATGGCGACAACCATATTAAGTTCCCCGAAGGGGAACAGCTAATTGAAGCGAAAGGTGCATTTGCAATAAAAGATGCAAATGATTTTTCGAATTGCATCAATACGTTTGTAGAAAATAAGAAATTGCTTGAAAGAACGCAACAACACGCTAAAGCATTTATTGAGAATAATAAGGGTGCTACGGAAATCGTTTTTAAGGGAATAAACGAGTTGCTAAAATAGACAGAAAAATAAACCAATAGTTGAAAATAACTACTCTACAACTTCAGCATCCTCCAAGATATAGTTCAAATCGTATATATCATCAGCATTTAACCGAAGCTTTCCTTTAAACGTTAAAATTTGATCCATACGCAATCCTGCCACCTGTTTTTTTAATTGAATTTCCATGACAGATTCAGGACCTGCTTGACCACAGAAAAAACATGAACTATAAGGATTAGCAGAAAGAACATAGTAGTCTTGAACAATATCTACCGGAATAATGTAGCCTCTTATTTGTATTTCCTTGCCATCCAAAGAAGAAATTTTCTTCCCAAATTTTGGCACCATATAATAGGCTTGAAATTCTTCTGACCACACTTCATTAAACTTGATGTCCTTACAAACTTCCCATGTTATAACAGTTTGCGAAGCACCTATTTTGGTTAAGAAAATAAGTACAATGAATAGTAAAAATGTGTTTTTCATGTCAATCTATTTAGATAATGTTTCAGAAATGTCCGTGTTATATGCTTTATAAGCCGGAATCAATGCAGAAACCAAGCCAATTGCTATTGCAACTAATAAATAGGTGAGTTCAGAATTCAAAAAGATCCAACCCGTGAATTCATATTGATATTCGTTTTGCATCCAACTTCCAATTAGTTCCATACCTGCATGGCTTAAAACCAAACACAATAAATAACCCAATACAGAAAGTATAATACCCTCAAATAAAATAGACGCCAGAACTTTTGCTTTGGATGCTCCTAAAACTCTCATTAATGCGATTTCATATTTTCTTCCTCTCAGAGAGTTAAGCAAACCTATAAAAACACTAAACATTGCAATAATGGTAATGAACCATGAGATGGCGATAATAATTGACACAAAGGGTGTCAACTTATTTTTTAGCAATGCTATTTCCGGTGCAGGATCAACCGCCATCATGTTCGGTTGGTTATTGGCATTGTTTAACACTCCTATTTTTGCATTACCTGACAAATTTGGAAATAAAATTGCTGTTATCTCTCTGTCTTTTGGGTCAATATTCGCCAATAATTCCTCTAAATTTACTTCGGCATGTTCATGATGATTATGATCGTGATGATTATGTTCCTCATATTTTTGAGGCAAGCTGTCTTCAAGAATCTCTTCGTGTGCATGTTCATGTTCATCGTGAGCTGCTTCTTCAGTTCCTTCTAAAGTATATTCAGAATCATCATTGTGACCTGCATGCATTATCCAAACTGTTTGAACGGGTGTTAAAATCAAATTATCCAAAACAGACCCACTTCTTTCTAAAACACCAACAACTTTATACTTATACTCATCGTGAGAATGAAGCACCTCTTCCATTCCGTGACCTCCTACAAATTCATCCCCTACTTTTAAACCTAATTCAGATGCAACAACATTTCCTATAGTTGCTTCCAGTGGTTTTTCAAATAAAACACCTTCTTTTAATTTACCAGAAAAAAGACGAATATAATCGTGGTTTGTTCCTACAATTCTTTTTCTTTTATAAGAATCACCCATCGAAACAGGAATCATTTCCTTAATCATCTTATTCCTTTTCATAAGGCTATAAAAACCATAGTTGATATTCCCCGTAGGATTATCAATTTGAAATACACCACTCAATACCAATTGTAAACGACTTCCTTTAGCTCCGATCACCAACTTTACATCTTTTCCCGTATTGTTAATGTTTTCCGTTAATTGATGTTCTGTCAATTGTAATATAATCGCCGTACTTAAACCAACAGCTAACAATAGCATCGACAATAGCGATGGAAGTGGCTTGCTTATAATATTTTTCCAACTTAATCTAAGAATATTCATAGCTCTATTCTTTTATCAAATTGATCTTTTAGACGATTATCGTGCGTGACGATAAGTAATGTAGAATTATGTTTTTTTGCTTGTTCTCTTACCAACTTTAAAACAGCATCACAATTTTTATCATCTAATGCAGAAGTAGGTTCATCTGCCAAAATTAAAGCGGGAGAGTTTACTAATGCTCTGGCAATACTAATCCTTTGTTTTTCGCCTACACTCAATGCGTTTAACTTAGCATTAAGTTTGCTTTCAACTCCTAAATCTGCCAATAGTGTTTTTACTTTATCAACGTTTTTAGACTTGCCTGCAAGTGTCTGTGCTAACGTCAAGTTTTCTTTAACAGTGAGCGCCTCAATAAAGTGAGGTGTCTGAAAAACGATTCCGATATTAGCACCTCTAAAATTGTCTAATCTAGCTCCAGACATTTTAGAAATATTCTCATTTTCAACATCAACTTCTCCTGAATCAGGCTTTAGAAGCCCTGACAATAAATGTAACAACGTTGTTTTACCACAACCACTTTGACCCAAAATTAAAGCTTGCTCCCCTTTAGATAAACTAAAATCGGGAAACCTCAACTGAATTTCAGATGAATAATTATATGTCAGTCCATTAATTCTTACCATCCTGTAATAACAACAGTCATTGCTCTATTATAAGGTTGTCCATTCCCATAAAACGGGTGCTGAATATTCAAAAACAATGACTTCCCATCGGGCGTAAAAAGCCCCCCTGTAAACTCGGCTCCCATTGGAGTTACTGCAAACAATACAGCGTCGTCCACAGTTGGGTTTTCAATGCTCAAATCTAGGAAATAAAGCTCATTGTACCAGTGGTTTTTTTTATAAGCGGCAGCAGAAACTCTTCCGTAATCATTTCCATTAATATCTTCATGAATGATTAAATAATCTGTCCCTGCTAAATTAACAGCAGAAACACAATCAGGGTTAGACAGCACGTTTTTTCCATCAGAAGAAACTCCGCCTTCTAGATGAACAGACATTTTATTTGTTTCTGTATCAAAAACTAAGACTCTACCAAAGTAATCCGTATAAACTCCATCTCCTTTATAATGATCATCTCTTAAATGTTTTGCTGGAACCCCTCCTTGTGCAACTCTTTCAGACCAATCCGTCGAATCATGACCCGTTTCAGCTATATAAATTTTATTCCCGACACGCGCAAACCATTCATGCCGCATAAGCATTGTAGCTCCATTGTCAATTGCAATATCTCGCGGATTCAACAATGATGCTGTATCCATTGGCATTGCCAACCAATCTCCTGCTGTACCATCTTTACTTTGCTTGTAAGCGTACAATTGACCTTGAGAATAATCATCTGCGACATCTGCAACAAACTTATAAAAAATGGCTGGCTCATAATCATCTGAAAGGTAAACCGTTTTACGGTCATCCATGAACTCAATATCTTCATGGTAATACCTCCCCATTTGAATCATTTTTTGAGTTGCTTTCATTGTTTTTGGATCTACCTCAACAATAAAACCAAAGTTTTGATGGAATTTCAGACCTCCTACATCAGAAGTATCTCGATGACCATTCCCCCCGATATAAGAAGCTTTATTGTTTTGAGGAACGGTTTCTTCACAGGTATAAATCATTCCATTTGGAGCAACACTTCCACCACAATTTCTTCCTGTACCGCGCACAGAAGAAAAATCTACATTATTAAAATCAGAAACTACATTCCATTCTCCATTTTCCAATTTGACTTCAAACATAGTTGCTCCACCTCCATCTCCTAAAACATCGTCTCCATAATTTGTTTCGTGCCCAATATATAACCATCCGTGTTCGCTAGAACCATCAATTGGCATATATGCAGTCATGTCATGATGTTTTTTTGCTGGAGCCGTTCTCCCATCGTGAGCTAAAACTTGATCCACATTTCCCGTAAACAAAATTGTTGAAGTTAGATTACCAGGAATTATCAATTTCTTAGTATGAAAATTTGTGTCTATTTCAACAAAAAAACTATCCAAAGGAATTTTAACTGTTTCAGGCTCGACTATATCTAAAACCGTATCCGCCAAAACTTTATCGGGTAATTCAATTGCCTGAGTAACGATTTCATTCGAGGCAGTATTACCACAAGATGCTAAAAAAGCTATACTTAATAATCCAATTATATATCTCATTTTAATTCCGTTTTTTCGTTTTCTGCTGACTTTTTTATAAATGCTCTTACAATAAAAAACACCCCGATAGTCACTGCTGGGACACTTAACCATTGCCCCATATTTAATGACGCTCCTCCATCTAATGTTTGGTGTTCTTTCCAAAATTCAATAATAAAGCGAGCTGAAAAAAGTAACGTCAAAAACATTCCGAATAAAAGACCTTGCCTTTTATACCAATGCCATTTCCAATATCCAATAAAAAGTAAGATGAAAATTAAAAAATAAGTCCCACTTTCCAATAGTTGGGTTGGAATTCTAGGAATTACGCCTATTGTAGAAATAATTGTGCTGCCTCCATTACTGGTAATGATTTCTGGATTACTATTAATTGTAAAAAAGTGGTCGTTCGCGTTTTTAATATTATCTCTATTAGAAAGCTCAAAATGCTCATAATACCTTTTAGAATCAAGGGTATCCAATGACACCTGAATAGTCATCTTTGCTAAAGGATGTGTAATCGCAGCTACCTCAATAATCCTGTCGCTTGGTTCAATATTTACATTCGACTCTTCTACGTCAAAATACCTTCCTATTGATTTCTCAGCTTCATATTGAAAAAAGAAAGCCGATTCAGAATCACTCTTTGCGCCTATTATTTCTGAATTCATTAAGTTCCCTACCCTTATAAAACAAGCCGCTATAGCAGTAGCAATTACAATTTTATCCAAAGCCCAAAGGATATGCTTTTTTGTTACCCGCTTTGACAACAACCAGGTAGAAATAATAACACCAATTGCTCCACCATGACTAGCCAAGCCTCCTTCCCATATTTTAAAGATGTCTATGAGGTTGTCTTTATAATCCTTCCAATCATAAAAGAAAACATGCCCTAACCTTGCTCCAACAACACCTCCAATCAATGTATAAAACAAAAACTTATCTATCCATTCTGCATCCGCCCCTTCATTAATAAGAAATTTTCGCACAATGTAATACCCTGTTATAAATGATATTGCCATAAGCAAACCATAATAACGAATCATTATAGGCGATTCGATAATATTAGGGTTTACATCCCAACTAATAAAAGCTAATGTGTCCATATAGTTTTTTGTGAGCAGCAAAAATACGATTTTATATGAGTTGAAACTGTTAAAAATTCATTAAAACAATAGCAATCCTGCAATGAAAATTACAGCACCTACTAGCATTAGAGACAATGTATAAGGAAGTATTTCTCTAGCTTTAAGCCCAGTAATACCAAGCAGTGGCAACGCCCAAAACGGTTGCATCATATTGGTCAGTTGATCACCATATGCTAGAGCCATAATGCTTTTAGGTACTGAAAGCCCCATATTAATTGCCGTTTCCAAAACAATTGGTCCTTGCACCATCCATTGCCCACCACCACTTGGAACAAATACATTGACAACTCCCGCGCTCAAGAAGGTCAAGAGAGGATATGTTGTTCCGTTTGAATGCGCACTGAAAAAGGCCGATATATCTCCAATCAATCCAGAGTTATTCATAATTCCCATTATCCCGAAATACAAAGGAAACTGTAATAAGATTCCAGAAACGCCGCTAATAGCATTTCCAACGGCTTCAAGTACCTTGTGAATATTTTTATGAAAAATAAAGACCAATCCGAGTAGAGAAAAATTTATAAAATCGGGTTTTAAAAATTTCAATTCTGAAGCCCCTGGGTGACTGTAAGCTTTATAAACAGCGAATGAAATGATGCCTAGACCCAATAAGAAAGTGAATATTCTCGAATGATCTAGCTTTTCAGCACCCATCAATCCTGTTTCCTCTTCGGTTTCAATTTGTGGATTTGACAATCGAATGATAGAAGGTTTCAATTTTTTTCCAATCAGATACATACTTAATGGAAGTAGTATTATTAAAGCCATTGAAACTGAAATATTCATAGTAGAGAAAACAGTTTCTGTAAAAGGAATTGTATCCGGCAGCTGCGCTAAAACCTCTTGATTTTGAACAATTTTCGCAAAATGTCCTTCTTCAGATACAACGGCAAGGGAAGATCCAGATATTCCTCCATGCCAAACCATCATCCCTGAATAGCCTGCTGCGCCAACTAATGCGTAATTTATTTTAATATTTGACCGTAGTGCAAACTCACCCACTTTTCGGGCGAAAACAGCTCCAAAGATCAATCCCAGTCCCCAATTGAACAAGCTCACTAACACTGTAAAGAGCGTTACATAAAAAGCTGCTTGAGCTGTGCTTTTACAAATAGGTGTTATCTTATTTAAAAGGTTGTCGATTGGCTTACTTAAGGCCAATACATGACCAAGTAAAAGCATTAACATCATCTGAAAACCGAATTTCATTAGCCCAGTACTCCATAATCCATCGTACCAATGATTTAACAATTGTAGCGGCCTGCTTGTTGATTCATTGGTTGAAATCAACTGTTTCTGGTTACTGACTTCAAATTGAATTATTGTTGTATAGCCATTGCCTTTTTCTGAAATGACGGCTTCTAAATCAAGGATTTCCTTTTGATGCTTTATTTTAAATGTGTCGTTTTTTATAGTGTGCTTGTCTCCTATGTCAAAATAAGTCCACTCAGTATTGTCAGAACTTGAAATCAACAAAGTTTCCTCTACTGATTCTTCGACAATGATTTTTTCACTTGGTAATTTATTCCCAAACGAAAGAGACAACAAATACGTGACAACAGTCAACACGATTGCTATAGTAAATGGCGTGGGAAGAAGCGTTCTAAATGCTTTAGTATATTTTTCGGTAAACGACATTTGATGTTAAAAATAGGAATATTATCTCACAAAAAAAGGTCAAAACTTTCGCTTTGACCTTTTTACATCAATTATTTAATGCTATTTAGAAAGGCAAATCATCTTCACCTTCTGCCATAGGCTCTAAAGCGGTATCTGGAGCTTCAGGTGTTGGAGCTACTCCTGCAGCACCTTTCTCAATTCTCCACGCTTGAAGGTTTACAAAATACCTTCCATTGTACTCATTCCCTCTAACGTTAAATGACACATCTACGTCATCCCCAACAGTTAAAGAATCTAACATTGCTGTTTTATCCTTGATACACTCCAACTTTACATCCTGAGGATATTGCTCTTGTGTTGTAATAACAAATTCTCTTTTACTGAACCCACTGTCAAATGTTTGTGTGTCCAAAATTACTTTTACTTTTCCGTTAATTTTTAATTCCATTTTTTTTGTTTTTCTTCGACCACATGGCCGTACTTTTTAATTATTAAATGATAGAAGCGTTTTCCACGCTTCCGTAAGTTTATTTTCTTTCAACAACTCTTTTGCTCTTAAATGAAGCTCTGTTTCCAGCTTTTCCGGAGCATTTTCTAAAGATACAAATAAATCAATCAATTCAATTAATTTATAATCATTGACTTCTGTTTCATCCGGCAAAGTTTCTATTCCTCCTAGTTGACCAATGTCATTCCCCGTTAAAATTTTACTCTTAACAATCTCTTTAGGTATTTCATCCACCCCTATACCTCTTGTAGTAATTGGTTTTTTAATCTCAAACATAGAATTCTCATCAGCTCTACAGTACCAATCTCCACCCATACGAGCAACAAGGTCAATTTTCTTTTGATCAATGGCTTGGTTTTCATCCAAAATACTTTCTGCAATATGGATTTTTAGAATCTCACACACAATTAGATTACCTGCTCCGCCACCTTCGCCTAACTCAATTACCTCATTGACCTTACATTCCATTTGAACAGGCGACTCTTTAACCCTCCAAGGTCTTACCACTTCCGATTCAATAGCAGTTAATCCACTTTTAACGAATTCATCTTCATTTGGATTATAAGGAGAACTTGCCAATGACATTTGATGCACCATTGAGTAATCAACAATATTGATTACCACTTCTGGAACTTCTTTTACATTATTGTATGTATCTTTTTGTTGACCTGTTCTACCACTTCTTGCTGGAGAAAAAACAGCAATTGGAGGGTTAGAACTAAAAACATTAAAAAAGCTAAACGGAGCTAAATTTCGATTTCCTTCTTTATCTATTGTACTTGCAAAACAAATAGGACGAGGACCAACACTACCCAATAAAAAATGGTGCAGTTTCGGATTTTTAGTCTCTGTTGTATCTATAGTAAGCATTACTCTTTTTAATTTACAACAAAATTATACTATTGAGAAAAGAATTGCGAAATAATGCAAAGATTTACTTTTCAACAAAAAGAAAACTCTCTGAATAATTAATCAGGGCTTATATCTATCACTTAAAACAAAAAGAGGCTCATTCCCAATAGAAACAAGCCTCTTTTCAACATCGATGAGCTAACTAAGCCTCTTCAGAAACAACTTCTGCCTCATCTATATTCTTTAACTTACTTGCGATCTTTTCTTTCGTTTCTTTTGCTTTTGTAGTCAAATCGTCCTTTGCATCTTTAGCTTTTGAAGTTAAATCTTCCTTCGTTTGGATAAACTTCTCCTCGAGTTCTTTCAAAAATGGAAATGTCTCTTCCAATTTTTCTTTATTCTTATCAAATTGAGCTTGAATATCATCTTTGGTTGAGTCAACTGTTTTGAAAAAATCACCGACATAGTTTTTTCCGTCGCTATCTACTTTTTTTCCTGTCTCAACTAATTCATCAAATTTTGCTTTTGCCTTGTCTGATGCTTCTGACGCCATTCCTAATCCTGCGTATGCTAATGTTTCAATAATGTTCATAATTTTTGTTTTTAATGA
>Ga0209631_10000553_pt1 | contig 51250 bp, 33 predicted proteins | sample COG_08_FD_184752 | JGI IMG/M metagenome (GOLD analysis project Ga0209631, IMG submission 184752) | Pelagic Microbial community sample from North Sea - COGITO 998_met_08 (SPAdes) (version 2) | ecosystem: Environmental > Aquatic > Marine > Neritic zone/Coastal water | place: Helgoland, sampling... | reverse complement strand
CGATGGGCCTCGGGCAGACAGGGGGCCAGCTGCAGCGCGAGTCGGAGGTTGGCTTCGGCGGTATCGAAGGACCAGTCGAGAAGGTCGGCGTATCCGAGTGCAGCGTGAGCCCTGGGGATCGAATCGTCGAGGTCGAGCGCGCGTTCGGCGCCCTGCCGTACGGCACGCGCTGTGCTCTCCAGATCGGTACCGCTGCGCAGGGCCACGTGAGCCTCCCAGGCATCCCGCCAGGATTCCGCCATTCCTGCCCACGCGTCCGCGAAGATCGAGTCGCCCTCGATGGCGGCCTCGAAGTGCCTCAGGGCCGCGGTCGGATCGGAGGCCAGCAGAGCTGTGCGCCCGTGGACATAGTGCTCCCACGCGACCGGGTCCGAGGTCGGGGCCCTGTGCATCAGATCAGGGGTTGAAGCCGGTGTGTCGCAGCCTAGCGCACTCGCGATCCCAGTGACGATCTGGCTTTGGACATCGAAGAGAGTCTCGGTCTCGCAGCGCCATGCGCCGGACCATAACTCCGCCCCGTCGGGGGCACGCACCAGCTGCACGATCACGTGGTCGCGGCCACCGTCGGACTCGACCTGTCCTCGCACCAGGAACTCGACCCCGAGCTCGTCCAGTGCTGATTCGAGGTCAGTCGTACGGTGACTGAAGGCGAGAGATGAGGACAGCCCGACGACCGAGAGGCCGTCGAGCGAGCCGAGTCGGGTTGTGATGCCATCGAGTGCACCGGCCCCGAAGAGCCATGACCTGTCGGGGAACGGAATAACTGCGAGACGACTGCCCCGTCGACGACGGAGTGACCCGCGGATTCGGGCGAGGACGGACACCGCCGCCCGACCCTACTCGGTGGACTGGGGCTCGAAGCCGAGGGCCTCGAGGATCACGGCTTCCTGCGACTTTGCGTGAGTCGACGCCTTCCCTTCGGCCGGGCTCGCGCGTTCAGGTCGCGCCGCATACGACAGCGGGACCTTTCGCGGCACCACCGAGCGCAGGCGAGGACCGACGAAGGTCAGCCCTCCCATATTCCGCGGTTCCTCCTGCGCCCAGACGACCTCGCGCAGGTTCGGGTAGTGCTCGAGAAGTTCGTTGAGCGCCTCGGTCGGGAACGGATAGAGAAGCTCCACTCGTCCTACGGCGACGTGGTTTGCCTCATCCCGGCGAGGATACCCCTGGATGTCGTAATAGACCTTGCCCGAGCAGAGCACGAGGCGCGTGATCGCAGACGGATCGTTTACCGTGGGATCCGCGATGACGTGTCGGAATCCACCTTCCGTCAGCTCGGAGACTTTGGAGGTTGCCTGCGGGTGGCGGAGCAGACTCTTCGGCGTCATCACGATCATCGGACGTTCGGGCCGACGGAGTGCCTGCCGGCGAAGCATGTGGAAGTACTGCGCCGGCGTTGTCGGGTATGTGACCCGCATGTTGCCCTCTGCGCAGAGCTGGAGGAATCGCTCCAGACGTGCACTCGAGTGCTCAGGCCCCTGCCCCTCGTACCCGTGCGGAAGGAGGAGCGAGAGCCGTGAATGCTGACCCCACTTGGTCAGGCCCGATGCCAGGAACTGGTCGATCATCACCTGGGCAACGTTCACAAAGTCGCCGAACTGGGCCTCCCAGAGCACGACATCGTCGTCGGACGCGACTGAGTATCCATACTCGAACCCGATGACTGCGGTCTCTGTCAGCGGTGAGTTGTACGTCTCGAAGCGAGCGTCGGACAACCCATCGAGGGGCACAAACTCATCGCCATTCTCTGCATCGTGAAGGACGACGTGCCGATGACTGAATGTTCCACGCTCTACGTCCTGTCCGGTGAACCGGATGGGAAGGTCTGCCTTGAGAAGGCTTCCGAAGGCGAGTGCCTCCGCGTAGCCCCAGTCAAGAGACCGGTCCATCGAGAAGCTGTCGGCACGTTTCCCCAATTGCCGCCAGAGCTTCGGATGGGGCGTGAAACCGTCCGGAAGGTCGGTCGTCGCTGCATTGATCTCTTCGAGCATCTCTAACGGCACGCCCGTCGTCTCGGGTATGACCACGAGCTCGGGCTCCTCGTCCGGCAGCTGGTCACCAACCGGATCGTACTCCCGCACACGGTCTTGAACGTCGCGAAGCGTCTGGATGACCTCGTCGCGCAGTTCGGCGACGTAATCATCGGTGACCACACCTTCTGCGATGAGCCGGTCGGAGTACACCCGCTGCACCGTGGGGTGTGCACTGATCGCCTTGTACTTGACTGGCTGGGTGTAGGCCGGCTCGTCACCCTCGTTGTGGCCATGGCGGCGGTACCCGACGAGGTCGATCACGAAGTCCTCGTTGAACTCCCTGCGGTACTTCATGGCAAGGCGAATCGCCGCAAGACATGCCTCGGGATCGTCCGCGTTCACGTGGACAATCGGGATGCCGTACCCCTTGGCGAGATCGCTCGAGTACAGCGTTGACCTAGCTTCGACAGGATCGGTCGTGAATCCGACCTGATTGTTCACGATGATGTGAACAGTGCCTCCGACCTTGTACCCCTCGAGTCGGGCCATGTTTAGGGTTTCGGCGACGACGCCCTCGGCGGCGAACGCGGCATCGCCGTGCATCAACACGGGGACGACTGCGTCGTGCTCTGCTGTGGCGCCGTCGGCGAGAGCTGCGTGCTGCTTAGCTCGGGCCATGCCGATGACAACAGGGTTCACGAACTCGAGGTGACTCGGGTTGGGTGCCAGAGTTACGTGCACGGCGCCGACTCCGTCCACGTTCCGGACGCCGCGCGCTCCGTGGTGGTACTTCACATCACCTGTTCCAGCGACGTCGAGTTGTCCGCCTTTGAACGACGGGCCTTCGAACTCCGCGAGAAGTTCACCGTACGACACACCGACCGTGTGGGTTAGGACGTTGAGTCGGCCACGGTGTGCCATGCCCAGAACGACATCCTTCCCACCGGCCTTCCCAGCCTCCTCGATCACGAGATCGAGCATGGGGACCAGAACGTCATTTCCCTCGAGGCTGAATCTCTTCTGGCCCAGGTACGTCTTGTGCAGGAACTGCTCGAGACCCTCTGACTCGGCGATGCGTCGCAGCAGCTTGCGACGCTCCTCGACGGAGAGGTCTGGGAAGTGTGATCCAGCTTCGACCTGGTCCCAGAGCCAATCGACCTTCACATGATCGTCGAGATGCTCGAATTCGTATCCGATCGACCCGGCATAGATATCGCTGAGGTCCGCGAGGGCATCGGCGACCGATCGCTCGCCTCCTTCGTCGGCGATGATGAGCGCCGCGGGAAGCTTTCCGAGCTCCTCGGAGGAGGTGCCGAAGAACGCAGGTGACAGCTGTGGGTGTCCCGGTGGCTCACTTCCGAGCGGGTCAATACTCGCCAGCCGATGACCATGATCCCGGAACGCCTGAATCAGAGCGGTCGCACGGGATACGGCGGGCAGCAATTCGAGCAGGGCTCGCCCATCCTCGTCAGCCTGGATGGGATCCACCGGCGATGCAGCCGCCGAGACAGGGGCTGCACCAATGGGCTCCGTCGGGGCTGCCGTCCCGGCTGGGGCGGTGGGAGCGGATGGAGGCGTTACCGGACGTGAGTCGACCAAGTGATCCGGTACCAGAAGGCCTTCGGAGATCGCGAGGCTGGCACCGTTCTCGAAGAGCTTGTGCCACTCGGACGGGACAGCGTCAGGATTCCGGGCGTATTCGTCGAACATCGCCTGAGCGTAGGCGGCGTTCTGGCTATCGAAGAGAGAGTCGTCCTGCACGATCGCTGGGCCCTGAATTGGGTGAGGAGCGCACCACTCCTCGGCGACGATTAAGCTATCGCATTTTGCTCAGAGTATGGAGGCGGCTGAGCCTTTTCTCTACGTTCGCGTTCATGAGAAACGTATCCCGCCACACGTCACCCTTCTCGTTTGTACGGGAGGTGACCGGACCCGGAATTGCCGCGCTCGTCCATCCCGAGTGGGCGGAGGCGTTCCCGTGGCTGATACAGGGAACGACGACACGGGAGTCCGGAAGCGATCATCCATTCGACCTGGGCCTCTTTGCAGATCGAAGTGAGCCGCTGTCCGCGCGGGGTCGATGGCAGACCCTCCGCCGACAAGTCGGAGCGGACTCGGTCGTTCACGCGCGACAGGTCCACGGAGCCCACGTCCGGGTCTGTGAGGCGCCGTCTGCCGAGCGTCGTGATGATCCACATCTGGTGGATGCATGTGATGGGCATGCCACCGCGACGCCCGGGATCGTAGTGGCAGTCACGGTCGCGGACTGCGTGCCCGTGTTCTTCGTCGATCCGGGACGCCGAGCCGTTGCCGCCGTGCACGCTGGTTGGCGTGGGGTCGCGACCGGTATCCTCGAGCGTGGCCTGGAGGCGATGGCTGCGAGTTTTGCGAGTCGTCCCCAAGACCTCCATGTGCATCTCGGGCCGGCGATATGCGGGAGGTGCTACGAGGTCGGTCCGGAGGTTTTCGAAGCGCTCGACCAATCGGTGCCGAATGGCCCGACACCGATCGACCTTCGCCGTGTTCTTGCGGAGCGCGCCGTCCGTGCCGGAGTTCTCGGCGGCACCATTACGGTCTCTGAGCATTGCACCATGTGCACGGATTCCGAACTGTTCTCACATCGAGCTGGTGATGGTGAACGGCAGGCAGGATACATTGGGGTCCGTCAATGATGTTTCACGCATCACGTGTGGGTCTGTGTGTTCGATGCGTTCACCATCGAGTGACGGGTAACCGACGCGGCTCGCAGTTCTACCTGTGCAGCCTTGCCGCGACCGACCCACGTTTTCGTAAATATCCGGGGCTTCCAGTTCTCAGATGTGAGGGCTTTGAGCTGAACGACCGATCCATTGAACAAGGGAGAGATGACGAGTCTCATGAATGACACAGAACCGCTGTATGTTGCTCGCGCGAAGGTCGACAAGGTCGACGGGCTGCACCGCCGGGGGACGCTGGAGGACGGGACCATGTTGGAATTCGGCGTGCATGGACCGATCAAGGCGCATTACCGCCTCGACTCCCAGCCCGATCTTCCGCTGCCGGTCGACTATCTGGTCGCAGCAGCCGCCGGCTGACTACTCGGGACACTCAATGGCGCACTGGAGGTGCGCGAGATCGCAGTGCCGAGCGGAGATATCAGCTGCACGGCGGAAGGCAGGAACGAGGTGGTAGATCGGATCATCCTCCTGAGGCGCATCGACGTGCATTACTCGATACGGCTTCCGGAAGGTGCCGATCGGGAGAAGGTCGACCGGGCTCTGGCCACCCACGTAGACAAGTGCCCGACCGCGCGGAGCCTCAAGAACTCGGTTGAGGTCAACTGGTCGGTGGAGTTCGTCGAGGGCTAGGCCGGGAGCACATCCTCGATTGCCTCGATGAGCGTTGCACGAAGGGTCGCTGCACGCTCACTGAGGTCTCTCTGGCGACGCTGGTAGTCTTGTCGGCCTTTTGGCGTCTCGACCTGAACGGGCTCGAAGCCGAGGTCTCGCAGATCGTAGGGGCTGGCCTGCATGTCGAGCACCCTCAGCGCCGTAGCCAGTTCGAAGCAGTCCATCAGAAGATCGCTCCCGATCCAGGGCATCGAGGTGTACGCCCAGCGATATAGGTCCATGTTGGCGTGGATGCAGCCGGGTTGCTCCAACTCGTGGCGGGTGGACCAGTCGAGTTCGATGCGGTTCATCGGCTTCGCATCGGGGGCAAAAAAGCGATACGCATCGAAGTGGCTGCATGCCACGGGTCGGCTCTCGACAAAGCTGTCGACCTCTGCCTGGGACAGCCGGAGTGGGGTGGTCTCGACGTGGCGCAGGTCATGGCCGCCGTAGACCATCGCCCACTCGTGCACCCCGTAACATCCGAAGTTTGCGGTTCGACTCTGCGTCACACCAAGAACGGTCACGACCGACGTCAACCGATCGTGCATCTCGCTTGACAGCATGCCTGGGTCTCTCGTGATCGCGCCGTCAGCGGCGCTGTACTCCGGTGGACCGAACTGCTCTCGAGCGGCTGGCGAGTCCGCGATGGATTCCGACGGAGCAGGGTGCCAGGTCTCGAGCTTCCTCGGCGAGTACATGTAGTACGTGAACAGGAAGTCGAGCACCGGGTGCAGTTCGCGGCGAGAGCGACGCTCCTTGTGGGGGAGCGTCCACTGCTGCACGCGTTCGAGATGGGCCTCGGCACGCGCTTGCCACTCGGTCGAGGTCAGGATTTGCGTTTCAGGTGTCACCGAGCCCCCGCTACCGAGACACTCGAATGGAGAAGAGGGGGGCCGTGCCCGATTCGGCGATCCCGTCGAGCGTGACCGCTCCGATGAGTCCTCCGGCGAGCACACCGAGCCCGGCCCCAATCAGGGAGGACGACAGTCGGGTAGCGTGCGTGCTCTCGCCGATGGCGGACTCCAGTGCCAGGCCAATCAGCCCACCCGCGGCACCGCCGAGCGCGCCGCCATAGATCGCTCTTCGTTGGCGGTCGCCGTTGCCTTGTAGCGCCAGGCCTGCGGCCGTGGTCATCGTGAAGCCTGACCCCCATGAGATCAGGCCTTGGCTGACCCGCGAGAAGCCACCTATGGAACGTCCAGCGGCGGCGGCTGTGCCCGAGGCTACTACGTAGCTGTCGAGGGCCAGAGTGGCGCCACAGACCCAGTCGCAAGGATGGCTGAACTGCGCGCCCACCGGGGCAGGGTTTAGCAGCACAGCAACCGCAAGGACCGTCCCCCATGCTCCAACCCTCGTGCCGGGAACAGTCATCGCTCGACTACCAGAGGAGCCTCGGGGCAGGCCGTGCTCGATGCCGCGTTCCGTGGCAGTTCGCACGAGAATACAGCACGGATCGAGGTCTCCGGACCCGTTTGAGAATAGACCGTCAGGTGGCTCGTCGATCGCGTGAAATCGATCCGCATGTACCCATGGTATTCGGTCGCGTATCGGGTCCCGTCGACCCGCTTGGCCCGGTTGGACTTCGATGCGGATCCGCTGACGAGCTGCCAGACGGGAGCTCCGTCGCCGGTCATCCCAATGACCTGGAGCGAATGATCATGCCCCGCCGCGAACCCAAGTGGACGCACTCCGCTTGTACGGATTGCGTGGCTGAGCCTGGACAGCATATGCGTGTACCGAGCGGATGCGAGATCCTGTACGCTGAGCCCGGCTTTGATTGCCAGATACTGAATGAAGGGCCCTCGCTGAAGCCCCGAGACGTTGCCGCCGTGCGGTCCCCCGGTTGTGGCGGGATGATGTGCGGCCAGAATGACGCGGTCGCCTGCATGAGCCCGCAGCAGGTCGGTCAGTCGCTCGTAGAAGCGGTCCTCGCCACCGCAGTCGTCGTCCGGAACTCGGAGCAGCCACTCCGTGTCGATGAGGAGCACGGTGACCCCGGCGACGACGTCGACCCGCTCGGGGCCGGGGCAACCATGCGCAGGAAGGAGACGTGCGCTGGAGTCGGGTGCTAGCTCGTAGAGCCACGCCTGCTGCAGACGTATCGACTCACGCGCTCGAGCGTCGTCCGCGCCCTTGGCCCAGTCGTGATTCCCGGGCAGGAAGAAGGCCCGTGAATTGGACGCCCCCCGGGTGGCCTCGAGTTGAGGCGAGAGCTTTGCAAGGTCCTCTTCGCGGAAGGCTTCGCGGGCTCCGAGGTCGTAGATGTTGTCGCCCAGGAAGAGAACGACGCGAGATGCGTCCGGTGCCTCTGTTTCTTGGCGAGCCAGGTCTCGCTCCAGGTGGGCGAGAACAGAGTCTCGGCCCGGGCTCTGGATGCCGGCGTCCCCGACCAGATATACCGACGCCTGAATGCCCGCCGGAAGAGTGGGCACGACCGAAATCGACTCGTACCGTACCTGAGTCGCACATGCCGCCAGAACGATGGTGAAGGCAAGCGCGATGAGGCGAACTGCAGACATCGAGGTCGGTGGCGTTGAGCCCGTCAGTGTGGTAGAGACGCTGGAATAGATGCTACGGCCTCGTCTGATTCCGAACTGGTCAGCTGTGAGCCGCCTGAGGCCCGTTCAGGACGGCGTTGCGAACGTGATCGATGATCAGATCGACTTCCGCCGAGGTCACCTTGAAGTGTGGTGTGAATCGGAGCGAGTTCTCACCACCGTGGATCACGCCGATCCCCTGCATCCGCATGAACTCCTCGGAGCTGTCCGTACCGTACGCTTTGAAACGCGGATCGAGTTCACAGGAGAACAGGAGGCCCGTGCCCTCGACCTTGGTGATGGCACCGTCCAACTCCTCACCGAGCGCCTCGAATTTTTCGACGAACTCGTGTCCACGATCCACGATGTTCTGGCGGATCTCTGGTGTGACCATCTTGAGCACCGCGGTACCGATGTCCATGGCACGTGGGTTCGCGGTCATCGTGTTGCCGTAGATGCCTTTCCGGTACAGGTCGGCCGTGGCCGGGGTCATCGCCAGGATCGAAAGCGGATACTGTCCGGCGTTGAGCGCCTTGGAGTACGTCTCCATGTCCGGGGCCTCGAGGTCCTGGAACCCCGGGGTGTCGATGGCCGACAGGTATCCCGTGGACCTCAGTCCTGCCTGGATCGAGTCGACGAGCAAGATCGTTCCATGGACCTTCGTCAGCTCGCGGGCCGTCCCGTAGAACTCGGGAGTGATCGCCACGCCCGGGTTGCCTTCACCCATGACGGGCTCGATGAAGAAGGCCTCGATGAAGTAACCCTCGGCATCCGCTCGCTTGAAGTGCTCGCGGAGCCCCTCGACGTCGTTGGGCTCGACGGTCAGCAGGCATTCGTTGCGGAAGGTTGCTAGGTACTTGTGGTACGAGCCGCCGGTCGAGTCCGAGAACGCAGCCGGTCGACCCGTACGGCCGTGAAAGCCTCCGGCGAGCGACATCTTGGCGACATGCTTTCCAGCGTGACGACCACCTTCGTCGGTCATCAGCTTTGCGTTCACGTCGGAGATGCGCGCGGCCACTGACACCGACTCGGAACCCGAGTTCATCGCGACGAAATGCGAGAAAGGACAACCGCCCTCGCGGGTCTGGCCAATTTCGCGGCTCAACGCCTCCGAGAGACGCAGCTGCGAGAAGCTCGGTGTCATGACGTTGGCCATGACCTGCGGCTTCGTCATCGCATCTACAATGGGCTGGGGCAGGTGCCCGAAGCCCAGCATCCCGTACCCGCCGTTGTCGTGCAGAACTGCACCCTTGGTTGTCACGACCCATGGCCCCCGAGCGGCCATCGACACATACGGGTTCACCGTGTCGTCGGCGTAGAAGTTCACGAGGTGCTCTTCGATCGCCTCGACCTGTTCGACTTCACCCAGCTTCATGAGCTCGGGGAATTCACGGTTCAGGACCTCGAACTCCTCGGTCGCGGCATTGATCGCCTCCATGAGCTCGGGGTCGCGTGACACGAAATTACAAACGGTATCGTTGTCGAGGCCTGTCGTACGAATCGCACCTGCCTGAGCACGGATGGCTTCGAGCTGATCAAGGACACCGGCCACGGGACACCTCTCAAGGGTCAGGAATGGTCATGAATGGGCCTGCAATGTCGCAGGGAAGTAGTGGATTTGGGGAGGGGTTGCGTACCGTGGTGGCTCGCGTCTTTCGCGAGGGCATGGTTTACGCTCTCCTTCCTCAGACGTCCGAGACAGCGAAGACCAGGTCTTTCCAGATTTGATGATCCTCCGACCGACCCGTCCACGTCACCGGTACCGCCGGTCCAAAGGAAGGGTCGGGGGGATATATGTCTGAGTCCATCGCCGTTCTCGTCATAGCGCTGACGGCGCTGATCTTTGCCTTCCTCATCCCGTTCGCCGCTCATCGGACGCACCTTCTCCTGCTCGCTCGGAGGCGGCGCGAGGAGATTCGGGCACCATGGCCGGAAGCGTCGCTGCCGGCGGTCACCGTGCAGTTGCCGATGTACAACGAGTACGCGGTTGCGGGCCAAGCCATCGATGCTGCCTGCTCGCTCGACTATCCGTCGGAGCTGCTCGAGATCCAGGTCCTCGACGACTCGGACGACGAAACGTTGGGGCTCGTCGAGCAGCGGGTTCTCGCCTGGAGAGATCGAGGGCTCAACGTCAAGCACGTGCGGAGAGAAGGCCGGAACGGTTTCAAGGCAGGAGCCCTGCGTGCCGGGACCAGAGACGCCAACGGTGACTTCCTTCTGATCTTCGATGCTGATTTCGTGCCGGGCCCGCATGTCCTTCGTGAGCTCCTCTCACCGATGCAGGATCCGACAGTGGGCATGGTTCAGGCGGCATGGAGTCACCTCAACCGCGAAGAGAACTGGCTCACCGAGGCCCAGTCGTATCTGCTCGACGGGCACTTCCTGTACGAACAGGGAGGGCGTTATCGGGGTGGCCGCTTCTTCAACTTCAATGGAACGGCCGGGCTCTGGCGACGGAGCTGTATGAATGAGGCGGGCGGATGGGAGGCGGACACGCTCACGGAGGACCTGGACCTGAGCTACCGGGCGCAGCTCGCCGGCTGGCGGTTCGTCTACCTGGACGACGTCGCCGTACCCGCAGAGATCCCGGCGACGGTGTCGGCGCTCGAGGTCCAGCAGCGTCGATGGGCACAGGGCGGGGTGCAGACGGGACGGAAGATTCTGCCCCGGCTGCTGCGATCCCGGCTGCCGGTGCCGGTAAAGCTCGAGGCCCTCGTGCACCTCTTCGGCCATTTTGCACATCCGCTCACCTGGGGGCTCGCCTTCCTCCTGTTCCCATCGGCCGTTGCCCGTCGGGCGCTCGAACTGGACCACCTGCTCGGACTAGATCTCCTGCTTTTTGCCGCAGCGACAATGCCCTTCGGTGTGTTCTACTGGGCCGCGGGTGAGCGTCGAGGCCGGCTTCGGCAGGGTCGGTTCCGTAGCGTACTGAAGACGCTAGCGCTGGGGATCGGCCTCTCGGTGCCGGTCTCTCGCGCCGTATTTCGCGGTCTGGGCCGGACGGGTGACCCGTTCGAGCGCACGCCTAAGCGAGGTGATCGCAGGCGCGACCGCTACGCGGCCGTTCGCGTCCCCCTGGACGCCCTTCTCAAGGGGGCCATGGCGGTCCTCATGACCGCCTACCTCGTTGCAGCGATTCGGGGTGCGTACTGGGGGCAGATCCCGTTCATTCTCCTCTTCCTGTCCGGCTATACGGGGCTTGGCATACCCGCGCTACGAGGTGCCCTCATGGGATTCGCTGGATCGGGTACGCCAGGCTTCGTAAAGCATCAGTGCGAAGAACGGGAGCCAGAGTACCGCGCGCGCGAGCAGGGGCTGAGCCCACTCGCCGGTGTCCTGGTAGCTCCCGAGCCCGAAGTAGCCGGTGAATGCGAGGCCGCTTAGGAGCAGCCATGGACGGCTTCGGCGCAGGACTGCCATCGGGAGCATCCAGAGGACGTACCACGGGTGCAGTGTGGGCGTGAGCACCATCCCCACACCCAGGACCCAGAGCAGCGCCTGGTCCAACTCCATGGACTTCCAGGTCGTCCACCCGATGACGCTCAAGACGATGACGGCGGCCATGCGCCTCGCGTTGACGGGGTCACCTGCGATCCACTCGAGCACGCCAAATGCTCCCTTCATGAACCACCAGTGCTCGTTGTAGGTGCGCAGTCCGGTGAAGAGCGCCTGGCCCGCGCTTGCGTAGGGGAGGTAGAGGAGTGCGACCGTTGCGAGGAAGCCGATCGCGGCGGGCAGGCCCTGTCGTCGGACCAGAGCCGGAAGTGCGGCTGCGGGGGCGAACTTGGTGAGCGTAGCGATCGCCAGCGCCACACCGGCCGAGGCCCCTCGGACGCGTCCTTGCCCGGCGAACCGGATCGTAAGGGCCAGCGCCAGCAGACCGAGCGATTCCAGGTGACCGCTCCACGCAACTTCGACGAGGAGCAGGGGCGACCAGAGCCAGAGCAGGAGGACCGGCATCTCGTCTCCTCCGCGGTCGCGCACGGTTCGGGCGAGGACCCACGCGGTTGCAAGATCACATCCGATCCACACCGCCTTCATCAAGAACACGCTCGACCCTGCCAGCGCGATCAGCAGGAAGACGAGCTGGGCGGCTGGTGGGTAGATGGTGGAGACGGAGGGGTTGTTGATAGCTGGGTGATAGCCCGTTCTCAACCCCGAGACCTCGAAGGCATCGGGCGCATGTTCATACGGGTTTACACCCGCCGCCTGGACGTGCCCGTCCCAGAGGTAACGATTGACGTCATCGGAGAGTTCTGGGGCAAGTGGCAGGAGTGCGAGGCGCACGACGACGGCGAGCCCCCAGATCACACGTCCTGGCCAAGGGTCGGTACCACCTGGCGCGGCGGTCGCGTCGTCCCTACGTCCTCGAATGAGGAGCCCGGCCGCAGCCGCGTACGCCGCGAAGGCCATGCCCAGGAGGAGGAGCCCCGGCCACGGGAAGCGATGTGCCACGGGGGTCCAGGCGAAGGCGATCAGCAGGCCAATTTCGACCAGACCCAGCCCCAACCAGAAGCGCATCACCTGTGGGAGGCCGTGTGAACAGTCACGACCAGATCTCCGTTGCGGTTTTCATGCCAGCGCTGAACGAGGAGGACGCGTTGCCTCCGATTCTTAGCACGATCCCCGACTGGGTCTCGGTCGTGATTGTCGCCGACAATGGATCGACCGATCGGACAGCCGAAGTGGCGGAGGAGGGTGGTGCTCACGTAGTTCACGAAGCTGAGCGCGGATATGGTGCGGCCTGTCTTGCAGGGATGCGACACCTCGCATCATTAGAGAGACAGCCCGATATCATTGCGTTCATGGATGCAGATGGTAGCGACGACCCGGCAGAATTGGGGCGGCTCGTGCGCCCCATTGTCGATGATGATGCGGACATGGTGCTCGGGGTTCGGCGTGGAGTCGAAGGCGACGTGGGCACGATCCTGCCGCACGCCCGGCTCGGCAACTGGATCGTGCTGGGTCTGGTGTCACTGCTCTTTGGCCAATCCTTCAGCGACCTCCCGCCGTTCCGTGCCGTTCGCTTTTCGAGCCTGCTTGATCTCGAGATGGACGACCGGAACTGGGGCTGGACGCTCCAGATGCAGATCCGGGCCGAGCGAGCTTCACTGCGGGTCGCAGAGATCGAGGTCGCACACCGGCGCCGGACAGAGGGGCGTTCGAAGATTTCGGGATCGCTCGTGATGTCAGTGCGGGTCGGAGCGAAGATGTTCTATACGCTGGGGCGTGAGTGGTTGCGGTAGCTACCGGTTCTCATCCAGAAAGGTCGAAAGCACCGCGAAGCTCTCGTCGGGCTTCTCCTCTGGCGGGACGTGCCCGCACCGCTCGAGAACGACGAGGCGAGAGTTCGGCAGGTCTGCGGCCAGACGTTCTCCGACCCAGCCGGGTACCACGCGCTCCCAGTCTCCCCAGACCAGGAGTACCGGTACGTCCACCCCTCTGATTTTCTCCGAGACCTGATCGATATTTTCTGGCAGGATTCGTCGGCCGGCAGCCATGGCGGCATTCACCCCCTCCGTGGTGTTCAAGGCCTGCGCGTATGACTTGACCATGTCCTCGGTGACAATGTCGGGATCGCGGACGATGGATCGGAAGACGGTGCGGATGAGACGCCGGGGCCCGATCGCGCGGATGAGCAGCCGAGTCAGGCGTGGTCGCTCGGACATGCGTACGAACGGAGGAAGGGGCTGCCGATACGCTGGCGACGAGATCAATACCAGTCGGTCGAGGACCTGTGTCTTCCTGGCGCAGAGCTCTTCGGCTGCAAGGAGTGCGATCCCACCGCCGAGCGAGTGACCGATGAGCGTGAGGTGCTTCAGCCCGAGGTGATCGATGAGCTGGATGACCAGTTCCGCCTGGTCCTCCGGTCCGTATCGATCATCGGCAGGCTTCGGTGCGGCACCGAAGCCCTTGTAATCCACACATAATACTCGGCCCCTCCCGGCGAGCTTTGGAGTCCAGTGACGCCATGTGAACGAAGATGCGCCGAACCCGTGCAGCATCACGAAGGTCGGGCCGGTGTCATCACCTTTTGACACCTCGGTCACGTGCAGCGGCAGGTCGACGTCGAGCGGCTGACCACCGATGAACGGCGAGGCGCTCATCGGTCCAGGCGGACTAACCGTCCCCCGCGATCCTCGAGCCTTGCGGCCATCTCAGGATGACACGTAAATGCGAAGACCTGTCGCTTCTGTGACACCTCAGCGAGGACCGACAGCCCCTGTTCGCATCGAGCTTCATCCCAGTTCACGAACACCTCGTCCAGGAAGAGGGGTAGTCGCTCGCCATCGCGATCGAGATGGTCGACGATTGCGAGGCGGAGTGCCAGGTATGCCTGCTCGAGTGTCCCGGTCGAGATGGGCGGAGCTAGCGGAACCGGTCGGGGGAGAGCCGGGCTGACCAGGTGGAAGAGATCCCCGTCAGCCCGCTCGTCGACAAGAAGACGCTCGTAGCGCCCGTCGGTAAGACGCTGCAGGTAGGTTGACGCTCGACGCAGAAGATCCGGCTGGTGTTCTTCGCGGAAACGGCGGTCCGCTTCACGGACTAGCTGGGCCAGAATCCACTTCCGGTCGCGTTCGGTGACCATGCGTGACTCGACCTCACGCAGAGCCTGAAGTTCGCCGTCGATCGCATCGACCGTCTCCTGATCGCGCAGGTGCGCGACGTCCTTCTCCAGCGCACGCGACCGACCGACGAGCTCTTCCAGATGTGTCTCCGCCTCCTCCATGCGAATCCGTCGGTCGGCGACCTCATCTTCTGAAACGGACCAGGACTTTTCGGACGCTTCGACGTCTGCAATGCGGGCCTTCCGGTCGGCGATGTCGAGATGCGTACGCTCCAGCTCCTCCTCGATCCGGTCAGCCCGTTCGTGAGCATCGAGACGGCGCTGGACGTGATCGATAGCCCCTGCACTCGCTCCGCGCCCCAGGTCGCCAACGCGCTCGAGAAAAGCGGCCCGTTCCTCCTGTAGCCGATCAACGTCCGTAACGATCCTGTGCCGCGTGTGCAGGAGTCGTTCGTGCTCGCCCGCAGCCTGCGTGGCAGCGTCGTGCAGTCGCCGCGCCTCCTGAACGCGGGACTCGACCGAAGCTTCGAATGCGGACAGGTCGTCGGGTGCTGGATATCCCAGCTTCGTCCCCAGCGCGGCTGCCGCCGCGGCACGGTTGTCGAGACGTAAGGTCAGTGCCTTGCTCGATCGGGCCAGGGTGTCCCAGTGGGCAACATGCTTCTGCAGGCGCTCGACGGCTGAGACGATCGGGAGACCTGGTGGCGTGAGGTACTCCGCGCGCACCCCAAGGCCGTCCAGTGCTGCCGAGATCTCCGATTCCAGACGTGCCGCCCCGCCGTCATCGGGTACGTTAGCCGATGGGGCGTGGCCACCGGAGCGAGCGAAGAACAGGCCACCCGCGAGAAGAGCCGCTCCAAGGCCGGCGGTCACCGAGGAGCCGGAGAGCAGGCCCCAGGCGAGGATGCCGGCACCGACGATCACCAAGAGTCCCGGCACCCAGCCTGGCACGGTCAGAGGACGCGAAACGTTTGCTGGGGTCGGCACCCCCTCAGGCCGGTGCAGCGCGCTGAGGCGTCCGACGCGATCCCGGAGCAGGTCGGTCGATATGGTCAGGACTCGTGAGCGGATCTCTTCGGTCGGTGAGTCGTCGAAGAGTTGTCGCTCTATCGCCTCCATCTCGAACCTTGCCCCGTCAGTCTCGATCCTCAGATCGTCGAGCTGTGCCGCGAGCGCTCGGGAGGCATCCGGACCGCGAAGAAATTCGTCGACTGCAGTGGCGTGCCCAAGGAGGGTCTGTGCCGAACTGTCGAACGCGGCGACGGTCCGCTTCGGCTCGACTAAGTCCTCGTCGATCGCTTCCAGACGGCCCCGGAGTTCTGTCACTTCCTCGTCGATCGTGTCGAGTCGAACGGTGAGGTCCTCGGGCAATCCATCGAGCTCAGCGCGGCTGCCTCCCTCCAGGCGGAGCGCAACTATTCGGTCGAGCTGGCGTTTGAGCGGTAGCAGGTCCTGAACGCGCTCCACTACGATCCGATCGCGCTTGAGACCTCGACGGACGTCGTCGAGCCGGAGTGTCACACTTTCGCGATCTTCCGTTAGCGCGCGAATGTCCCGGTCCCGCGCGATGGCTTCGGAGCGCCGGGAGCGCAGCGCTCGCATCTCCTCGCGCAGGTCACGAAGTCGCTGGTTTCCTCGCCTGTTCGGTCTCCATATCTCGCTCGCCTCCTGCTCTAGCTGCTCGGCGACATCGCGTGCCGATGCAAGATCCGAGGCGCCCATCGATCCGAGGATGCGGTCCTGAATCCGGCTCCACGTCTCATCGTCGAGCCCTGCCAGCTCGGCCAGGGTTACTGCGAAGACCTGGCGGAAGACGGTCCTGGGCACGTGATGGACCAGATCGAGCGGCTGATTTCGCAGGTCGAGCCGGCCCTCCCCACGCATGAGCGTTCCGGCAGGGGAGGATCGGAGCCTGCGCTCGACCACCAGTGAGGCCTCGTCCGACGTACTGACATGGATGCGCCCTCCGGCCTCGCTTGAACCCCAGGGTACATGAGGGTTGGTGTCGCGAGAGGCAGGGGAGAAGCCATACAGCGATGTGGTCAGGAAGGAGAACAGGGTGGACTTCCCTGCCTCATTCGGGCCGAGAACGACAACGAGATTTCCCAGAGACTCAGTCCCTGTATCGAGATCCCTCAGCCGCCCGAAGCCGTCAACGCATATCCGTTCGATTCTCAACGGCGCGCCTCAGTGTTCAGGAGGCGCATCGCGAGCTCTCCCTCTCCCTCTGCTTCGCCGAGCAAGGACCGCGCGTATTCAGCGATGCTCGCCGGATCGTCACCTACGCTACCCGCGAGTGATGTTGGGTCGAGGTCTTCGAGGGTGAGTCGACCCTGATGGATCTCCGTCGCGAGACGGAGGGCTTCACCGAGCACATCTGTCCGCTTCCGGTGCTCGTCCAGGTCGACTGTCGCGTGTACGCCCTCCGTGGACAGCACGACCTCCAGTGCCCCCATCATCGGTGCGAGTTCGGACGCCAACGTCTCCTGGTCTTCGACGGTACGTAGCTCCGCCCAGAGTGGGCAGGGGCCTCGCAGAACGACACGGACCATCCACTCTGTGCCGTGGGTCGTCGGGTCCTCTGCCCGCTGCTGATTCCATGCGTCGAGGCACGCGTACTCGAGGTCATCCAGGGATTGAACGTGGTCGAGGCGGTCGACCTCGATCGTGTCCCATCGAACCGGGGCGAGTGGTCGGAACGAGACGAGCGGCGCTGCGCGGTCCGACAGGTCGACAAGCAGGGCGCCACGGGCACCGGTATCGGTGTGGCTCTTCCCCTGGAGACTGCCGGGGTACCAGATGGGTGGATCCGCCGAGAGCTGTTGGCGGATGTGCACGTGTCCAAGCGCCCAGTAGTCGTATCCGGCGTGGCAGAGCCGGGTCAGTTCCGAGGGCGCATACGAATGGTGATCACGAGCGCCGAGAGACGTGTGCACCTGCGTATGCAGCAACGCGATCTCAGGAAGCTCACCGGCCGGTACCGGAAGGCTGCGGGACAGGTCGTCCGTCACACGGTCGGTGTCATGCCCTACCGCAGTGACGTACCCAATCGGTACGTCTCCGTGATCGTGGATCGTGAAGCGTCGGGGAGTCCCGTCAGGTGCAACCTGAACGGCGTCGGACCAGGCAAGCGAGCGTGGGCCGGTAGTCGGAGCGCCCGGGTCGTGATTTCCCGTGGCGTACACGACGGTGATACCGTGATCGCCGAGGCGCTCAGTCTGCTCGAGAAGGAAGCGCTCGGTCTGGAACGAGAGCCGCTCGCCGTCGAAGAGATCACCGGCGATCAGGAAGGCGTGCACGTCCTCGTGAATCGCGAGATCGACGGCATTGCGGAACGCCTCACGGGATGCGTCGCGGAGCCGTTGCCGTACCCTCTCGGATCGGCCGGAAAATGAAGTGTCGAGATGTACGTCGGCGACGTGCAGGAATCGCATGGACCAAATTAGATCATCCGGCGGGGCGGGGGAATTTTTCCCTGAGCCCACGGGTCCTTTGCCCAAGGTGATCAATTATATTTCCGGTCAATCGATTCTCCCGTACCATTCAGGGTCCGTCCCCTGCATCCCTTGTCGTGCGCGTCGGTGTCCGCCGGCCGCCGGACGAACTACATGAGCGACACTACGGCGGCCGCCCCGAGCCGGCTCCGCGAGATCTCGCCCGCGATCAAGCAGGTTTGTGACTGCCTGAAATCCAGTCCAGACGGGGCGTCCGAACTCCTCCTAGACTTTGCCGAGCTCTTTCTGTCGCGTGCTCCGGACGAACTCCTGACGCAACGGAGCACAGGCGATCTCGCATCCATGACGCGAGGTGCGCTCAGGTTCCTCGAGAGATCGCGGCCGTTTCGGGTCGATGTCGCCGTCGTGAACGCGGACGAAGACGACGAGGGATGGGACGCACCTGTCACGCTGATACGCACGAACGTCAGCGAGCGACCGTTCATCATCGACTCGATTCGCGAGTACCTCTCGCTCCAGGATTTGGCCGTCGAGCGCATGGTGTACCCCATAATCGACGTTGAACGGGACGCCGAGGGTCACGTCATTGGGGTCCACCCGCCAGCGGATGGTGGTAACGAGGAGTCCGTCGTCCACTGCGAGGTCGAGCGCGTCGGAGACGCCGAGCGTCTCGCCGGTATGGAGTCGGATCTGCGCTCTCGCCTTCAGGACGTCGTGCGGGCTACCGACGATTTCCATCCGATGCTGGGGGCGCTCGATCACGTTCTGGAGGCCGTCCGTGCGAACGCGAACGATCTGCCCGACAAGAAGCACGAGTTCGAGGAGATCGAGGAGTTCCTCAGCTGGCTGAAGGACGGAGGCTTTGTCTTCCTCGGGTATCGCGGCTACGACCTTGTCGGGGGAGAGGATGGGGGCGAACAGGCGATCGTCGTGCAGCCGGGGTCCGGGCTGGGTCTGCTCCGAAACGAAGGAGACTCGAGGTTTGCCGAGCCCGTGCCGATTTCGGAACTGGCGCCCGGCATGCGCGAGCTTGCGCTCAAAGGCCCCGTTCTGATCGTCAACAAGACGAACGCTGAATCGACCGTGCATCGACGGGTCCGAATGGACTACGTCGGGGTGAAGAAGCTCGACGCGAAGGGACTCGTGATCGGCGAGCACCGCTTCATCGGCCTCTTTACGTCAAAGACCTACTCGGAGCCGGCGGCCAATATACCGCTTGTTCGTGACAAGCTGCGCCGCCTTCTCGACTCGGAGGGCGTGCCCGAGGGCTCGCACGACTACAAGGAGATCATCACGATCTTCGACTCCCTTCCGAAGGAGGAGCTCTTCCTCTCTTCCGCGGAGGAGCTGAGGGATGACGTCCGCGCGGTATTGACCGCGTACAGCGGCCGCGACGTGAAGGTCGTGCTGCGGCAGGATCCGCTACATCGTGGCGTCTCCGTGATGGTGATCCTGCCCCGGGATCGGTTCTCCGGCAGCGTCCGTAAACAGATTGAGGGCGCGCTGGTCGAGCGGTATGACTGCTCGATTCTGAACTATCATCTCGCGCTTGGGGCTGGTGATCGGGCGCGTCTGCACTTCTACCTGAGCGCGAGCGAGGAGAGGATCGCGGAGATCCGCACTGAAGACCTCGAGCACGTCGTCGCGTCGATTATTCGAACGTGGGCGGATCGGGTGCGCGAGGGCCTCGAAAAGGTCGTGTCGACTGACGAGGCGCGTGAGCTTGCGCAGCGCTATGACGCAGCGATGAGCCGTGAGTATCAGGCCGCGGCGGTTCCCGAGATTGCGGTCGCCGACATCTTTGAGCTTGAGCGGATGGCCCGGGAGAACGTGAGCGTCTCCGTCGGGCTGACGAACCGAGTCGAGGGTGCCGTCGTTGCGGGGGTGATTGGCGCGACCGAGCTGAAGCTCTTCCTGAGAGAGGAGCGTCTGGTCCTCTCCGACTTCATGCCGATCCTCGAGGACGCCGGATTGAGGATCATCGCGATGAAGCCCTACGAGGTCAGAAGCAACGGAGTTCCTGACGCGACCATCTACGTGTTCGCCGTCCAGGACCGTGCAGGCGAACTCCTCGATGTCGACGGTCTTGGTGACCTACTTTCGGATACACTGCTCGCTGTCCGAGTCGGGGACGTCGTCACCGACCCACTTAATGCGTTGGTGGTGAGTGCGGGGCTGCACTGGCGTGAGGTGGACGCCTTGCGGGGTTTGGTTGGGTACGCCTTCCAGGCGGGAACCGTACCCAGTCGGACCGCGTTGCCCCACGCCCTCGTCGAGTATCCTGGGATCGCCCGCGAACTCTTCTCAATGTTCCGGACGAAGTTCGACCCGGAGATGGATGCCACTGCTCAGGAACGGCTGGCTGCTATCGACGACATACGTGATGCGTTCCACGGGTCACTCCGGGGTGTGAGCCTGCTCGCTGACGACCGAGCGCTTCGGCGCCTAGAGGAGACGATCTCCCAGACGGTCCGGACCAATTACTACCGCCTCGGGGGCACGACTCCGAGTCAGCGGTCCGGCGGAGTCCCCTATGTCTCTTACAAGTTCCTTGTCGGGAACGTAGAGAACTCCCCGCCCACCGAGCTGCTATTCGAGGTGTGGGTGCATTCGGCTCGAATGGAAGGTGTGCATCTTCGTGGGGCGACGGTGGCCCGCGGCGGTATACGATGGAGTGACCGCCCGGACGACTTCCGCACGGAGATCCTCGGCTTGGTGAACACGCAGATGGTGAAGAACGCCGTCATCGTGCCAGGAGGTTCGAAGGGTGGCTTCGTGACGCGTATTACGCCGTCGGATCCTGAGGAGCGATGGGAGGAGGGGCGTCAGCAGTATCAGACCCTCATCCGCGGACTACTCGACGTCACCGACAATCTCGTCGACGGAAGAAACGTGGAGCCCGACGCTGTCGTCGCCTACGATCCACCTGACCCCTATCTGGTCGTCGCCGCCGATAAGGGAACAGCGACCTTCTCCGACCTCGCAAATTCCGTCTCTGCCGACTACGGGTTCTGGCTCGACGACGCGTTCGCATCGGGTGGCTCGAACGGGTATGACCACAAGGCCGTTGGTATCACCGCTCGAGGTGGCTGGGAGTGTGTGAAGCGTCATTTTCGTGAGAAGGGCAAAGATATCCAGAAGGAGCCCTTCACAGTCGCCGGTGTCGGGGACATGAGCGGTGACGTATTCGGCAATGGGATGCTGCTCTCGGAGCAGATCCGACTGATCGCCGCGTTCGACCACAGGCATGTCTTCATCGACCCGACCCCGGACCCGGCAACTAGCTATGCCGAGCGGAAACGGATATTCGAGCTGGGTCGCTCGAGTTGGGAGGACTACGACCAGGGCCTGCTCAGTGAAGGCGGTATGATCGTGCCTCGAAGTGCGAAGGAGGTCGAGCTGACCCCCGAGGCACTCAAGGCTCTAGGGATCAAAGAGGGTGAGGAACAGCCGACCGACGGTGAGGCGCTCGTCCGCGCCGTGCTGCGAGCCCCTGTGGAGTTGCTCTGGAACGGGGGCATTGGCACCTACGTGAAGTCCGCGATGCAGACGCACACTGATGCCGGGGACCCCGCGAATGACGCGGTACGACTCGACACGGGTGAGCTTCGCTGTGACGTCATAGGGGAGGGCGGTAATCTCGGCCTCACGCAACGGGCTCGCATCGAGTATGCGAATCTCGGCGGCAGGATCAACACCGACGCTCTCGACAACTCGGGCGGCGTCGACATGTCCGACCATGAGGTCAATCTCAAGATCCTCCTGACGCCGGCCGTAACGTCCGGGATGCTCGAGCAGGAAAAGCGAAACGAACTTCTGGAGACGCTCACCGAGTCAGTGGCCGAGCTCGTGCTCGACAACAATCGCTCCCAGAGCCTCGCCGTCTCGCTCGATGAACGGCGCTCGAAAGAATCGATCGACGAGTTCCGGGACCTGATGCTGTCTCTGGAGAAGGCTGGAGAGCTGGACCGAGCGGCGGAGAACCTGCCTTCCACGGATGTGTTGATCGAGCGGCGCGAGCGGGGTCAGGGGATGGCTCGTCCCGAGCTCTGCGTGCTGCTCGCCTACTCGAAGCTGTCATTGAAGACTCGTCTTCTGTCGAGCGGACTGCCTGATGATCCGGTGACGGAGAGCTACCTGCTCGGGTACTTCCCGCCGAGGGCGATCACGGCGGCAGGACAGGAGAACCTGGCCGACCACCGACTACGTCGGGAGATCATCACTGCTGAGATCACGAATGATCTCGTCGACCTTATGGGCTCGGCGTTCGTGTCGCGCATGAAGCGAGACACCGGTCGGTCTTCGGAGGACGTGGTGCGCTCGTGGCTCGTGGCGTCGCGGCTTGCCGATCACCGCGCGCTCATGCGCCAGATGGCGCAGCAGGCGGATGCGGTGAGCTCACGCGTGTCATATCGCTGGCTGCTGGGTCTGGCTCGTGTGCTCGAGCGAACGACCCGATGGGTATTGCAGAATGTCGACCCCGACGACTCGTCGGCTGCGATCGTCGAGCAGAACCTTACCGGGCTCGCGTCGCTACGAGAGGCCTTCGGTGATGTCGTGCGCGGCGAGGAGCGGACGCTGTTCGAGGCCCGCGTTCGGGAGATACAGGAACTGGGAGCCGACGAGGCGTTCTCGCGTCGCCTGATCACGCTTCGCTTCCTGGACCAGTTGCTCGAGGTCCTCGGGATCGGTCGTGAAGTGGAGACTGATCCAATATCGACCGCTCACGCTTTCTACCAGACGTCGGAGGCGTTCGAGGTGCCATGGCTTCGCCGCAGGAGTTTCGCATCAGCTGGGGATGACCAGTGGGAGGTGCGTGCGGCGCAGGTGCTGTCCGATGACCTGTCGAGGGCACACCGACGCATCACAACCGATTTGTTGGTCCGTCATGAAGGAGATGGTGACCAGGGTAGCGACTACATGGCTTTGGTAAAGACCGTCGATCTGGAGCGCTTCCGTGACATCCTGGAAGAACTGAAAGCTGAGGAGAGTATCGGACTGGCGGCCGCTTCGGTCGCGGCTCGCGAGCTTGGTGTACTCGCAGACCGTGTCGCGAGAAGGCCGGGGCAGGAGGATCGCCGATAGTGCGTCCTCTGCTGAGCCCCGAACTGGCGCCTGTTGTGCAGCCATACCGCGGCTCATTGATGGAACTGGCAGGTACCTATCGAGGGATCTCTCGCGGTCGGATGATGCAGGTGGTTGTTCGCGAGAACGGCGGCCGACTCGAGTTTTCCGAGGAAGATGACGACGCACCCGTCGTACCGACCCGCGTCGGTGACCTTACGTGGGCCTCGAGGGGCGTGCGTTATATCTTCCGACGTGTAGGTGGTCAGATGGGCGAACTCAGGGTTTCGGCTGGGTACGCTCGTCAATTGCTGGAGCGGATCGGCTCCTGAATCGGGTGCGCGGCGCAACGAAGTCGCGGCGGTGACGAAATCTTAATAGTAGGTCTGCGCATCGCCTCGGCGGTGCGATGAACTTCCCATGGACTCCTCATGGCACGTCTGGTTCTCGATCCTCGTTCGCTCTTTTCGGCGCTTGTCGTCGCAGCCGCGACCGGGGCGTATCCCGTGTTTGCGCAGGTGGAGATGTCCGCTGAGGCTCCACTCCCCCTGGCTTATCTTCAGGGCCAGATCCTCGACAGCATCTCCGGAGAACCGATACCGGGTGTCCTCATACGCATGGATAGCGGGCACGAGGCGTTTACCGGCCGCCGAGGCCGCTTCGAGTTCAAGGATCTTCCGGAAGGGAAGCGCCTCCTCGCGATGATGACTGCGGACTGCCGCATCACGTGGGGACAAGTCACCGTTGTGCAACGTTTCCCGCGCGACGTTGAGTTCCGTCTGCCCTCAGTCTTCGGAGCCAAAGCTGAGCAGGATCGCCGGAAGATCGAGGAACGTCAGCGGTCAACGGGACGGCGGCTCGAGGCGCATGAGATCGAGGGTATGAATGCGCGCAATGTCATGGAACTCATTCGACGGCTGGCGCCCAACATGGTGGGTCCCATGCCAGGAGATGTGGGTGCGACCGCCCGCTTCCGCTCCGCGCGTGGGCGCTCCACCGCTGTCGCTGACCCCCCGATCCTGCTGATCGACGGGGTCCGCACGCCTGGTGCCGAAGGGGCGCTCTTTCAGATGCGCCCGAATGAGGTGGAGTCGATCGAAGTGCAGCCCGGTGCAGCCGCCGGATGGGAGTATGGCTCTGCTGGCGCGAGCGGCGTGATCAAGGTCACGCTCAAGAAAGGCCTCGCCTCCGGAGCTTCTGAACGACCCTTGGCGACCCCCTGCATCGTACCCGCCTTCCCCGGGGCCTGAGTCATTTGTTTACGATGTGAGCGTTCCGAGCTAAACGGACGGTGCGTCTAAGTGGGAGAAACGCTTTCAGGCCTTGCGTAAACATCTTGACTTTGGTTTGTCAGACCCGTATAGACTATCTCTTGGGATGATGTTGGGCGGAATGGGTTCAAGTACCTAGAGTTCATTGAGGAGGCCTCATGGCTCTACGGACGTTTGTAACGGGCTCCGTGAAGGCTGCGCGCAATCTTGCGTTTGCATTGGCTTTTGCGGCGTTCAGCGCAGTCGGAGTGACTGCACAGGCGAACACCGGAACGGTTACCGGACTGGTTCGCGATGCTGCGTCTCTGGCGCCCCTGGCGGGCGCTCAGGTCGCGGTTGACGGCACCGGTATCGGTGGCCTAGTCAACAATGTTGGGCGATTCCTGCTGCTGAACGTGCCAGCAGGAACACAGACGGTGAACGTCACGGTTATCGGCTACGGCGCCGGTTCTCAGACGGTCAGCGTCACTGCGGGTGGTACTGCCACCCTGGATTTCGAACTGCGTGAGCAGGCTCTCTCTCTCGAAGGTGTGATCGTGACCGGTACTGCGGGTCAGGCACGTCGTCGTGAGGTGGGTAACTCCATTGAGTCCGTCAGTTCCAGCGACATCGCCGTCGCCGCGATCACTGACGTGTCAAACGTGCTCCAGGGCCGTGCGGCTGGTGTTTCGATCACCGGTACGGATGGTCAGGTGGGGGCTGGTTCCGAGATCCGGATTCGCGGTAACAGCTCGATTTCTCAGAGCAACCGCCCGTTGATCTACATTGACGGTATCCGCATGGAGAACGACGGCCTCATGTCGGCTGATGAGGGTGCTGCGGGTACGATGGCCATTGACGGCATCAACCCGAACGACATCGATCGCATCGAGATCGTGAAGGGCCCTGCGGCCACGACGCTCTACGGCACGGAAGCCGCGGGTGGCGTGATCCAGATCTTCACGAAGCGTGGCGCCGCCGGTGCGCCGGCATGGACGCTGACCGTCGATGGCGGTCAGTCGGTCATGGGTCACCAGGGTCCGCTCACGGACGCTGACGTCAAAGTGATGGCCAACGCCTTCACCGAAGACAACCTGGACGTTTACCCGACGGGTGACTTCGACGTCAACTACCTGCTCCCGAGCGGGGACATTGGTAATAACAACGGCCTGCGGCTCAACGACTGTGCCACGGGTGTCAACATGAGCTCGCTCTACCCGTCGATTAACAACTACGGTGCCGAGCCTGGTTGTCCGGAGAGCGGATCGTGGTTCCGTGACGCGTACATGCAGCGTTACAACTTGAGCGTCCGTGGTGGTGGTGAGACGGCGACATACTTCGTGTCCGGTCGTTACGCGGATGAGAATGGCGTCGTCGACCCTCAGGGTCAGGACAGCTACAACCTCCGCGCTAACGTGCAGTTCCAGCCGTTCGACGGGCTCGACGTCAGCCTGAACAACATGTACACGAAGCGGAACATCGAATGGATCCCGAACGGTAACAACGCGTCGGGCCTGTTCCTCAACGTGCTGCGTGGTACGCGCGGTTATACGCCGGACAACGACGACTCGCTCGTCTTGTTCAACGACATCTTGACCAACCAGTCGCAGTGGGTGACCTCTGCGTCGATCGGTTGGTCCCCGACGGCGGATTTCTCACATCGCCTCAACTTCGGGATGGACTACACGTACGTCGACTTCGTCGATTTCAAGCCGTACGACAACTACGAGAACCCGTTGGGTGATCGTGAGAACGACACGTACAACGACCGTAACATGACCTTCGATTACAGCGGGTCGTGGCGGACGGATGTCATGGGCGGTATCGCCTCCTCATTTTCGTGGGGTGGTCAGGTCTATGAGGAGTACAGCTGGCGCCTGAACGGCTTCGACTCCGACTTTGCAGGGCCAGGTGAGCAGCTTCTCGGTGACGGTACGGATCCGGGCGTCAACGAGAGCCGGTTGACGGTTCGCTCCGGTGGATTCTTCCTCCAGGAGCAGATCGGCTTCGGCGATCGTCTCTTCATTACCGGTGGTGTTCGCTGGGACGGCTTCTCCACGTTTGGTGCAGGCTTCGGCCTCGCCTCGTATCCGAAGCTCGCCGCAGCGTACACGATCTCTGATGAGAGCTTCTTCCCGGACCTCGGTGTGGACGCGCTCAAGTTGCGTGGAGCCTGGGGCCGGTCCGGTCGTGCGCCTGGTGCGTTCGATGCTGTGAAGGTCTATGAGGCTACGCAGGCTGATGAGGTTGTTCCGGCTCTGATTATCGGCAACCTCGGAAACGCGGACCTCGGTCCTGAGATCTCTGAAGAGATCGAGGTCGGATTCGAGACGTCCATGTTCGACGGTCGTGCGTCGCTCGACTTCACGTACTTCGATCAGACCACGACGGATGCCCTCATCGGCGTGGCGGAAGCACCGTCCTTCGGTACAGAAGAGCGGACGCTGCGTAACCTCGGTGAGACAACCAACGTGGGTTTCGAGGCGATCTTTAACGTGACGCCTCTTCGTACGGACAACATCGACTGGAACGTGAACTTCGCTTACTCGAGAAGTAGGTCTGAGATCACAGATCTTGGCCCGCTCGAAAACGCGGGCTTCAACCTCCAGCTTGGCTTCCCCATCGGCGTCGAGTATGACAGGGTCGTCATGAACCCGGGTGTTGTCGGAGCGGCTCCTGAAACCAAGACCCAGGTGCTTGGTGTGGTCTTCCCGACTGACATCATGGCGCTTGGTACGCGGGTGACGTTCAGCCAGTCGCTGACGCTGGACCTGCTGGCGGAGAGCCAGATGGGTCACGTTCGCGGCATTGGGATCGGCTGGGCGACGGCGCGTCGTGAGACGTGGCCGGCGTGCTTCGGTATCCAGAACGAGTTCAACAACAACGGATCCACGAACCTCACTCCGCAGCAGGTCAACACCTGCGTGCCTGGTAAGATCAACTGGGGCATGTGGACACAGAACGCGGACTTCATCAAGCTCCGCTCGGCCTCGCTGTCCTACCGCTTGCCGGATGATCTCATCCCGGGAACGCGTAGCGTCAGCCTTGCTCTGCAGGGTAAGAACCTCTGGCAGAGCACGGACTACCAGGGTCTTGATCCTGAAGCTACAGACCGTGGTCTTGACCGTGGTGAGTACGCATTCGAGTACTACAACATGGCTCCGCCGCGGATTCTGATCCTGAACCTGACGGTGAACTTCTGATGAATCATTGGATGAGAAGGGCCGGAATTCCGGTAGTGGCCGCCTTCGCGGTCGTCCTCTCGGGTTGTGATCTCGAAGTTCTCAACCCTGGAGCGATTCAGGACGGGGATTTGAACACTCCCGAGCTGATGCCTGTGCTCGTCGCAGGTGTATCGGCAGAGTACAACGATGTGCAGGACAACTATGCGTTCGATATCGCGCGCTTGACTGACGAGGCCGCTGGTACGGGGTCCTATGGCTCGACGCAGGATTTCCGGACGGGCTTCTACACCGACCAGGACGCCGAAGGCGACTGGGAGCAGATGCACGAGGCTGCGTGGGCCGCTGATCAGGCGTGGACTCGCCTGCAAGAGGTTCTCGAGGGTGCGGAGCAAACGAGTGTCAATGGCGCTCGCTTGTTCGTGTATCGCGGTCATGCCTTCATGCGTCTCGGTGAAGCGTATTGCAACGTCGCGTTCGACGTAGGCCCGTCCGAGCCACGCTCGGCGGCTTTCGCTCGGGCAGAGGGTGCATTCAATCAGGCCCTTACCATCGCAACCGCTGCGAATAGCACGCAGTGGAGACTGGCCGCTCTTATGGGGCTAGCTCAGGCAGAGTTCGGTAAGGCGGTTGAGGGCACAGGCTCATGGGCCGCTGCGTCCGGAGCAGCACAGACTGCGCTCTCCGCGGTCACTGCTGCGGGTGAAGACCTGGGCTATGCGGATAACGCGATCTATGCCCAGGGTGCGAATTCGAACATCATCTGGCAGGAGACGTGGGGTCGCGCCGAGATCGGCGTATACCGTACGCTCGCTCAGGCCATGTTTGAAGGTCCTGATGCCGATCCCCGTACCTCGTTCACGAAGTGCGGTGAGTGGACGGATCTGGCTTCGGCGTACCCGGACAACATTCCGGGTAAAGTGACGAAGACAGGGAACTGTGATGGTGATGGTTCCGGTGCCCACCAGGGTGCTGATGGTGACCACGCGCACTATCGTCAGAATAGATACGACGACCGTGGGTCCGACATCCCGAGGGCTTCGGCTCTGGAGATGCTCATGATCATGGCAGAGGCTGCCGTGCAGACTTCAGATTATGCCACGTTCATCGGGCATATCAACACGGCTCGTGCGCACTGGGGTCTCGGTGCGCTCGCTGCTCCCACGGAGATGGGTTCACTGCTCCAGTGGCCTTATACCGTAGAGGATGTGACGGATGCGAACTCCGGCACGGCCCTAGCGATCCTCGATCGTGAGCGGTATGCGAACCTTTGGATGCAGGGTAAGCGGCTGTACGACATGGAGCGGTGGAACCATCCGTTCCTGACGAGCTCAGGTTGGATTACTGGGAGCACTTCTGTGGCGGACAGGGTGTCTTGTTTCCCGATGCCTAGAAATGAGTGCCAGCTGAACCCGAACATGCAGGGCGATCCTCTTTGCGCCGGTTGATGTAACCGATCAGCTTACGCAGAGTAGTACCGACGGCCCCCATCGGCGAAAGCCGGTGGGGGTTTGTCATTTTGTGGGCGGTACGGCGTATGAATTGTCGGATCGAAGCGGAAGGAGGCCGTATGATCCCGATTCGTCGGGCAGTTCACCATTGTGGGCCATCACAGCTTCTGCTGAGCCCGTGGCGGCCGTCACTCGTCTTTATGCACGGTGTGGGGACGCTATTCAGCGTGATGTTCTTGATCGCAGGCTCGCTGGCTCCGGTCCAGGCACAAACCATCCGCGGGCGTGTCTTGGACATGGAGACGCGCGAGCCGGTCATGTTGGCCTACGTCGGGTTGATCACCGAAGGTGAGAGCATGGCCGTCGCAGCGCTCGCGGACACCGAGGGTGTCTTCGAGCTGACTGCCCCCGATCCCGGTCCCTATTTCGTTTACATCTCGCGCACCGGGTATGAAACGATGATGGACGGCGTCTTTGAGCTGGGTGAGGATGGCGTCTTCGACGTCCAGATTGGCCTCAAACCGTTGCCGATCGAACTCGAAGAGGTGGTAGTCGAGGCCGAGATAGGTCCCATGAGCTTCCTAGAACGGCATGGGTTTTATGAGCGAGCGATAGGCGGACGGGGGGTCTTCATGATCCGCCAGGAGATCGAACGCATCGCGATCCACAAAGTGTCGGACGTCTTTCGGCGCATTCCCCTGCTCGACATCGATGAGTCCCGCCCGATGACCGGTGGTGCGCGTGTCTTTCAGAACCCTGAGATTCGGATTGTCCGAAATGGGCAGTATTGTTCACCGACGTTATACATCGATCGACACGTAGTGCATTCGGGGGCGAACGGAGGCGTTCGACCAGACGACTATGTGACCGCACCCGAGATCGACGCGATCGAGGTCTACACCCGGCCGAGTGAGGTACCCGTCGGTTTCGATGAACTGAACAATTGCGGCGTCATTTTGATTTGGACCCGCACACGGTGAGTCGCTTGGTGCGCGACGTCAGAGGGCCCGCGCGTGATCTGCTAGAATTGGTACTCGTCGCCTCGGCCCGTCACCAAAAAAGCGATGAAGGCCACCGTGCTCACGATCAGGCCTCCGACGATGGCAGACGTGGGGCCTGCGTCGAGTGATCGCACGAGGACGCCTCGCAATTCCGTGATCGGAATGAGGCGGGTCTCAGTCGTCAGATTTTGCCCGGAACCGGTCGCACCGATGAGTGACAGTGAGGACGGCGTCCACGTTGCCTCCAGAATAGCGTCGTACTGCACGACCTCCTCGGTCGTTCCGTCTGTAATCACCACACCCCGAATGTTGTTCAGGGCCTCACGCTCTGGCTGCGTCCGGGGTACCGGCACGGTGGCGACGGAGAAGCATCCCGCGAGGAACGGAAGCAGCAGTAAGAGAACGGTTAGGCGGCGGGGCTTAGTCATGCGGCGTGGGGCAGAATGCTATGAAGGTAGCCCCCGAGAGGGTGGGAAAAACTGATACACGTTCAGAGTCGGCGCAAATCCGTCGAGCGCCTTTCCCTGTGCGACGCCTGAAGCGGGTCATCTCGCACACAAATGGTTAGCGAGACCCCATCAGTTCCCGGATCTCATTCAAGGCCGCGTCCACCTTGAACTGAATACCACGTAGCCCCCGCTCGACTGACGCGCGGGTCGGGTCCCCTGACACACCGCTGTCGGGTCCACCTCCCCGTGGGGCGAGCTTGTCGGTACGGATGTGACGGGGGTCTACCGCGAGCAGCTGAGAGGTATCCGCGATACCCGCGTGGCCTCCGATTGTCTCGGGGGTCTCCCCCTGCTCGATCAGCCACTCCCGGAAGCCGTTGTTGCCGTAGTAATCGCCGACGAAGTGGACGCGAACATCTTCTGAGCTCCACTCGTCATTGAGCATCCCGGAAACCTGTTCCATACCGTTCTGGTTTCCCCCGCTATCTCCGATCATGACGATGTCGGTGAAGCCATGTACGGCCAGGCTACGCGCGGCGTACTCCAGAAGCTTCATATAGAACTCCTCGGGGAAGGTGATCGTGCCTGCCTTTGACATGTGGCCTCGGGTCGGGTTGTTCACGTCCCCCTCGGGCACGTAGGTGACCACTGGCGCGACCAGAGTATGACCGAGCTGACGAGCGATCATCGCGGAGGCGTGGTTGATGATGAACTTGTGCTTACCCAGGACCATGTGAGGTCCGTTCTGCTCCGTTCCTGCGGTGGGGATGATGATGGTCGTTGTGCCCGAGTCGATGGCGTCACGCACCTCAGTCCACGTCAGCTCCTCGAGGAAGACGGACGGAAGGTCGAGGCCCTGAGCGCTCACCGGGGCTGCTGCCCCGGTAATGGCGAGGAAGACGAGCGTTGAGCAGAGCAGACGAGTCGGGCGAATCATGGGGATGTCCGGGAGGATTGCGGGTATGTCAAAGGCGTATGATCCAGGCTAAGTGGCACACTAGACGGGGGTGTCCCAGACTGGCAAGGCCTCCGGCCTTCTGGGAGCCCGGCACCGAGGACGCTTGAGTGGAGCTGTCCGCCACGACTCAGGGACGATGAACCGCAGCCTATGACCATGGTCGACTGGCTCCTTACGGAGCAGCTCGTTGAGATCTTCCAGGAGGCCCTCGCGAAGCGTCGGGGTCTCAATGCCGAACTGATTGTGCGAGATCCGTTCGGAGAGGAAGACGTACTCGCCGGTGCGGGGACCGCTGTACGGATCGCTGCACGGGACGGAAGCGCATACGTCGTGACCCCCCGTCGGGTCGCGCGCGTGGTCAGCGAGGACGCACACGACCTTGTCGCATTTCCGGAGCTCATCGGATACGACTGGATTTCTCCGGAGATGTCGAAGAAGGTGTCCCTGAAGGACGATTACTTCGATCGGCTATACCTGTATCCGCGAGATGCTCCTCCGATCGTCCTTGATCGACTTGGCGATTCAGTCTATCCGCTCATGACCTTCCTGGGACGGGTGCTCGAGTTTCAGTCACAGAAGGTGTTGCTCAGAAAGCTCGATGATGATGTGGTGGAGCTTCTGGGGCGCACTCTTCTTGCCGTCTCACGGGGACCCTTTTTCGAGGACACGGAATTGGTGTCGATTCTGGGTAGTGGCCGGGAGTCGCTGCGGGTCATCGCCGGAATGTGGCCGCGCATGAACCTTGCCGCGCCGGACCTGCGAGAGTTGCTCTCGAGGCTGGTGGAGGTGCTGATGCAGGGCGCGTCTGAGGGGCGCTGGCCTGATCAGGTGTGGGACGAGTGGATACAGGACTCGCCAACCCGGCTGGAGACGGCGGTCGAGATCTTCCGACGGGTGTCGACGGGACAGGTCTGAGCATTCCATGTTGCAGAGGCATGATTGGAACCACAGGATGGAGAGAATGACGTGCGCATGTCGACGAGGAAGATTGTGAAGGTGTCCGTGCGAGCCATGGCCGTGGCCGCGCTACTCGCCGGAGGCGCATGTGCCGGAGAAGATGCAGCGGACGCGAACGGCAGTGTCGCCATTGCCTTTGAGAGCTACGAACTGGCCAACGGACTCGACGTGATACTCCACGTCGACCGATCTGACCCGATCGCTGCCGTCGCGATGACATTCCACGTCGGGTCCGCACGGGAGGTGCCTGGCAAGACCGGCTTCGCTCACCTCTTTGAGCATCTCTTCTTCCTCGACTCCGAAAACCTCGGGCCCGGGGGCCTCGATCGGCTGATGACGCGCGTCGGAAGCTCGACGAATGGATCTACCAGTAACGACCGGACGAACTACTTCGAGGTGGTGCCGACTGACGGTCTCGAGAAGACGCTTTGGGCCGAGGCCGACAAGCTCGGTTTCTTCGTCAACACGGTATCGGAGTCCGTCGTCGCGAAGGAGAAGCAGGTCGTCAAAAATGAGAAGCGGCAGGGGGTCGATAACCAGCCCTATGGCCACAACAATTACGTGATCGATCGGGCGCTCTATCCGGACGGACATCCGTATCAGTGGCAGGTCATCGGTTCGCTCGCTGACCTCGAGAGCGCGGAGCTGGCTGACGTCGTCGACTTCCATACCTCGTGGTACGGGCCGAACAACGCGACGCTGGTCGTGGCCGGTGACATCGACGTCGAGCAGACCAAGGCATGGATCGAACGGTACTTCGCTGGGATTCCGGTGGCCCCGATGCCCGATGTAGCACCTCCACCGCCGGTGCGCCTGACGGAGACGGTGAGCCTCTTCCATGAGGACAACTATGCACGGGTCCCCATGCTCACGATGGCGTGGCCGACGGTGCCCGTATATCACCCGGATCAATACTCGATCGACGTCCTGGCCCAACTCCTGACCGACGGCAAATCGACGCCGTTCTACGAAGTGCTCGTGGAAGACGCAGAGGTCGCACCGTCGGTGTTTGCGTCGCAGCGAAATATGGAACTGGCTGGGCGGTTCACGCTTTCAGTTCGCGCGTTTGCCGGGATGGATCTGGATCAGGTAGCGGCAGCGATCGACGTGGCGTTCGACCGCTTCGAGACCGAGGGCGTCCCGGCCGGGGAGTTGGAGCGCATCAAGGCGGGTTACGAGACTGACTTCTACTCGGGTTTGTCCTCCGTGCTCGGCAAAGCCTTCCAACTCGCCCAGTACAACATCTTCGCCGGAGAACCGGGATACGCGGCAACGGATCTGGAACGGCTGCTGGCTGTGACTGAGGCCGACGTCATCCGTGTCTACGAGCTGTACGTGAAGGACCGTCCTGCAGTGCTGACGAGCTTTGTGCCCCGTGGAGAGGTGGGCCTCGTACTCGAGGGTGCGGAACGCGCCGAGGTGGTCGAGGAAGCGATCGTGATGGGGGCTGAGACCGAGATCGCTGAGATCGTGAGGGGGGACGCACGGACGCCGTCGGAGATCGATCGATCCGAGGAGCCGCCGTACGGAGATGCTCCGTCCCTGGCTGCTCCGACTGTGTGGGAAACGGCGCTCCCGAGTGGAGTCGAGGTCCTGGGGATCGAGGACCGGGAGGTCCCCCTTGTCCAGTTCGAGCTTCGCATCAAAGGGGGTCAACTCGTCGAGCAGCCGGGGCGCGTCGGTGTGGCGAACCTGCTCGCTGAGAGCATGACCGCAGGTACGGCCAACAAAACACCTGAGGAACTCGAGCAGGCCATCGACCTGCTCGGCGCCACGATCAACGTCTTTGCGGGCGCCGAGTCCTTCTCGATTCGGGGCAGCGCGCTCGCGCGCAACTATCCGGCGACAATGGCTCTCGTGCAGGAGATGCTGCTCGAGCCGCGCTTTGATATCGAGGAGCTCGAGCGATCAAAGCAGCGGGTTTCCAACGGCCTTAGGCAGCGGGCCGCCAGCCCGACGGGTGTCGCCGGTGACGTCTTCCGGGGTCTCCTGTATGGAGATCACGTACTGGCCGCAAACCGGCTCGGGTCGGTCGAGACGATCGAGGGGACCTCCATCGAGGATCTTCGGGCCTATCACGGTACTGCGCTGCGCCCAGGGGCGGCTGCGTTACACGTATCGGGTGCGGTTACGCAGGCTGAGGCCACGGCTCCACTCGCCCGGTTGAGGGACGAGTGGTCAGGTGAGGCTCCCGACATGCCGGCAGCGCCGGAGTGGGATGACACACGGGCGGGCCTCTACTTCGTCGACGTGCCGAACGCGAGTCAGTCGGTGCTGCGTATCGGGTATCTGGCCTTGGCCGAGACCGATCGAGATTACTGGCCGGCCAGCGTGATGAACTTTCGGCTCGGCGGTGGCGGGTTCGCGTCCGACCTCACGCAGGTCCTTCGTGAGGAGAGAGGGTACACCTACGGCATCCGCTCCGGATTCGGCGGTACGGACGTCGCAGGCCCTTTCCAGATCTCGTCGTCTGTGCGTTCGAACGTGACGTATGAGGCACTCGACCTTGTAAGGGGGATTGTCGAGGCGCACGGGGCAGAGTTCGACGAGGCCGACCTTGATGCGACCAAGAGTTTTCTTCTGCGTGCCAACGCCCGCGCGTTTGAGACCGGGGGTGCCAAGCTTGGACTCCTTAGCGCGATCAGCTCATACGGCTTCTCGGCCGACTACGTGCTCGAGAGAGAGAACACCGTGCGCGAGATGTCCATTGAGCGGGTGCAGGAACTGGCGGATCGGTATCTGGACCCGGAGGGCATGGTATGGCTTGTCGTAGGCGATGCCGAGACGCAGCTGCCCCGTTTGCGCTCACTGGGGCTGGGAGAGCCGACGCTTCTGGACCGGGAAGGAAACCCGGTCAGATAAGAGACAGACTAGCGGCGGCGGTTCTCGTACAACCAGAGGCCGCCGCCGCCGGTCCCGAGCACGACGTCGTCGTCTCCGTCGGCATCCAGGTCGGCGAAAGCGGGTGCGGCGAACGACACGTCGTCCAGGTCGAGTCGGCCGGTTTCCACGAACGAAGGTGAGTTCGGTGAGCCCTGGTTGGTGAAGAGAATCACCCCTTCACCCTCGGATCCGACATAGAGGTCGAGATCTCCGTCCATGTCCGCGTCGGAGAGGACGGGTAGGCTGCGTCGGCCTACGTCGAAGTCACCGTATTCGTCGCTGACAAGCGTGAATTCGGCGCGCTGCGGTGTGCCGATGTTCTCGTAGAAGTTGATCGTCCCCGAGCTTTCGCCGACGAAGAGATCGAGATCTCCATCGCCGTCGATGTCGCCAAGCGTCGGTGTCGCATTGCGGCCGCGGGTGAGGGCGATCGACGTCGAGTCGACGAAGGTCAGGGCGATTGATCCATCAGTAGCGTCATTTCGGAAGAGACGGAGCTGGTCGGACCACGTCCCGACGATGGCGTCGAGATCCCCGTCGGCATCGAGGTCTCCGAAGGCGGGGATCAGGTGGTAGCCACCGCCCACGTCCATGTCACCGTCATAGCGGAAGCGGGGAGCACTTGGTGAACCGTCGTTGACGAGCCGGTAGAGCTTGCCGTTCTGGGTGTCGCTCTGCTCGATCTTGTTACCGACCAGCAGATCGATGTCGCCGTCGCTGTCCAGATCGACCGGAATCGGAATCGTCTCCGCCCCGAAATCGATCGTCGAGAGGAAGCGCGATGTGCGGTGTTCGAAGAAGTCTGGCCGCGATTGCTCGATATAGTGGAAGTTGTCCGCGGTCGTGGTGTTGGGGTTGTACGCTCCGCCCAGGACACCCATGAGAAGGTCCTGGTCTCCGTCGCCGTCTACGTCTCCGACAGTGGGGGCGTTGTATCCACTTGTGTGCACCGGCTCCTGCGTCGGGAAGGGAAGGGGCTCACCACGCAGGTTGGGTCGTGTGCGCGACCCGGTGTTTTCGAGGTACAGGATGCCGGGCTCGAAGTAGTCACCCCAGAACAGGTCTTCGTCACCATCACCGTCGACGTCTCCCAGCGCCATCGTGTTCGCACCGTGGAGGCTGCCGATCTGGGCGACGATCTCGATGCCCTCGAAGCGATCGGTGATCAACTCGAAGAGTGGCACGCCGCTTTCGTCGGTCCCGGTCTCTTCGTACCGCGTCACCGTGCCTTCGAGACGGCCGATGAGCAGGTCCATTCGTCCGTCACCATCGATATCCGTAGCGTTTGGAATGTTTTGCCGATCGGAGAAGATTGCCCTGTCCTCGGTGTCACGAATAGTGTCGGCCGCCTCGACGAACTGGGCCACTTCCCGCGTGCCGTCGTTTCGGTAGTAGCGCACGTAACTGAACGGTCGCTCCGCCAGCAGATCATGATCACCGTCCCGATCGAGGTCGACGAATCGGTACCACTCGCCCACCTCGAGATCCTGATACCGATCGGTACGCCACTGGAACGGGACGTCTGAGCCGGGAACGTGTTCGAAGAACATCACACTCCCGGATGACTCTTGAAGGAATAGGTCTTGGTCTCCGTCCGCGTCGATATCGATGAGTTGCGGACGAGGGATGTTGAAGCCGCCGAGGAACGGTTGGCCGATTGATTGACCTGACTCGTCGACCACAGGGATCCCGGTGATGTGGCGATGATACCCTTCCCCCTGCGGGGCAGAGCCGAACACGTTGACAGATACCTCAGCGGGTCCAGGCGTCTCCGAGACGCCCGCAGGCCCACTGATGCCCGACCCGCATGCGGCAAGCAACACAGGCGTGATGAGCGCGCCGAGTCGACGACTCACGAGACTCAGTGTCCTGCGCTGCGGGACGGCGCTGACATGCCGGCTGCGTAGCGACCGACTTCGATCACCGCGACCACCTCGTGCGTGCGGGTATCGATGGCGACGACTGTGCCCGGCCGCCCCTCGCTGCCATCTGCAGGTTGATACGTGCCTGCGACGTTGCGCCCTGAGACGTATACGGTGGATCCGTCTGGCGAGACCGCAGAGCCGTGAGGCTCGATTAGCGCTGGATGCTCGACGACATCTGTCACGGACCAGTTCTCTGTGTCCACCACCGTGACCGAGTTGGCCGTCTGATTCGGAATCCAGACGTATCGGCCGTCGGGCGTGAACGTCGGGTGCCACGGCTGACCGCCCACGTCGACCGAGTTCATCACCCGAGGGTCGTCGCCGGTAAGGTCAAAAATCAGGAGGTCGCCCGTCATTTGCCCACCCCCGACCATCCAGTCGCCGTCCGGAGACACGGCAAACTGAACCAGCATGTGGTTCATGCCATCGAGGCCGAGCAGATCGACGTTCTCGTCACCGAGCGGTGCGTAGGCGATCGAGTTCTGGCCAAGGCTCGCCGCAAAGAAGCGGTCCCTATGCGTGTCCACGATCAGAGCGTGTGGGCGTGGGAAGAAGACATCGACTTCTTCGATCTCCATCGTGGACCGATGTACGACACCGATGCGCTGCGGTGGATTCACAGCCGCCATCGATCGCCCGACATAGAGCAGGTCGGATTCCGGATCGAGACTCAGCATGCCCGGCGTCTCGAAGTCCACCTCACCGACGAGCCGATTGTCCCGATCGAACTTCAGAACCTTACCGGCTGCGATGAGGGAGACATACCAGTGGGAGCCATCCGGCTCGACGGCCGTGTGGTGTGCCTTTGCCGTCTCGGAGTAGCCCATGGTCTTAAGGTCGACCGTCTCCACGAGCTCGTTCGAACTCATATCGATGACGGCGACTGTGACCTCTTCCTGGCTGGCCACGTACAAAAGGCTCTGAGCCTCGACCGCGACGGCAGGGACCAGAGTCCCCCCCGCCACGATCAGGGCGGTCAGCCGATGCGGCAGGAGCCGCCGCACATGCCGCGACATGACGTCCTCCGTTACTGCGAGATCGTCCGCGGACGGTAGCGAACGATGAAGAGGCCTTCATCTCCGCTGGTCACCGCGACGATGCCACTCTGGAAGTAAGGATAGTTCGACCACGAACCGCTCATCTGCGCATCGTCGCCGCCGTAGGGCATCGTGTCGAACGAGCCAACCGGCACCGGGTTTTCCGGATCCGAGACGTCGAGCACGCGCAGACCACTCTTGTAGTTCGACTGGTACATCGTGTTGCCCACGATGTAGAGGTTGTGGTCGGTAGCCGCTGTTTCGGCCAAGAACTCACGGGCGAGGATCGGGTCGTCGAGGTCCTCGAGATCCCAGATCAGCGTCCGCGTATTAGCGACGTTGCCGCCGGTCTCGTCGAGCTCGTCACCCATGTAGAAGTAGCGGTGATCGGATGAGAGCCAGCCCTGGTGCGAGTATGCCACGTTCGGATACGTCGCCATGGCGACGGCCAGCGGAGCATCCTTGTCCGTTACGTCGGCAATGGAGAGTGCCGTCTCGTTCGCGCCGAGGCAGATCTCACGACCCGCGTAGTCCTCATCGGGGCCGTGGTAAACAACGCACTGAGCATCGTGCGAATAGCCTGTCCGGTCACGACCTGTGGTCATGTCCTGGAAGCAGCCCGCGAAGGTCGGGTTGACCGGGTCCTGGATGTTGATCATGTGAAGTCCGCCACCACACGTCTCGCCACCACCGCTGCTGCCAACCGAGTAGGCAAAGCCCGTCTCCTCGTTGATCACGATGTTGTGGGCGCTGTGAATGCGGTCGTAATTCGCGTCCTCGGTGAACGTCACCGGGTCCGACCCATCGAGATCACGCAGGCGAGTCAGGTCGAAGACCTGCATCCCGTGCTGACCCGCGTTGTCCGCGACCACATACATATGGTCCTGGTAGACCTTCATATCGCGCCACACGGTTGTGTTGGACCCTTCGGTCATCGGCAGACGACCCAGGTACAGCGGGCTGCCCGGATTGGTCACGTCGACGAATGCGGTCTGGTTCGTCATGCCGACCAGGACGATCTCTCGACCCGTCTCGGAGTCGGTCCACCCCCAGACGTCGTTGGCGTTGATGCCACGTTCGGCGTCCATGTCTCCAAGTGGAATGAACGACAGAAGATCGACCGATTCACAGTCGAACATGTCCGCTTCACCCTCCTCGGAGCAGCGGATTTCGTCACCGGTGATCGCGTTGATACCAAGCATGACACCACTGAGCTGGCCGGCGGGTATCCACCCGTCTTCGCTCCAGTTCAGGACGTAAGCTGCTCCCGTGCCGTTGTCCCCACGCGGTGCGGTACCAACCGCGAAGCCTGCTCCGACCGCGACCTCTGCCGCGAAGAGCTCCTCGGCCTCAACGCCGTTCCCACTCTGCGTAACGCTCGTCCACGCACCCGAGTCTGTGTCGTATGTGTACGTGAAGACGCGACCTTGGCCGAAGCCTGCGGTGGCGGCGCCGATGAGCGCGGTCTCGCCGTCGAAGTTGATGCTACCACCGAAGCCTGTTTGCGCAGCGGCCTCGAAAGGGATCAGCATGGTACCGAGTTCCCACGCACCTTCCTCGAAGGTGTAGGCAACGACGGAACCGATACCGACTATGTTGCCTGGCGATCCGACAAGCGCGACGTCGCCGGCGATGGCGATGTCGGAGCCGAACGCGGCCTGAGCGTTCACGAGGGGAGCCTGAAGTGCGCCACCCTCGAGCCAGGAGTCGGTGTCCGCGTCGTACCGGAACTGATAGACCGCACCCTGGCCGTCGTCTGCGGACGGAGCGGAAACCATGAGGTGTTCGCCGGAGAGCGCGAGCTCCGCGCCGAAGCGGGACTCAGGCATAAGCTCCGTGGGGGCCAACTTGGAGTGCTGCACCCAGTTGTCGCCGTCACGACGGAAGGTGTAGACCGCACCACGCGCACTATTCTGCGCGATGGTACCGACCGCGATCCAGTCACCGTCGATGTCGAGCCCGCTACCGAGACTGTCCGCCGGGGATCGGTCTTCGGTGATCAGACGGCCGGTCTCGGTCCAGGTGCCGCCGTTGTTGCGGTAGGTGTAGACCGCGCCCGTCCCGTCGTCGACCCGCGTCGCGGACACGAGGAGCAGGTCGTCTTGCGTGACAAGGCTGATCCCGAAGCGGTTCGCTGCCGAAGCGTCCGACGGCTCGAGCATCTGGCTTTGCACCCAATCCCCACTCGCGTCACGGTCGAAGACGTAGACCACGCCAGAGCGCATCTCGTAGACCGGCTCACCGACGAGAATTTGCTCGCCGCTGACCGCCACCGCGTTTCCGAACGACTGCGCGCTCGAGGGGCTCGCCCACCCAACCGCCACCACGGCAGCCGTGAGTGTCAAACAGATCCGCTTCATACCAGCCTCGCGTTACAGGATCAGACGCCGACAACGGGCCGACGTCTGTGGAAATGAGGGTTCGTCAGTCTGGAAGCATGCCCGACTCGAAGGGTCGGGACAAGTCGCCCGGATGATGAGACTTTCGTGATACAGGAGAGGTGCAGGACTGTTTCGCAGTTCCGAAGGTTCGCGGCGTGACTACTGCTGCTCTAACACCCTGTAGAGCAGGTAGGCGATGGCGACTGCTGTTACGCTGGCAAGGGTGATCTTCACCCAGCTCCACGGCCGCTTGCCCTGGACCTCACCGGTTCGAGCGTTCACCAAGAAGCGGTAGACCTTCTCCCTGTATCGGTAGGAGCAGATCCACATCGGCAGCAGCACGTGTTTGAACGAGATGTCGCTGTGCTTCGTGTTCAGTGTCGCGATACGCTGGTGGTCACCTCCGATGTCTCGGCGGACCTCTCCACGGATGACATCCTCCATTCGCTCGATCGCGCGCTTCCAGCCGGATTTAACGTCGATCTGGTAGCGTTCGGCCGTGAAGCCGGAGAGAAATTCGTCCGCGTACAAGGTGAGGTTCTGCAGGTCCCACGGCTCAAGCTCTTCAGCCAGATCTCGCGGGAGGGAGTTCGACCCGACCACGAGCATGTCGTCGAAGCCCCGAGACACCCGTCCTGCGGCGGGGCGCCAGCGGATTTCGGTGTCCTGGTACGTCTCCCGGACGGTTTTGCCGTCCCGGGTCACAGTGCGCGTCTTCGTGACCGTGTAGTTGTCACCGCGCTGGCCGGTGTACGCGCTCACGGTATCGGCGTCGTATGTCCAGTACGGGGCGTAGAGGCCCTGAAGTCGCCCGTCGAGCTGGGCCAGCTTCTTCAGTGCATTGGGCGCAAACCAGAGCTTATGAATCCACCCGCGGAATAGTTCGGTTGCCCGGTTGCGATCGATCTTGAAGGGGAGCAGCGCCGACGGCTTCAGGAGGCGTTGTGACTTCTCACGGGCCACGATGCTCGAGCCGCAGTACGGGCAGGGGAATGCCTCGTGCGAAGGGGAGGGCTCGATCAACGCTGCGCAGGAACCGCACTGGATCGAGGCGACCTCTTCGGTCTCGGCGTCCTCCCCCAGATGGTCCGCGAGCGTCTCGAGGAAGTCGAGTTCCTCGATACCCTCGTTCGAGGACGGAATGTGGGTCTGGTTCCCGCAATACGGGCACGCCAGTGCATCGGTACCCGGTGAGAACTCGACCTTGGCTCCGCACTGTTCACAAGGGAACTGGCGGCCGCCGTCACTCATCGCAGGACTCCTGCGATCACGGGTCGGGCAGAGGCGGTGGGGTAGCAGGGAAGAGCCTGGCGATCGCGTCCACCGCTCCGGCGGCGGTCCACTCGGCCATGCCTTCCGACTAGACGAGTGTCTCCTTTGTCACGGAGCCGTCCGCTATATGGGCCTTGATCGCGATGGCGTTAAAGGGGCCCGCCTGCTGGCCGTCGATCGCCGCGAAGTACTTCGGATCCTGAGGGATCGGTGGCGGTGCCGTGCCTTCACCTTGAGGTGCCGGAGTACTCGGGGTCATGGATTGCGCCATCTGGTTACCCATGGCGAAGCCCATACCGGCGCCCATGCCAGCTCCGGCAGCGCCCCCGCCCCCCGGGTTGTTCGCCATGTCGCCGATCGCCTCGGCGGTCTGGAACTTCGTGTACTTATCGAGGTCGCCGATCACGCCCATGCTTGTGCGCTTATCGAGCGCTTCCTCGACGGCAGGCGGCAGCGAGATGTTCTCGACTAGAAGGGTACGGAGCTCGATGCCATAGCCGTCCATGTCGGCGCTTACGTGGTCGGCGAGTTTGACCGCGAGCTCGTCGTAGTTCGCCGCCATGTCCAGCACCGGGATACCGGAAGACGCCATCGCGTCGGAGAAGCGGGCGACGAGTACGTTGCGGACTTGATCGGTCACATCCTCGGTGGTGAAGTGACCGTCCGTTCCGACGATCTCCGTAAGGAACTTGCCAGGATCCGATACGCGGATCGCATAGGTCCCGAAGGCGCGCACACGAACGGGGCCGAACTCGGGGTCGCGCATCGTGACCGGGTTCTTGGTGCCCCACTTCTGATCCGTGAACTGGCGCATGTTCACGAAGTAGATCTCGGCCTTGAACGGGCTCTCGAATCCGTGCTTCCAGCCCCTGAGGGTCGAGAGGATCGGCAGGTTTTCGGTTTCGAGCGTGTGCATGCCCGGCCCGAACACGTCAGCCAGCTGGCCTTCGTCGATGAAGATGGCGGTCTGTCCCTCGCGGACGGTCAGTTCGGCGCCGTTCTTGATCTCGTTGTTGTGTCGATGAAAGCGGTAGACGAGAGTGTTCGGGCTGCTGTCAGTCCATTCGATGACATCGATGAACTCGCCCTTGATCTTGTCGAACAGGCCCATGGCCCCGGCCTCCATCTTGTTAAGTGCTTGACGGCCTGAACATAAGGGGAGGCTGTTCACGCTGCTGTGCCTGCGTACTGGATACAGGACAGAGGGACACAGCCTTCAGCAATCGTGTGCGGCAGCTTGCCGCAGAGCGTCTGCTGGCGCAACCTCGGCCACACCGCTTCGTCCTCTTCGACCTGCGAGCTCAGCCTATGAGCGTAACCGACCGCACCCACGTCTCGAGCACATTGCTCGCCCTCATCGCTGCGTTCTGGCTGACCATGTCTGCGTCTGCACAAGAGCCGGTCTCGTGGGGCGAGGAACTGATCTTCCACACCTTCTCGATTGCCGGCGTAGATCCCGCAACCGGAGAGTCCGGCGTGGCGGTTACGACTCGGAATGCCTGCGTAGGCAATGGAGTGCCGTGGGTTCGCGTTGGCGTGGGGGCCGTCGCGACGCAGGCATCTACGCGGACTGCGTACGGCCCCGAACTGTTGGATCTGCTCGATCAGGGGATGTCGCCGCAGGATGCTCTCGACGTTTTGACCGAAGCAGATGAGGGGCGAGAGAACCGGCAGGTCGGGGTCGTGTCCATCGATGGTCGCGTCGCGCAGTACACCGGGAGCGGGCCTGGCGTATGGGCGGGCCACAGGTCAGGTCCGAACTACGCGGCGCAGGGTAACGTGCTTGTGGGGCCGGAAGTGATAGCTGCGGTGGCCCAGGCTTTTGAAGCAAGCGAGGAATCGGGCCGCCACCTCGCGGACCGACTGGTCGAGGCGCTGGAGGCTGGTCAGGCAGTGGGTGGAGATCGTCGGGTAGGACGGCAGCAGTCGGCATCGGTCGTCGTCGTCGACCCGCGCGAAGGTATGGCCCGTCGAGCGGATGGTCAGACTGTGCACATCAATGTCTGTGAGCATCCGACGCCGGTCGCCGAAGTCCGGCGGATCTACGACACCGTGTCCGGTACGCTCGGATTCCGGGAACTGTCGCTGACGGCCGGTAACGATGTTTGGCAGGTCAAGCTGATCATGCATGCCCTCGGATTCTTCCGGCCCTATGACGAGGGTGTCGACCGGAATGCCGAGACCATGAGGTATGACCAGGAGATCGCGCAGGCCGTCGATGCCTTCCGTTTCGAGCAGGGCCTTTCCACCCCACAGTCCGGTGGAACGCCTTCGGGCTTGGTCGATGCAGACCTCGTTCTCTTGATGTGGGCAGCGCTCGAAGAGGTTGGAAGGGCGAGGGAGATTCGTATGACAATCCGTGACGCGACGAGGATTCGCCGATGAGTGCGCGATCGATCCGGTGGACCCGAACTGGAGCTGCGGGAGCCGCTCTAGTCTTGTTTTCCTTCGCACCCACGGCGGGAGTGAGCCAGCAGATCCCGCTCTCCGAAGCAACCATCGCCGACCTCAACACCGCTTTCGAATCGGGGGCCGTATCGGCGGAGCAGCTCGTGACGATGTACCTCGCACGCATCGAGGCATACGACCAGCAAGGGCCGTCGCTCAACACGGTCTTGTGGCTCAACGACCAGGCGGTCGAGCAGGCACGTGAGCTCGATGTGGAGCGTCGTCGGAGTGGGGCGCGCTCGTCATTGCATGGTATTCCTGTGGTCCTCAAGGACAACGTGGACACGGCGGACATGCCCACGACTGCCGGATCCATCCTCCTCGCTGGATCCATGCCACCGGATGACGCGTTTCTCGTGCAACAGCTCCGTGCGGCAGGAGCGATCATCCTCGCCAAGGTGAACATGAGCGAGTTCGCTTCTGGCGCGACGATGTCATCCGTTGGCGGCTGGATTCGCAATCCCCATAGTCTCGATCACTCACCATCGGGGTCATCGGGTGGAACGGGCTCCGCGATCGCGGCGTCTTTTGCGCAACTCGGGATCGGGACGGATACCGGCGGATCGGTTCGTGGACCGTCGACCGCGAATGGGATCGCAGGCTTGAAGCCGACTCTCGGGCTGGTGAGCCGGGACGGGATTATTCCTCTGGCTCTGTCCTTCGACACGGGCGGGCCGATGGCGCGCAGCGTATACGACATTGCCGCGATGCTGAGCGTGATCGCTGGCGTGGACAGTGCGGACGACGCGACGTCGGTCGCTGAGGGCCGTGTCGAGATGGACTACACGGCGTTCCTTGATGCAGGGGCACTGAACGGAGCCAGGATCGGCGTCGCCCGCCAGTTTCTCGGCGGCGACCCGGAGGTCGATTGGGTCATCGGAGCTGGACTCGGTCACATGGAGGCGGCGGGTGCCACGCTGGTTGATGTGACCTTCGACGACTGGCTGCTCAGTGCGAAGGCCGATTGGTATACGACGATCCGCTGGCGGGAATTCCGCGAGCAGATCCCGGCATATCTGGCCACGACAGAGCCACAGTACCCGAAGACCCTGACCGATCTCGTGACTCGTTCTCAGGAGATCCTCGCGTCTACGGACGACGGTGGACGCCCGAATCCCGTCCGCTGGGCACTGTTCAAGGAAGAGGAGGCCAGCGGAGACGTCACCGATTTCGAATACGTGACGATGCGGAATCATGGTATCCGGCTCGTCCGCGACCATGTGCTCGGCATCATGGAGCGCCACGGCCTCGACGCGATCGTCTACCCGACGTCGGGCATGCGGCCTGATCGCGTGGGACAGGACGCGGCGGTCTGGGACGTTCCCTCGGCTACGAACTTCGCCAACCTGACCGGATTTCCAGACCTGATCGTGCCTGCCGGCTTCACCACTGATGGGCTGCCTGTCGGCATTTCCTTCCTCGGACCCGCGTTCAGCGAGCCCACGATTCTCGGGCTGGGCTACGCTTTCGAGCAGGCCACGCGTGCGCGAAGGGACCCCGTGACGACGCCAGCACTACCGGGGGAAGGGATTGGTCGGTAGCCCGACGGCCCGCCCAATTCTACGTTGATCCCCTTGTCCGGGACTGTTTGGGTTATTTTCTGGACCGTTTTGTTTACGTTCGGAACACTTGTTTGCAAGGCGTTCCTGGCCCACGGAGTTCATGGAAGGACGACTTAATGTCAGCCCGCGTGCGGATATGCCCGCTGGCCAAGTAACGACCTCAGTGACCGACACTTCGTCGGCCGTCGAGCAGGGGTCGCTCATGTATGCGCATCCCGGGCCGGCCGGAATCTCAGTTCGGGCTCCGGCTGGCCTCGTTGCGGGCCCCCAGGGAGTGCGCACCGTCGGCGTTACCTCGGAGGCTGGGCTGACCTCGCAACCCGGCCCTGACGAGGCGCTGATCGGCGTACTCCCGCCGGTTTTTCCTGAGTGGTTGGGCGATCGGAACTTTAATGCGGCGCACGGATGCCGCTTCGCGTACGTCGTCGGTGAGATGGCGCGTGGGATCGCATCTGCTGACATGGTGATCGCGGGTGCTCAGGCTGGACTCATGGCCTTCTTTGGTAGCGCGGGTCTGTCGATTCCCGACGTTGACGAGGCAATTCAGAAAATCCAGGCGGCACTGGGGACCAGCATTCGCAACTGGGGCGCGAATCTGATCCATAGTCCTCAGGAACCCCACATGGAGATGGACTTCGCCGAGCTGATGCTCGCGCGGGGCGTCTCCAATATCTCGGCTTCTGCCTTCATGCGGCTTCAGCCCGCAATTGTCTACCTGTCGGCGAAAGGGCTGACGCGGGCTGCCGATGGTTCGATCCAGCGACGCACGCATATCTTTGCGAAGATATCCCGCGTCGAAGTCGCTCGTCCATTCCTGTCGCCTGCGCCTGAGGCGATGCTCGCACCGCTCGTCGAAGCCGGTAAGCTGACGGCCGAGGAAGCCGCACTCGCTCGCCTCGTTCCGGTCGCGGAAGACATCACGGTTGAGGCCGATTCAGGTGGGCATACGGACAATCGACCGCTCACTGTCCTGCTGCCGATGATCTTGAATCTGGCTCAGGAGATGGCAGCTGAGGTCGGCTATGCCCGCCCCGCACGTGTGGGGGTAGGTGGTGGTCTCGGAACGCCGGCAGCTCTGGCTTCGGCTTTCGCTGCGGGCGCCGCCTATGTCGTGACCGGATCCGTGAACCAGGCGGCGATTGAATCAGCTCTGTCCGATGACGGGCGCCACATGCTCGCTGGTGCGTCGATGACGGACATCGCGATGGCGCCGGCCGCCGACATGTTCGAGATGGGTGTAGAGGTCCAGGTGCTCAAGCGTGGTACGATGTTCGCCCAGCGCGGGAAGGAGCTTTACCGGATCTTTCGCACCTACGACTCGATTGAGGCGATGCCCGAGGAAGAGCGCGCCGCGATGGAGCAGAAAGTGCTCGGTCGCTCCGTGGACGATATCTGGGCCGATACGGTGTCGTTCTTCCAGCATCGGGATCCGCGCGAGATCGAGCGCGCCCAGCAGAACCCGAAGCACCGGATGGCACTGATCTTTCGCTGGTATCTTTTCATGGGTGCCCAGTGGGCTCGTTCCGGTGAGGAAGTTCGTCGCGGCGACTACCAGATCTGGTGTGGCCCGGCGATGGGAGCCTTCAACGAATGGGCTTCGGGAAGCTTCCTCGAACCTGTCGATAATCGAACGACGGTCCAGATTGGACTGAATCTGATGGAAGGTGCGGCGTGGCTCACGCGCGCTCACCAGTTACGCTTGGCCGGTGTGCCTCTCGGGGCAGCCGACCTGACGTACTCACCACGTCCTCTTCGCTGAGACAATAGATGCCCACCTCCCCTCCTGTTGCTATCGTCGGAATGAGCTCCCTGTTCGCAGGGAGTCAGGACCTGGTCGGCTTCTGGCGCGATATCGTTTCCGCGACGGACCGCCTGACTGACGTACCGCCGCACGCCTGGCTGATCGAGGACTACTACGATCCGGACCCGACTGCTCCGGATATGACGTACGCGAAGCGGGGTGGATACCTCGACCCGGTGGCGTTCAATCCGATGGAGTTCGGGATGCCGCCAACGACGATCCCGGCGACCGACACTGCCCAGCTCCTCGCCTTGATCGCAGCGAAGCGGGTTCTTGTCGATGCGGGGAAATTCTCGGATGATGCGGACCTGAGTCGCACCAGCGTGATCCTGGGCGTAGCGTCTGCGACGGAGCTCGTTGTGGAGATGGGCTCCCGGCTGCACCACCCGCTCTGGCGGAATGCGTTGCGCCAGGCCGGGCTGCCGGAAAGCCGGGTTCAGGAGATCATCCAGCGGATCAAAGACCACTACCAGCCTTGGCAGGAAAGCACGTTTCCGGGACTGCTCGGTAACGTGGTCGCTGGGCGGATCGCGAACCGACTCAATCTCGGCGGCTCGAACTTTGTCACCGACGCGGCGTGTGCGAGCTCGATCTCCGCGCTGCAGGCGGGACTGCACGAACTGTATCTGGGTGACAGTGACATGGTGATCGCGGGGGGTGTCGACGCCCTCAACGACATCCTGATGTACATGTGCTTCTCGAAGACGCCCGCGTTCTCCCCGACTGGGGATTGCCGGCCGTTCTCCGAGGAAGCTGATGGTACGCTCATCGGTGAAGGTGTGGGCATGCTCGCGCTGCGCCGCCTCGAAGATGCTGAGCGCGACGGTGACGAGATCTATGCGGTCATTCGTGGGCTCGGTGCGTCGTCTGACGGAAAGGGCTCCAGTGTCTACGCGCCGCGGCCCGAAGGTCAGGCCCAGGCACTTCGCCGAGCATATGAGAAAGCCGACTACAGCCCGGGAACGGTCGAGTTGGTCGAGGCGCACGGCACGGCGACGAAGGCCGGTGATGCCGCTGAGGCACGCGGGCTCACATCGGTCTTCGGGCCGGCGAAAGAGGACAGCCATGCGTGGTGCGCGCTCGGTTCGGTGAAGTCGCAGATCGGTCACACTAAGGCGGCCGCTGGCTCCGCAGGACTGATCAAGGTCGCGCTCGCGCTGCACCATCGGGTGCTGCCTCCAACGCTCAAGGTGGCGAAGCCGAACGCACTGCTCGGGCTCGCGGACGGGCCCCTGTACATCAACACGGAAGCACGTCCGTGGATTCGTGGCAGTGACTACCCGCGCCGCGGGTCTGTCAGCTCCTTCGGATTCGGCGGCTCGAATTTCCATGTGGCGATGGAGGAGTACACGGGGGCGGGGAATCGCCCGAAGAGACTGCGGGCCTGGGCCAACGAGCTTGTTGTGCTCTCGGCTTCAGACCGTGAGGCCCTCGCTGCCCAGCTTGTCGAGACGACGGGTCAGATCCAGTCGGGTCACACGCTGGGTCTCATCGCCGCAAAAGCGGCTGAGGCGTTCGATGCTAACGCGAACGCTCGCGTCGCAATCGTCGCTGGCTCGACTGAAGAACTCAGCGCCAAGATCACGAAGGCCTCGGATGCGCTTCGCTCCGGTAACGAGCGTTCTCTTCCCGACCCGGACATTCGATTCGGCTTCGGGGCATCGACGGTCGGCAAGCTCGCCTTCGTCTTCCCGGGTCAGGGAAGTCAGTACGTTGGCATGGGTGCCCATGCGGCCATCACCTTCGATGGTGCACGTGCTGTGTGGGATTCGGCCGCCGACATGGAGGAGTTTGCGGACGACCGACTGGACCGCGCGGTCTTCCCTCCGCCGGCGTTCACCGCCGAGGAGCGGGCCGAGCAGTCTGCGCACCTCACCGCGATGGAGATGGCTCAGCCGGCGATCGCGGCGGTGAGCCTGGGCTTCCTGCACCTGCTCCGAGATCTCGGTCTCGAGGCTGATGCCGTGGCTGGACACAGCTTCGGTGAACTGTCTGCTCTGGCGGCCTCAGGTCGCATTGCCGAGAGCGCCCTGCTCGCGACGGCGCGCAAGCGTGGCGAGCTCATGGCCGGGGCGGCAGCGAACACTGCGGGTGCCATGATCGCGGTACCGAGCGATGCAGAAACGGTGGCCGGGTTGATCGACGAGTCGGACAACGTGGTAATCGCGAACGACAACGCGCCGACCGAGGTGGTCCTGGCGGGTTCGGTTGAAGCCATCGACGCGGTTACGGATAAGCTCAAGGCCGCCGGCCTGCGCACGATCCGTCTGCCTGTTGCGTCGGCGTTCCACTCGAGTATCGTCGCGGACTCATGCGAGCCCTTTCACGCTCATCTGGCGAATGTGAAGTGGGGCTCCGGAGCCATCGACGTGTATGCCAACAAGACGGCGGAGGTATATCCGAAGACTGCCAAGGCTGGTCGTCGACTCCTTGCCGACCAGCTCGCTTCGCCGGTCCGCTTCCGCGAGATGGTCGAAGCGATGTATGCGTCAGGGGTAACGCACTTCGTCGAAGTGGGTCCGGGCCGAGTCCTGACCAAGCTGATCGGACGCTGTCTTGGAGATCGCGATCACGTCGCGGTCTCCCTGGACGACAAAAAGGTCGATGGACTTCGGGCGCTCTGGCGCGGTATTGGTGCGCTGGCGGCCGAGGGTATCGAAATGAATCTCACGGCCCTTTCCGAGGGCTATCAGGTTCCCGCCGCTCCGGTGGAGGCGAAGCCGTTCGAAATTATGATCACTGGATTTAACCACGACCGCCCATATCCGCCCGAGAACGGAGCCGCCGGTCGCGCCGCTCCGAATCCGGAAGTGGCGGAGGCTCCAGTATCGGCTGCTCCGGTCTCAACTGCACCGGCACCGGCTCCGGCAACGCCCCCCGCTCGTCTGCTGTCACCCACACCGACTCCGGCCACGGCGCCGCCGATCCAGCCTGCAACGGCGGCGGCGCCATCGGCCCCAGCTGTCGATCCGGCCATGGCTGCCCAGGTGCATCACGTGACTATCGAGGCGCACCGTCGCTACCAGGAGCTGATGGCGGAGAGCCACCGCAGCTTCCTGAGTATGGCAGCGTCCGCACTCGGTCAGGCTGATGCGGTAGCGCCAGGTCAGCCCGTCGCCCAGTCGCTACCGCAGGCATTGCCGGCGCCGGTCCAGCCTGAACCGCTGGCGGTTGCAGCACCGACCCCGCCGGTCGCCGTGCCGCAGCCTGTCACGCCTGAGCCAGCGGCTCCCGCTCTCGTCAAGCCTGAGCCCGTAGTCGCGGCGACTCCCTTTGCTGCTGCCCCGCCGGTCGATGTGACCGCGATCGCGTTGGTAGTCGTGTCTGAAAAGACCGGCTATCCGGTGGACATGCTTGATCTGGATATGGAAATGGAGGCAGGACTTGGGATCGACTCGATCAAGCAGGTAGAGATCCTGTCCGAGCTGCAGGAGCGACTCCCCGGCATTCCGGAGATCGCGCCGTCGGAGCTTGCGAACCTGCGCACGTTGCGGGATGTAGCAGACAAGCTTTCGGCCGGTCTGCCTGCCGGTCTGCCTGTCGGGACAGCGCCTGAAGCTGCGTCTGTTGTGGCAGCGGGTGGGCCGGCTGCTGAGTCAGCACCGGCGGTTGACGTAACGGCAATGGCCCTTGAGGTCGTCTCGGAGAAGACCGGCTACCCGGTCGAGATGCTCGATCTGGATATGGAGATGGAGGCAGGGCTTGGGATCGACTCGATCAAGCAG
>Ga0209631_10000546_pt1 | contig 51523 bp, 58 predicted proteins | sample COG_08_FD_184752 | JGI IMG/M metagenome (GOLD analysis project Ga0209631, IMG submission 184752) | Pelagic Microbial community sample from North Sea - COGITO 998_met_08 (SPAdes) (version 2) | ecosystem: Environmental > Aquatic > Marine > Neritic zone/Coastal water | place: Helgoland, sampling... | reverse complement strand
ATTGTAAATAATTTACACTTTTTGAATATGTTTTTAGTTATATATTTCTAATTAATAACCAACTGCCTGACCATCTTTTCTAGATTCAGATGCACCGTAAAAAACACCATCTTTGAGCATTATTGCTTGATAGCCACCAAAGATACCTGGTTGGTAATCTATAATATGACCTTTAATTTTAAGCTCTTCAATAATAGTTTTAGTAAACGAATTTTCCAAACTTAGAGATCCTCCATTTATCATAGTTTCACCTGTTGGTTGAGACGAACCAGTATGGACTATTCTTGGTGCATCACCAGCCTCTTGAAGGTTAAGATTAAAATCAATTATATTAATTGCTATTTGAGCATGCGCCTGAGGTTGAGTTGCTCCACCCATTACACCAAAACTTATGAAAGGCTTATTATCTTTAGTTATGAAGGCTGGAATAATTGTATGAAATGGCCTCTTTCCTCCAACCAATGAATTTGCATGATCTTTATCTAGACTAAATAGCTCGCCTCTATTCTGTATCATAAAACCTAAACCTGGTGGGACCATTCCTGATCCCATCCCTCTATAGTTGCTTTGAATTAGGGAAACCATATTCCCATCCTTATCTGCTGTGGTGAGATAGATCGTATCACCATCCTTTAAAGTGCCTGCAGGGACGCTAGCGGATGATTTGAGAGGGTTGATATGCTTTGATCTTAAATCAGCATATTCTTTTGAGATTAAATAATCTATGTCAATATCATTAAAATCTGGATCGGCGTAATACTTAGCCCTGTCTGCAAAAGCTAACTTCTTTGCTTCAACAAAATGATGGATGTATTCACTACTAAATAAGCCCATTTTATTTAGGTCATACCTTTCAAGTAAATTTAATATTTGAAGAGCTGCAATACCTTGTCCATTTGGTGGTAACTCCCAAACATCATAGCCCCTATAATTTGTTGAAACTGGCTCCACCCATTCTGCGTGGTATTGAGCGAGATCATCGGCTGAAAGGAATCCACCTTGAGAAACTACAAAATTACTCATTATTTTAGCTATATCCCCCTCATAAAAACTTGATCGCTTTGAAGTTGCAATGTCTTCTAAGGTTTTTGCTAGCATAGGGTTTTTAAAAATATCCCCTTTTTTTAAATATGCATCATAAGGCATCCATACGTCTTTAAAGTTTGGATATTTTTTAAATCTTTGTGATGATAATTCTAGATAGTAAGCTATGGTTTCAGTGAGTGGAAATCCATTATTTGCATAATTAATTGTTGGTTTGAATAATTCTTTAAATGGTAACTTGCCAAATCTCTCATGAAGTTTTATCCACCCATCTACGGCACCGGGAACAGAAACTGGCAATGGGCCATATGAAGGAATTTTATCAAGGTTATTGTCAGTAAAGTATTCAATAGATATATCTTTTGGAGATGGGCCGCTAGCATTTAATCCATAAAGTTTTTTCGTTTTTGCATCCCAAAGAATTACAAACAAGTCACCCCCAATACCATTTCCTGTTGGTTCCATTAAACCCAAGGCTACGTTTGCAGCAATTGCAGCATCTATAGCATTTCCTCCATCTTTTAAAATCTGAAGTCCTATTTGCGAGGCAAGTGGATGGCTTGTTGCAACCATTCCATTTTGAGCTATAACTTCTGATCTGCTGCTGAAGTCTTGTCCAGTAACTCTGTCATATGACAAAAGATTTATTGAAAAAATAATAGTTAGAAAATAGTAAAAAAAATTCATAATTTATCCCATTAATATAAATGAATCTGGTTTTTCAAATAAGAAATAAACAGCTAAGGCAATTATTAATATAAGAAGTGTTTTAACGTTAAAACTAGCCTTTGATTTCAATATAACTATTAATGAGGTGCTAATAAGCAACAATCCTAAAAAGTAATTAATAAGTTCAAATGTAATCATGATATTTTATTTATAACACTTATAGATATTAAGTTATCATAATATACATGGATATTATCTTAATAATTATGTTCTTAACTTTTCTTGCTGGGGTTTGGATTGCCTCAGAAGATCTTGTTAAGTGGCAAAGATTGCTTTTAGTAGCAACAACATCCATTGTTGTAATTGCTATAGTAAGCAACGGTTATTAGATGAGGGTATTATGTCTAACAATAATATTGAGTATCAGCTATCAACTTAATGCCTCATCAAATGCTATTGATTGCACTAGTGAAATTGATACTGCTTACTTTAACTCAGCCAATTATAAAAATAGAGAAATAATTTTTTCATCCTCGAAGGCAGATCTTGAGTTAAAAAACCTCATGACAAAGAGGCTTAATATAACAGGTGTACTTTCATTAAAAGATTTGGATAGCTTATTTGAATGGGATAGAATCAATAATATGAAATACATCTACAAAATACTTGATCTTATGGATAGAAACTATCTTATTAATAAAAAAAATGTAGAAGATTTTCTAAAATACGAAGCTGAGTTTAATAGTCACTGTGAGGGTTTAAATCATAATGTTTAAAACTATAATTTTTAGTGCTCTTGGGATTTTTTTAGTTACACTTCCCATCAATTTGCAAGCTGAATCTGAAGCGACAATGGATTTAAAATGTGCAGTTGTAATCACATCTAGGATTAATGACAACCAAGATCCCTTCCAGTACGCTCTTGATAGAATTCGAATGTGTAAAAAAAATGATATCCTTTCTGTATCAAGTTTTTTGGATACACTTACAACCAAAGTCTACTTTAATGACTTGATGCGAGGCTTTTGTGCTTTCGACAAACAAATCATAATTGATGTAAATTCAGAATCTTCTAGTCTAAGTTGTGCTCATATTGGAAAAGAGAGACTAAGAAGAGATTTTAAGAAATCTGCTAGCTTAAGACCAAAATACGATATTGATAAAAGAGCATACAGAAACGACCCAAGCTGGAATAATAACCCTACTCCGCTAAAAGAGCCTGGGCCTTCGGGAACAAGACCCTGAAATAAACTTATACTAAGTTACAAGCCATCCAAGCAATAGCAATGATAGACGGCAACCAAATCAATGGCCTCACAAGAGGTATTTTGTATAGGTTGAATGCAGAGCCTGCTAAATAAGCTAACCTAGAAAATAACCAAATATGCATTGGTAGAGAATTGTCAACTTCTAATTGAATTGATAAAACTGACAATACTAAAAAAAGTGGTAAGCTTTGCCTTAAATTGTCAGATGACTGTGATAATCTTCCAGATAATTCGGTTTTCTTAGATAAATCACCACCTACATAAGTAAATTCCTTAAATGGAATTTTATGCAATGAAAAAATCATTGGAAGAAAAAGATTTAGCAAAGAAAAAAAGATAGCAAGTACAAGAATATCAATCATATTTATAAAAGTTAATTAGCTCTATAACATTTTAATGAATTTTAAAGAATAATAAAACTATTAACTATCAATCTCTTCGTCAATAGATTTAAGCTCCATTTCATCCATTTCATCTTCGTACACAATTTCTTTGGTATTTTTGGAGATTAATCGAGTTGAAATAAGATAAACAACAAGTATGGTAATTAAGATTCCAATTAGTTGAGCTAACATATGATCACCTTTTAGTTATGTTTTATAATATTTATTAACTATATCAGACAAAAATGAATAAATTACTATCAATAATACAAAATAGAAACTCACATAGGACTTTAGTAGAACCACATCCCTCAACCATAGAGATGGAAGAAATTTACAAAGCTGCTCTTAGAGCGCCTGATCATGCTTGGCTTAAACCATCCAATTTTATAGAAATTAAGGGTGATGGGCTTACTAAATTATCTAATATATTTGAGGAGTTTGCTTCACAGGTACTTGATATTAACGATGAGAATATTTTACAGAAATATAAAAATGCGCCCTTTAGAGCACCTATGATTATTACACTGGTTACAAAACTGTCTAATCATCCAAAAGTTCCATATATTGAACAAAAACTATCAACAGCTGCTGCTGGTCAGAACATCCTTAATGCATTGGAGTGCCTTGGTTACTCGGGTATATGGAGGACTGGTAAATTAGCTTTCAATCAAGACTTGGTAAAAATGATGGGGCTTGATAAAAATAATGAAATAATAGGATTCTTGTATATTGGAACAAAGTCAGGAAAAGAGAAAAGGCTTCCAGAAAGAAATATTAGGGACCATTTAACAATTTGGGACTAAGCTTTTATTTTTTTAACCCCATCGATTTGATCTTCAATGACATTTTCATTCTGCAGTATTACATTGTATGAATTATTATCATTTTTAAATGAAACAGAATATTCTGGTTTATCATCTATAAGATGAAGAGCGTTGAAACCTTCAATCGATATACATGAATCAATGTTTTTGTTTACTAGCTCCTTCTTAACAAAAGGTCTTCTATTAGGCTCCTCATCATAATGAGGACAACAAGTTCCATTAACAAACCCAAGGCAATCCATTATTGCAAGATCATGACTCCAAGAATCAGTTATACCTTTGTCAAACCAACATATTGCTCCAGCACTAACACCGGACATGATAATGCCTTTGTTATATGCTTCTTTTAGAATTATATCTAACCCCCATTCTCTCCAGACTGCGAGCATGCTTTTTGTATTGCCGCCTCCAACAAAAATAATGTCTTGATTGAGTATATGCTCTCTTAGATTTATAGTTCTTTTAAAAAAAGATATATCAGATGGTATGCAATCTAATGTGTTGAATGCTCGATAAAAATTATTTATATAGCCGCTATCATCTCCTGTTGCAGTTGGAATAAAGCATATTTTTGGTTTATTAGATTTACATTGGTTAATAATATATTTTTCAATTCGAAGCTCTCCAAGAGATCTACCAAAACCCCCTCCACCAATTGATATTATTTGCTTCATTATATTTCCTTGACTTTTTGACTGTTAAATTGAATTAATTTGTTTTTCCATTTGCGAGTTAGCACATTAAATTCAGCAGTTTTTACTGTAAATGCTTGAAAAATAAGATCCCTGTCTACCATAAGTATTACTATCTGATTGATATTTGTTCCAAACATTACATTGTGTGCATTAGCATATGCGCAACCTTGAAGAAAATAGTCCTCAATCCACTCTCTTCTTTTTATTTTTTTTGCAGTCTTAAAGTCTATGATTGATGGAACTCCATTTACCAGCCCAATACAATCTGCAGTTCCAGCATATAGACCATCTAAGATAAGTCCTACCTCCAAACCCCAAATTTCATTTATTGAATTTAATCCATCTAAGATAAATTTTTGAGAAATTTTTCTTGATATACTTTCATCTGATATGGATACATCAAAAGTATCCCACTCTTCTTTTTTAAGGTAAGCCTCTAGAGCTTCGTGAACAGCAGTCCCGATATCAGTGCTTTGCTTTATAACTCTATCAGCTTCAATATCCCCAACCCTCTGCCTCCATTTATCAATTCCATCTGATTTAGTTGAGGTATTGCTGAGAATAGTAGTAACACTTGGAACTGGTGAGCCAGTAGAATCAAGATAATGCCTTCCAGAATCAAGATCAACTCTCTCCAACTCTGGATATTTATATATATTTTTAAGCATTGAGTTATTTTATATGAGAATCAATAAAATCAATCATATTTGAGTAAGATTCATCTTTATTTATTTCACTAAATACCTCATGCCTAGCTTCTTTAACCAGATTCATAGTTATGTTTGTAAAAATTGATGAGAGGAATTTATTTAAATCTTTAACTCCTTTGCCGCTGTTTCCAACAGGGTCTTTATCACCAGAGATGATATATATTGGAAGAGATTTATTTGATTCTATGTAATTTGATGATTTAAATACTTTTAAAAATTGATTACAGAGCTGAAGCCACAAAGAATTTGTAACTAAAAATCCACATTTATTATCATCAGTATACTCATCAACACTTGAAGTATCTCTAGTTAACCAATCATTAGGGGTTCTATTTGGGCTAAACAAAGAATTGTTTTTTCTCATGGTGATTTTATCTAAAAGTTTGCTATAAGACTTATCTCCAAATATAAGAATTAGAAATGATACCAATCTCTTTTGTGAAGTGACCACTTTATTAGGAATTAAAGAGGATCCAGATAATATTAATGCATCTATATATTTATATTTCTGAATAACGCCTAGAGCTATCCATGAACCCATGCTATGGCTAAATAGAATTTTTTTTAATGTTGGGAATTTATGATTAGCATACTCAAGAACAGAAACTAAGTTATTTTCAATATTTTCAAGGTCGTTGCCCTCACCAAAATATCCAGGCAAGCCTCCATGATCTATGTAAGAACCATGTCCTATATGATCTGCAGAGACAACGTGATAACCAGAAGAATTGAAATGTTTAATCAACCACGAATATCTATGCATATGCTCTGCCATTCCATGACTAATAGTAACAACGCCTTTTATGTTTTCATTAGATGATAAAGATTCATTAATAAATTTTTTATCAATAGTTAAATTTTTAAACATAATTTATAATAAACCCAATTATAAATTTAATAAATAACATGAATGATATAAGTATTATTGGAACTGGTTTATGGTATCCGGACGAGTTAACTACCAATAAGGAAGTGGTGGACTCCTACAATACCTATGTTGATAATTTTAATAAAGAAAATGCTTCATTAATAGAAAGTGAGTCAATTAAAGCAAAAGCACATTCATCTGAAGAATTTATTCTAAAAGCATCTGGCATCAAAACCAGAAGACTTATCGATAAAAAAAATTCACTAGATCCAACTATGATGAGGCCCATTACTAAAAATGAAGATGCGTCTGAACTATCATTATTAGCAAGAGTTGGGATAGAGGCTGCAAAAAAGGCAATGGCCAAAGCAAATATTACTGCTGATCAAATCGATGGCGTAATTCTTGGCACTTCTCATTCAGGAAGGAACTATCCGGCTGTAGCAATAGAAATTCAAGAAGAGCTTGGTATTGATGGTTATGCGTATGATATGTTAGTAGGATGTTCATCTACAACCTTTGCTCTTAGTAATGCCTTTACAGATATTGTATCTGGTATGGCTAAAACCATTTTAGTAATAAATCCTGAAATAACTACACCAGGTTTAAATTTTTCTAATAGAGATGTGCATTTTATATTTGGTGATGGCTGTGTTGCTACCATTCTCCAACAAACAAATGAGTCTGGTTTTAAAATAATTGATAGGAAGCTGGTCACTAAGTTTTCTAATAATATTAGAAGTGATTTAAGTTATCTAAACAGAACAGCTTCTAATCAAAAAACTCCTGAAGAGCTTTTATTTTATCAAAATGGAAGAAGTGTTTTTAAAGAGGTTTGCCCTCTTGTTGCTAAAACAATATTAGAACAACTTAATAAAAACAACATAAAGCCAGATGAGATATCAAAATTTTGGTTGCATCAGGCTAATGGAAAAATGATAAGACTAATAGTTTCAAAAGTATTAGGAACTGATAGTTTTGATGAAGAATTGGCGCCCCTTCCAATGAAAGATTTTGGCAATCTAGCGTCTGCAGGATCTATGTTTGCTTTTGATCTATATAATGATCTAAGCAAAGGTGAAAAAGGGGTTATTTGCTCATTTGGTGCAGGTTACTCAATAGGGTCATTAATAGTTGAAAAAAATTAAAATCCACTAACATTTAAATTAAATATATTTATAATACAGCCATGGCACAATACGATTCAGTTATAGTTTTTGTTTTAGCAACAGTATTTATTTCTTTTTACCTTTTCATTGAAGCAAGACCGCATGGATCTTCTTTGATAGCTGATATTAAATATACAGTTCTTAGATTTCTAAGAATTAAATAACTTGCTTAAAAATAAGTATTTAGTTTTTCTATATATCTTAATTGCTCTTGTTCTTGGAGGGCTATCCTCATCCAACACCGCATCAGACCCCTGGTATCAAGATTTAATAAAATCAAGCTTGAATCCACCTGGTTATGTCTTTGGGATTGTATGGCCTATTTTGTATATTTTGATGGGTATATCGGCTTTTCTTACCTATTCAAAAGTTTATAAACTATTTTTATTGCAGTTGGTATTTAACACAATGTGGTCTTGGTTGTTTTTTGCATTCCATCAACCATTAATAGCTCTAATAGATATATATCTTTTAATTGGGCTAAATATTTATTTAATTAATCTAATGTGGGGAATCAATAAGCTAGCAGCATACTTATTTTTACCTTACATTATTTGGCTATTATTTGCCTCTCATCTTAATTTAGTTATCGTTATATTTAATTAGATATAAAGAGAAAGGACTAGTCCGGTCATGCATGAGGCTAAGGTTGCGCCTATTAAAGCCTTAAATGAAACCTCTATAAGCTCAGGCTTCTTTTCAGGAGCCATCGCGCTAATACCGGAAACGAGAATTCCAATAGAAGAGAAATTTGCAAAACCACATAAACCATAAAGCGTTATTAGTCTTGATCTATCTGAAAGAACACCTTCTGATAAAGATGCAAGCTCACCATAGGCAACAAATTCATTAAGAGCTGTTTTAATTCCTAGCAATTTACCAGAGACTAAAGCCTCACTCCATGGAACACCCATCAGCCAGGCTATAGGAGCAAACATATAACCAAGAATAAGTTGAATCGACAAAGGTTCTCCACCTAAAGTTAATGGGATTAATCCTATTATTGAATCAGCAACATAAACCAGAGCAATAAATGCCAATACAATTGAACCAACTCCTAAAGCTATATTTAGGCCATCGCTTGTACCCCTTGTAATAGCGTCCATTGTGCTTTCATAGACTCTTGGAGTATTGGAAGACTCAAAGTCTGTAACGTGATTGGAAGGAATCATTATGTTTGCATAAACAATAGCAGCAGGTACAGAAAGTATTGAAGCAATTAAAAAATGTTGTATTAAATTGATGCCATCAAATTTCATATCTAGCATGCTTACGAGAGCAATCATTACAGAGCCAGCAACTGTTGCCATACCTGTTGTCATTAGAATAAGTAGCTCTTTTTTAGATAAATCTTTAAGATAAGGTCTTATCAGTAGAGGAGCCTCTACTTGACCAACAAAAACATTTGCTGCAGAACCTAATCCTATTGGACCACCGATATTAAAAAGTTTTTGACATACTGCTGAAAAACCTTTCACCAAAATAGGAAGAACTCTCCAATACCACAAGACAGCTGTAAAACAGGACATGACAATAATAAATGGAAGAATATTAAAAGCAAAAATAATTGCAGAACCTTTTTGAGATTCAACATATGGCGATTCACCTCCACCAAGATATCCAAATATAAAGCTTGATCCTTCAGCAGTAGCAACTTTTAAGACCTCGACACCATTAGAAAGATATTCAAAAAAAGAAGTGATTAGTGGCACTTTTAAAAGCACTGCTGCAAGAATAACTTGAAAAACTATTCCACCAGCTACATGTTTATAATTAATTAATTTTAAATTATTTGAAAAAGGAATTGCTAAAGCTATAAGTCCAATAAATCCGATCAGTATTTGTAGGTATTCCATGCTATTAGTATAACTTAATTGCCTTTAATCTTTCATTTAAAAAGTCATGAGCTGAGACTCCCTTTGAGCCTTGTTTAAATATATCTCTTAGATCTGTCTCTGGAGAAGGATGCATAAAAAACGGGATGCTGTATCTTGATGTTGGTTCATTCTCAACATATTGAACGACTCTATGAGTAGTACTTTTTAATTTTTTATTTGTAACAAGTTGCATCATGTCCCCTATATTACAAACGATTGAATTAGAACTAGGTTGAACCCTAATCCATTCATCATTTTTATTTAATACCTCCAAGCCACCCTCTTCAGCTCCAACAAGTAAGGTAATTAGATTAATATCCTCATGAGCTCTTGCTCTATGAATATTTGTGGTATTTTTTACTGGTGGATAATGGATAGGTCTTAAAAGTGAATTACCTTTTTCTGTCCAAGAATCAAAAAAGTTTTTTTCAATGCCTATAGATTCAGCAATAACTCGAAGAACTCTTGTGCCAATGCCATGAAGGTCTTCAAACAGAAGATCAAAGTTTCTATTAAAATCTTCTAATTCTTGGATAATTATATTTTTAGGTATCTTAGAAGAGTATGAGGTATCAGTAATAGGCCCATGGTGCCAAAACTCTTTAAGATCTGCAATGCTCTCCCCAACTGCTGTTTCTATGCCAAAAGGAGTATATCCCCTTGCCCCACCAATCGCTGGATCATGATATAAATTCTTTACTTCATCTGAAAGATTAAAAAAGTCTTTTGATGACTTGTAACAAGAATCAAGAACTTTTTCAGATAAACCATGATCAGTAATTGAAAAAAAACCATGGCTGTTTAAGGCTTCTGCTAATAGAGAGGTCGCTTTAGGATCTCCATTTTCAATATCTTTAAAAGAAAGTTCTGGTATTTGATTTGATGTTTTCATAGGCATTAAAAAAGGCGGTATTAAACCGCCTTTTAATTATATATCAATTATTAGAATTTATATTTAATTCCTAACTGAGCTCTCCAGATACTCTGAGTAGCTGATATTCTGTCTTCAAATGGATTGTCGATATTATATCTATAAGCATAGCCGCTATAGTCATACTTATTATCAACAATTCTTAAATCCATAACATCTAGCCTACCTGAGTAGTAACCAAACTTAACAACACCTTTTTTGTCATCAATTAAGTTAAGTAGATTCTCTATACCTAAAGTTATAACCACTTCATCATCAGCTCTAAATCCAGGAAGTATCTGAGTAACTTTTACATCAAGTGATGACTGCCATGGATAGTTGAAAGACCCTCTTGGCTGAATAGAACCAGCATATCTTTCAAGACCATATGTATTATGAAGAAGGTTTATTACTTCTGCTGCTCTAGCTGAAGCTTCAAAAGATCCCTCATCTCTACACTTATAAGACCAGCAAATTAATGGGTCGTTAGTTCCAGTAGGTATGTATAGTAAAGCAGAGCTGTCATCATTTAAATTGTAATCATAACCAAAGGCTTTTGATCCATAATCGCCTGTAGAACCTGTAAATGTATCAAATGATAAGTAGCCTGGTAAACCAGACTTTCTCTCGAAGATCATTGAGAAAGTTGTTGGTTTATCTTCACCAAAGAAATAATGCTTAGATGTCACAGTAGCGAGGAATCTATGTTCAGTTTCATAGATTGATCTCATAGGTTTTCTGTTGTTGTAATCAATAGCTCCAACTTTTCCGTAGTTAGAGTTTGATGTTGAAGAAGTCATACCACTTAGCTCATCAATGTTTTGAGCTGTGTAGCTCATTACTAACCTACCATCACCATCATTGAAGCTTCTAGCGAACGTTGCAGACATAACTTCTCTTTCACCACAACAATCATTGTAGAGACCGGCTTTGTATGTTCTTCTACCTGTCATGTTGTATATAGGACGTCCATCAGGAGCTGTAACAGTTGGAACTGTAGGCTCATATCCATCTAATGGATATCCAGTATCAATCACTTTATATAAAGCTTCTTCTTGATTTGAGTTTAAGTAAGTTAAAGTCATATCCCAATTTTCTGATAACTGTCTTTCGTATGTGACGTTTAAGATTTTTGATTCAGGCCACTCAAAATTAGGTGATATGAAATCAATCTTAGCACTCGTTAAAGGAGCATTGGCAATAGCTTGCTGAACACAACCTGGAAGACCAACTCCTGCAGCAGCAAGTGGGTTACAGCCAGCAGCAGCATAATCAGAATCATAAGCTGAAACTCTTACGCCATCGTTTGTATATGCATTAGAAATCCATACTGCAGGTAATTTAGCAGAGTAAGTACCGTAAGTAATATTTAACGAACTTACATCATCAATAAGTAAATCAGCACCAAATCTATAATTAAGAAGACTTGTTCCATCGATACCAGCATTAGCAAAACCATACTCAGCTTCAAAATCTGGATTGGCAGCAGGAGCATCGTCTGAAGAGTACTCGTCGTATCTTAGACCTGCAGTTAAAGTTAATCTATCTGAAACAGTTATTTCATCTTGTATATACATTGATGAAAGACTGTATTCAAAATTAGCAGCTGCATCAGCAGGATTTCCAGTTTTTGCATTGTTTGCAAAGAAAGAACTTGCATTACCGTTATTAAAGTCATCTAGAGAATCAAATTCCCACTGACCATCTTGAGCAACGATAAATAAGTTATAAATATCCCAGCTAGTATTTTCATAACCTGCTGTAATTTTATGATTATCTGCATAATAAATTGCTTTTAACTTTAAAAAGTCTGTCGTAGTAGCAAGCTCATTTGCTGATCTATAAATATCAGCTCCAATGTAAACTTCATTACCATAAGCATTATCAATGTATAAATTAGGAACATTTTGACCTGCTGGAGAATTTTGTCCAGTAGTTGTTTCCTTGCTTGAGTAGTTAACTTCTGTGGAAAGATTATCTGACCAATTTGAGATTAACAAAACACTATTAGTCTCTGTTTTTTCTGTCTTAAGGTAGGAGGCAGAAGTAAAGTAAAATGAATCAAAGCCGCTGTCAGCTCTCAATGCGTCACCTTCAGCTAATTTGTAGTCATATTGCAATCTATGATTTTCATCAACAATATAGTCAAGTCTTAAAGTGACATTTTCTTGAGTAGACTCTGTTGTATCTGCATAAGAAAGAGGATCAAAACCATATAGGTCTATGGTTGTTTGTCTTATTTCAGCAACTTGAGCAGTTGTTATTGATTGCTCAATCTGAGCATTTGAACCGGCTGGTCCAAAAAGAACAGGGTTTGTTAGAACACTTTCTTCATATGATGTGAAGAAGAATGCTTTGTCTTGTATTATTGGTCCACCAAACGTGAAACTTGTAGCAGTATCTTCTTTATCAAAGGAATAATCTCTACCATCGATCTTATCTCCATAGAACTGATCTCCTCTATCATAGAAAGCTGCACTTCCAGTAAACTCGTTAGTACCACCTTTAGTAATGAATTCTATAACACCACCCCTAAAATTAGAGTACTCAACAGATGCTGGAGCAACTTTAATGCTCATTTGCTCAATAGCATCTAGATTTAATGGACTTCTTTGAGAAGGATAGCCATTTCCATTCAAACCAAAATCATCATTGAATGAAACACCATCAACTTTTATATCATTGGATCTTGGATGAGCTCCACCGATACTTATTGCTTCATTTCCATCCTCAGCATCATCCAAGGACACCAAAGGATTAAGTCTCATAAGATCTTTTATATCACGAGTAATTGAAGGTGTATTTTGAATAGTCTCAGCATCAATGGTAGTTGTATAACCTTGTGCTGTCATTTGTTCAATTTTTTGACCTACAACAACAACGTCATCAACATCACCAACTGAAACAAGTGAAAAGGATACTCTTCCGGTTTCTCCAACCTGAAGGAATGTCTCTACAGAATCAGGAAGCAAGCCATTAGCTGAGGCCTTTATTTTGTATGGTCCACCAGGTCTTAAACCGGCAGCTCTATACCTACCATTATCTGCAGTTACTTTGGTAACTTTAGTATTAGTTGGCACATAGGTAATCTCAACTGTTGCACCACCAACCGCGTCACCACCATTAGAAACAACACCAGAGATATCTGAAGTTAATTCTTGGGTAAAAGCAAGCGGGGAAATGAAAAGTGAGAAAAGAAAGATTCTAAACGTCTTATTCATAATGATAATATCCTCTAAAAATATTAGTAAAATTTTGCTATACAAATAATAACAGAAAAAACTATAAAACTTGTGACAATTGTTAAAGATTTATAAAGAAATTTTATTTTTTCCCATAAAGTCCTTAAGGACATCTGGGATTTCAATGCAATTCCCATTTTCATTGTAATTATTTTCAACGATGGCGACCAATGTTCTTCCTACTGCCAAAGCTGAACCATTAATCGTATGAGCTAATATTTTATTAGACCCATCTTTGATTTTGATATTTGAGCGTCTAGCTTGAAAGTCACTAAAATTTGAACAAGAAGAGATTTCTCTATATTTATTTTGGCTAGGCATCCATACTTCAATATCAAAAGTTTTAGAGGAGCTGAATCCTAAGTCACCAGCACAAAGCTCAATAACTTGATAAGGTAAATCCAGTAATTGAAGAATTTCTTCAGCGTTATTCAAAAGGTTATTTAAGTCATCTAAGGACTTGTCAGGATGGCTTATTTGAACTAATTCAATTTTTTCAAATTGATGCTGTCTAATAAGCCCTTTTGTATCTTTACCATAACTTCCAGCCTCAGACCTAAAGCAAGGAGTATGAGAGGTGACCTTTTTAGGTAGCTCATCCTTGTTAAATGTTTTATTTCTGAACAAATTAGTCAAAGGTACTTCTGCAGTTGGGATAAGGTAAAGGTTGTCAGATGCCTTAAATAAATCTTCCTCAAATTTTGGAAGTTGTCCTGTGCCCATTAATGATTCTTTATTTGCCATAAATGGGACGTAATATTCTTCATACCCATTTTTATTGGCAATATTTAGCATAAAATGTATTAGTGATCTTTGTAATTTAGAAAGGTCTCCTTTAAGAACAGAAAACCTTGAACCAGCTATATTTGCAGCTATGTCTGTATCGATATTTGAAGTAATTGAAAGATGGTCTGGTGAGTTCTGAGTTTTAATTTCACCATATCTAGATACAACAACATTATCATTCTCAGAAGATCCCAAAGGAACATCTTCTCTAGGAATATTTGGTATATCAAACAAGAAGTTATTTATTAAATTTAATAAGTTTTGTAAAGACTCGTCTTTTGATTTTAATTCAGCATTAATAGAATCAATTGTTTCTTTTAAATTTTCTGTTTCCTCACCAGCTGCCTTCAATTTACCAAACTGAACAGATAAATCTTTTCTTTTTGACTGAAGTGATTCAACGGAAACTTGAAGATCTTTCCTTGAGGAATCTAGTTCATTAAATTTTTCAATATCTAATTCATAACCTCTTTTTAGAAGAGTTTCTTGGGTCTGTTTGGCTTCGTCTCTTAACTTTTTTATGTCTATCATCTATTTACCAAGTATTAATCCAATGTAAGTTGCTAATATCGTCAACGATATTGTAAGCATTATATATAAAGAACCAATGATTGGACTATTTGATGCAAATAAATCAATGCTCTGACTAGAGAAAGCCGACATCGTAGTAAAAGATCCTAAAAAACCAATTATAAAAAAATAATATGAAGCATCTTTTAATTGAATGCTTGAACCAAGAGCCAAACCAATCAATAAGCAACCTATAATATTTACTAGTAATGTGGCTATGGGAAATGAGCTAAACCAAAATTTTTCAACTAGAACTGTTAATGAATATCTTAATATCGCTCCTAAACCTCCACCTAGACCAATTAATATGACATTCATTATTTGAGTTCCTTGAAAAGAATTGTATTAAGTATATTTAAGTTATCTAAATAATCTATTGAGAAAGAATCGTCTGAAATGAGTTTTATTATTAATGGTCTCTCATCTATATCTAAAGCAAGTGAACCATTTGAAATTTCTGAAATATTATCTTTTTTGAAGCCAAGTTTTAGAATATTAATAATTGATTTATTAGGCAAGGTTTCTATTTCTATGGTTTTAATTTGGTTAAATTCAAGATCATTGATCTCGATATATGAATCAGTTATAGAATATTTCTCTTTAAATGGCGAACTTATATTTATAAAAATTGTATTATTAATTCGAGAAATTTTGCCTTCTGAGACCTGTATTGAATTTGTCATCTCATTGAGAGATGTCTGAGTAAATACGCTTTTGTCTGAAAGTAAAATATTATTGATTAAATCTAGATTGGAAGAAAAGGAATTGCATGAAAATAATGCAATAAGTACAAAATTAAATAATCTCACTGTCTTTTCGGAACAAGAACTTCTCTCGAGCCATTTGAACTCATTTCAGTTACAAGGCCAGCTTCCTCCATTGTTTCAATTAATCTTGCAGCTCTGTTGTAACCAATTCTCAATTTGCGTTGGACGGCTGAGATAGATGCACGTCTAGACTCAATAACAAAATTTACAGCCTCATCATACAGCTCATCAGAGTCTTCTGAATTACTTCCAGATGATTCTGATCCACTCCAGCCAGGTATTGGCCCAGTCTCTTGAGCTTCGTTAACAATATTTTCAATATAATCCGGCTCTGCTCTGGACTTCCAGTCATTAACTACCCTATGCACCTCATCATCTCCAACAAAAGCACCATGAACTCTTATGGGAACTCCAACTCCAGGTGGTAAGTAGAGCATGTCACCGTAGCCTAATAATTGTTCTGCGCCACCTTGATCAATGATAGTTCTAGAATCGATCTTTGATGAGACTTGAAATCCTATTCTAGTTGGAATATTGGCTTTGATAAGACCAGTAATAACATCTACTGATGGTCTTTGTGTGGCAAGTATTAAGTGGATTCCTGCTGCTCTAGCTTTTTGTGCAATCCTAGCAATCAAGTGCTCAACTTTTTTACCAACAAGCATCATCATGTCAGCAAACTCATCAACAACAACGACTATTGAAGGCAATGTTTCTAAATACTCCTCTTCATTTTCATTGAGCGGATTTAATATCTGTTTTCCATTTTCTGCAGCTTCTTCAATTTTTTTATTGAAGCCAGCTAAATTTCTTACACCCATCATGGACATTAATTTATATCTTCTGTCCATCTCAACAACACACCACCTCAAACCATTTGATGCATCTGTCATATCAGTAATAACAGGAGTGAGAAGATGAGGTATGCCATCATAAACAGATAACTCTAACATTTTAGGATCAATCAATATTAATCGAACGTCTTTTGGATCTGATTTAAATAAAAGACTTAAGAGCATGGCATTAACACCGACAGACTTACCTGAGCCCGTTGTTCCAGCTACTAATAAATGTGGCATCTTTCCTAAATCAACTACGACAGATTTACCAGCAATATCATGGCCAAGTGCTAATGTTAAATTTGAGGTTGATGTCTTAAATGCATTTGATGAAAGAATCTCTGTCAGTCTTACCATTTTTCTATTTGTATTAGGTATTTCAATCCCAACAACTGATTTTCCCTCTATAACTTCAACAACCCTTACAGAGCTAACCGATAGAGATCTTGCAATATCCTGGGCGATTCCAGTAATTTTACTTGCTTTAGTTCCAGGTGCAGGTTGAATCTCAAACCTTGTTACAACTGGTCCTGGTAAAACTGTTTCTACAACAGCCTCAATTCCAAATTCATTTAACTTTGTCTCAAGAAGCAGTGCTAATTCATTTAATTCTTCTTTAGATAATGATGATCCATCATCAAGAGCTCTATCAAGCAATTGGGTGCTTGGCATTTTTGTCTTTTTAGGATCAATATCTATTTTATCTGATGGTGTATTAACTTCCTTTAGCTTAGATTCAGTATCAATTTCTTTTTGTTTAGTTGGTATCTCAGGTTTTGGTTTGTTATCGAATAGAATTTTTTTAGTCTTTGGTAGCTTAGCTGTTTCCATTTTTTTAACTTCTATATTAGCTTTAAATTTTAAATACCAGTCAGTCAGGATAGATTTAAAACGTGAAGTAAGTTTTCCAATATTATGAAATAAAGATTTTAAAAGTATGGAAAAGGAAGTGAAAATAGCCAATAAATATTTTCCAATCAGTTGCAGAAAACTTAACCAAGAAAAATTAAATGCATTTGATGACGCAGGAACTAAAAAAAGTGTAAAAAATATTAAACCCCCAACAGTTCCAATGTTAGAAGACAGGCCTCCAAAAAGAAGCTTACCAGTTGCTCCGCCAGAGATACCTGTAAAATAATATTCAAGAATTGAAGAGCAGCTTATTAATAAAATAATAGAGCTTGCAATTCTCACAATAACTTTAGAAGAAGAATTATATTTATCTTTGTAAAAGATTATTTGTGCCGACCAAATACAACCTATCAATAATAAAATATATGCTGAGTAACCTATTAGTGTGAAAAGGAAATCTGAGATATTTGCTCCCAGAGGGCCACCAAGATTAGAAATTGTATTTGTGGAGTTTTGATTAAAAAATCCTGAGTCAGCTGAACTGTAGGATACTAATGCTACAAAAATATATATTGAAAGACCGATTAAAAAATAACTAAAAAAGTTTATTGCTGATTTTTTTATATATGGAGAAAACATTTTTAGTTTAATAACCCTAATTTTTTATAAAAATTTAACTATTTATGAATAACATTTAATTAATATTCAACTATAATCCAATCATGTCAATAAATCATAACAAATTAATCATTTTAGGTTCAGGTCCTGCAGGCTATTCTGCTGGAATATATGCTGCAAGAGCAGGATTAGAGCCAGTACTTATCAGCGGAGCGCAAGAAGGTGGTCAATTAACAACAACTACTGATGTTGAAAATTGGCCTGGAGATAGTAATGATCTTCAAGGTCCTGACCTTATGATCAGAATGAAAGAGCATGCTCTTAAATTTGATGTAAAAATGATTAGTGATCATATTGATTCTGTTGATCTAAGCTCAAAACCTTTCAAGTTAAAAGGATCAGATGAATATACATGCGATTCTCTAATTATTTCAACTGGCGCAAGCGCAATGTATTTAGGTATTCCAAGTGAAGAAGAGTTTTTAGGTAAAGGTGTTTCAGCATGTGCAACATGTGATGGATTCTTTTATAGAGATCAAGAAGTTGTTGTGATTGGTGGGGGAAATACTGCTGTTGAGGAAGCTTTGTATCTTGCAAATATTTGTTCAAAAGTAACTTTAGTCCATAGAAGAGATGAATTAAGAGCAGAAAAGATACTGCAAGACAGGCTTTTTAAAGAAGAGGATTCAGGGAAAGTGGACATTCTATGGAATGCCGAACTCAAAGAGGTTTTAGGAGATGAAATGGGTGTTAACGGAGTCTTATTAAAAACTGAACAAGGCAAAATTAATTTAAGTGTGCATGGTGTGTTTATAGCTATAGGACATAAGCCTAATACAGATATCTTTAAAGGACAGTTAAATATGAATAATGGATATTTAGAGATCAATTCTGGGACACTTGGCAATGCTACCGAAACATCTATAAAAGGAGTTTTTGCTGCAGGAGATGTCTCTGACCAAATATATAGGCAAGCAGTCACTTCAGCTGGCTCGGGTTGTATGGCTGCTCTTGATGCGGAAAAATTTCTCTCTGAGTAGCATGACTTTCAAAGCTTATCAAATAGAAGAGTTAAATGGAGTCTTTAGTGGTTCGGTTAAAACTCTAGAAACTCCATCTATTGATGAGGGTCATATTATTGTTAAGGTTGATTATTCATCTTTGAATTATAAAGATGCATTGGCTGCTACTGGGGTTAAAGGAATTGTTAGACAATACCCTTTCATTCCAGGAATTGATTCTGCTGGAACAGTTATACAAACATCTTCAAAAGATTTTTTAGTTGGTGATAAAATTATTCTAACTGGTTACAAAATGGGTATGTCAGTTAATGGAGGTTTTGGTGGGATTGTTCATGCTCCTGCTAATTGGGCAGTCAAACTTCCAGATGGTTTAACGCCTCTGCAATCAATGGAAATAGGTACAGCCGGCCTAACAGCTGCTGCTTCGGTAAAAAAATTAGAGGATGCTAATATCTCTAAAAAACTTCCAGTGCTTGTATCTGGAGCGACAGGAGGAGTTGGTTCTATTGCTATGAATATATTAGCAAAACTAGGTTATACGGTACATGCACTAACAGGTAAGTCAGATCAAGTAGATATTCTTAAATCTATGGGGTCAACAGAATCTATAGATAGGGATAAGTTTCTTGAGAATGGAATCAAAGCACTAGACAAAGCTTTGTATGGTGGGGCTATTGATACAGTTGGAGGCGACATTTTGTCTAAAATTTTATCCATAGTAGATAATGGTGGCGTTGTGACAAGTTGTGGTAATGTTGCTGGAGTAAAATTTACCTCTTCGGTTTTTCCATTTATTTTAAGAGGCATCTCGCTTCATGGAATTGATTCAGCCGAGTCCCCAATAGAGCTTAAAAAAGCTTTATGGGATAACTTGGCAAATGATTGGAAGGTTTTACTGCAAAATCAAACAAAAATAATAAAATTGGAAGAAATTGGCCCTGAGATTAAGAAAATTTTAGATGGTAAGCAGATTGGTAGAATTATTATAAAACATGGAGAATAAAATGAGTGATGATTTCGAAAAATATTATGAAAATAAAGAGGCAAACGAAGATAGCAAGTCAGATGCTAGAGTTATAACGATATTAATAACAGTACTAGTTATAGCAGCAACTTTTTGGGTAGCTAATCAGTAAGTTACTTTGCTCCCATTCTCATTGCAGAGTCTAGTCGAATTGTTTCCCCATTCAGATAACTATTCTCAACTATATGTCCTGCTAAATTTGCAAATTCTTTAGTGTCACCAAATCTGTGAGGAAATTGTGTGGCTTCGAGAAGAGACTGTTTATTCTCTTCTTTGGCTAAACTCATTAAAGGTGTGTCAAAAATTCCAGGTGCTATAGTGCAAACTCTAATGCCATGCCTTGCAAGATCTCTTGCTGCAGTCAATGTCATACCAATTACCCCAGCTTTAGATGCGCTATAAGCACTTTGACCGATTTGGCCCTCGTAGCCCGCTATTGATGCTGTATTTATAATCACCCCTTTTTCACCCTCAGCATCTGGATCGTTTTTATCTATAAGTTCTGCGCAAAGCCTCATTACGTTAAACGTGCCAACAAGATTTAAATCAATTATAAATTTAAAAATATCTAATGGATGTGGGCCTTTCTTTCCTAATATTCTTCCACCAAAACCTGTTCCAGCACAATTAACAACAAAATTAAGTTTTCCATACTTTTCTTTAATAGCATCAACTGTCTCTTGAACTGACTGCTCTTCCATAACATTTGTGTTGAAATATGAAACATTGTCTGCCCCCAAAAGATCAATTACCTCTTTAGCCTTCTCATCATTAATATCAAGAATTGCTACCTTTGCTCCATTGGCTACAAAATGCTCAACTGCAGCTCGTCCAAGTCCAGAGGCACCACCTGTAACAGCAGCTACATTATTTTTAATATCCATATTTAGTCCCTATAAATTGTTAATTCATTATATATAAATTAGCAAAGGAAGAAATGATTATATTTTGGCATGGTAATTGCATTATGTATTAGTGAACGTTAATTATTTTCATATAAAAGGAGTAAAAAATGAAAAAATTATTATTACTAGTAGGTTTAATAACTTTACCTACTTTCGCTAATGTTAGTGCGAATGTGAGCTTTGCATCTGACTATATTTGGAGAGGAATGACTCAATCAGATGCACCTGCTATACAAGGTGGATTTGATTATTCAGCTGAAAATGGTTTTTATGCTGGCGTCTGGGGTTCTAATGTTAATTTCAACAATGGAGCAGGTAGTGAGTTAGATTTATATTTCGGATATGGAACAGAGGTTGCTGGTATTGGTGTTGATGTGGGTTATATATCATATGAATACATTGATTCTGATCCAGATGCAACATTTGAAGAAATCTATCTTGGATTTAGTAAAGGTGATTTAGGATTAAGTTTTGCATTTGGTCAAGACGGAGCTCCTGATTATACAGAGGTTTCATATTCATTTAGTGGAATTGATTTTGCTTACGGTGAATATGATGAGTATGGAAGTAATTTTATTATTTCAAAAGGTTTCGCATGTGGTTCATATGATTGCGCAGTTGCTTACACAGACTTTTCTGATGACGGATATGGAGCAGATGAAGATGCTTTAGTATTCTCAGTATCAGCTAGTCTCTAATATTCATACCCCCCTATTATGAAATTAGTAACAGCAATAATTAAACCCTTCAAACTTCAGGAAGTAAGAGAGGCGCTTGTTAACGCAGGCATTCAAGGTCTTACTATTACCGAGGTTAAGGGTTATGGAAGACAGAAAGGCCATACAGAAATGTATAGAGGTGCTGAGTATGCAGTAGACACATTACCAAAAATAAAATTGGAAGTTTTGGCTAAAGATGATGAAGTAAGTTTAATCACTGAAACAATCTCATCTTCTGCACAGACTGGAAAAATTGGTGATGGAAAAATATTTGTTTCATCTTTGGATGAAGTTATCAGAATTAGAACTGGCGAGACCGGTTCAGAAGCAATATAAGGAGTAAATTATGGAAATTGCATTTGCATTAGATACGTTTTATGCCGTCATGGCAGGAGCATTAGTTATGTTTATGGCAGCTGGTTTTACCATGCTAGAAGCGGGACTTGTTCAAAAAAAAGATGTATCTGAAATTGTAACGAAAAATATAGGTCTATATTCAATAGCTTGTATTATGTACTTAGTATGTGGATTTGCTCTGATGTATCCTGTGGGATCATTTGTAGAAGGTATTATACCCTCAATAGCTACTTCTGTAGGCCTATCAACTTCATTACCAAATGAAGAGATTGGTATACCTTATGGAATGGATTATTCACAACAGGCTGACTTCTTTTTCCAAGTAGTATTTGTTGCAACCGCTATGTCGATTGTTTCAGGTGCTGTTGCTGGGAGAATGAAGCTAGTTCCATTCTTTTTGTTTGCAATCGTATTAACTGGGTTCATATATCCAATTCAAGGATACTGGAATTGGGGTGGAGGCTTCCTAAGCTCAATGGGTTATTCAGATTATGCTGGATCAGGAACAGTTCACCTATGTGGTGCTGCTGCTGCTTTGGCTGTAGTCTTGGTTTTAGGACCTAGAAAAGGTAAATATGCTGCTGATGGAACATCTTTGCCAATGCCTGGTTCAAATATCCCTATGGCCGCTCTTGGTGTTTGGATTTTATGGTTAGGTTGGTTTGGATTTAATGGAGGATCGGAGCTTATTGTTAGCACTGAAACATCAGCCATTGCAGTAAGCCAAGTATTCTTAAATACAAACATGGCTGCTTCAGGTGGTGTTGTTGCTGCTATTTTAATAAGTCTTTTTAAGACAGGTAAAATGGATGTAACAATGGCTATGAATGGTGCTATAGCTGGATTAGTTGCTATAACAGCTGGGCCAAGCGTCCCTTCTGCAGGAGCTGCAGTTCTTATTGGTGCATTAGGTGGAGCTTTAGTTTATTTCTCTATCTTGTTTTTCGACAGAAGGTTAAAACTAGATGATCCAGTTGGAGCTATATCTGCTCACGGTATTGTTGGTATTCTAGGTGTATTAGTTGTTCCACTAACAAACACAGAGGCCAGTCTTTTACCTCAACTTGTTGGTGTGGTATCAATTGCAGGATTTACTTTTATTGCTAGTTACATAGCCATATCAGTTATTAATTCTGTACTGCCAATTAGAGCAAGTGATGAAGAGCAATATGTTGGATTGGATGTTTCTGAGATAGGTGTGGAAGCTTATCCAGAGTTTAAATAATTTCTTTAAGGCTTAGGTTTCCCCCCTATAAGTAACTAAGCCTTTCCTCGGAGAAGAGTTATCTCCCTGATAACTCTTCTCATCTTATTTGCATCATTATTAATCAATACCATCTCTTTTTATCGGCATGTAAATTGCATGTAATCATATATTACATATAGGAGTAATAATGATTAATCGAAATATAGCTATTCTACTTTCAATCTTTTTTGTGCCAAATGTTTTTGCCAATGTTGATTCAGGTGATACTGCCTGGATACTTACATCAACTGCACTAGTATTATTTATGACCTTACCAGGTCTTGCATTGTTTTATGGAGGGTTGGTAAGAACCAAAAATGTTCTTTCTGTATTAATGCAATGTTTCACAATAGCTTGCCTAATATCAGTATGTTGGGTGGTTTATGGTTATAGTCTTGCCTTTAAGGGCGACGGTGCATTTATTGGTGATCTTAGCGCCCTATTTCTTAATGGTATTGAAAGAGACTCTTTATCGGGAACTCTTCCAGAGACTGTGTTTATTACTTTTCAAATGACATTTGCAATTATTACGCCTGCTTTGGTTGTGGGTGCTTTTGCTGAAAGAATGAAATTTGGAGCAATGTGTCTTTTCTCAGTCTTATGGTTTACTTTGGTTTATCTTCCAGCCTGTCATATGGTTTGGGGTGGTGGTTATCTTGCTGAAAAGGGAGTTATTGATTTTGCAGGCGGATTGGTAGTTCATGCTACATGCGGAATAGGCGCTTTGGTGATTGCAGTTTATTTAGGTAAAAGAGAGGGTTTTCTTACAAAACCTATGCCTCCTCACAATAGAACAATGGTAATGATCGGAGCTTCGATGTTATGGGTTGGTTGGTTTGGTTTTAATGCTGGTAGCGCTGTAGCAGCTGATAGCAATGCTGGAATGGCTATGCTGGTAACTCATATAAGTGCAGCTATTGGAGCCTTAACCTGGATGGGTATAGAGTGGGTAAAATCAGGTAAAGCAACAATGATTGGTATTGCGACTGGAATGGTTGCGGGTCTTGCAACAATTACACCAGCATCTGGCACTGTGGGTCCTGCAGGTGCTATGTTGATTGGGCTATTAGCAGGATCTATTTGTTTTTACGCAACTCAATTAATTAAATCTGGTTTAAAGATAGATGATTCCTTGGATGTTTTTCCCGTTCATGGTGTTGGCGGCATACTAGGAATTGTAATGTTGAGTTTGATTGGAAATCCTGATGGTTTCTTGGGCTCAGGATCAACAGGATTTGATAACTCAACGATTGATCAATTATTTATTCAAGTTCAAGGTATATTTATAATTTGTGCCTGGACTGCTGTTGCAACATATATTATTTTAAAAATATTAAATATTTTTGTTGATTTAAGAGTTTCACAGGAAGAGGAAGATGAGGGTCTAGATATCAGCCTTCATAATGAGCAAGGATATAATTTATAGAGAATTGCTGTATTGTTTTAAAAAAGTGTCATGTATTTCCTCGGGAATATATGACATTTTTTTTTGTAAGTATCTATAACCATCTTTTAAATGCTCATCAATAGCATCAACCTTAATTTCTTTATTTTGAAGAATGAGATCTGCAGCATAATTTGTTGCATGGTTTTTATATAAAGACTTAATATTATCTGAAATTCTTGATGCGCATTCTAAATAGTCATCGCCTTCAAATAGGATTTGTTTTCCGATAGATAAAGATACATTTCCTTTTTCTAAAGTAATTCCATCTGAAATGCTTTTAAGATCCTCTCCTTTTTTCTTTTGATACTCAACCCCATTAATGTTTGAAAATACCTCTTTAGCTTTCAATATGTCATTTGGATCATATTCATATGAGATTGCAACTGGTATAACCTTAAGGGAATTTAGCGATTGTGAGATATTATTAGATCTCCTTGAGTGCAAGTGAATCATTTTTAATACAGATGGGTCGGTTATATCAATACCATCTTTTGATCGTCCTTGCTTTTGAGCTATCCATACAGACTCATTCTTATCTAAAATCCTATCTTGAATAAACTCCGATGCAATATTTAAACTATCGTAGATTGCTCTTTTTGATTTGCCACTCCTATCTATAATGAAGCTTTTATTTAATCTCATAAGGTCTGATGCCCAGCCTTCTTCCACAAGGTTATTACCGACAGCATTGTTTGTGGTTTTTAAATTATTTTTATATAAAGAATAGTTAAGTAGCGCTGAATCAAGTGTTATATCCCTATGATTTGAAATAAAAAGATATGATTCATTCTCGTCAATGTAATCCAAGCCCTCAACACTAAAGTTATTAATGGTATTTTTTATAACTTCATCAACAATATTTTTAAAGATATCTTGATAATCTTTAATAGTTTTTATTTTTTTAGCCTTAGATTTAAGTAACTTGGCTGCAATAAAATGAATAAATGGTAGCTTGGATAGTTTCGATAAAGCTGATGATGAGGAAATGAAAAGATTTTGCAAATCTCTATCTTCAACCAATCTGCTTAGAACAAGAGAGACTTCAGAATCATCATAGGGTCTTATGGAATCAAATTTATTCATTAATTTATTTCACAATTGTAAAAATGTATTTTACATCAAATATGTATACAATATTTGCCTATGAAATCATATCTTGACTATAAAGGTTTTGAGGTTTTGGCTCACAGAGGTGGTTCAATAGAATCTTATGAAAATACTGTTGAGTCTTTCCAGTACTCAGTTGAATTGGGTTGTAAGTATATTGAAACCGATGTTCAGTTATCATCTGATGGAAAGCCTTACATCTTCCATGATGACTCAATTAAAAGATTAACAGGTCAAGATCTACTTTTTAATGAACTGCATAGTGCTGATATAGATAAAATAAGAATATTTAATAACTTAAAAATTCCTCTCTTAAAAGATGTTCTTTTAAAGTTTCCTAATACTAAATTTCAAATTGATGTTAAAACTGATGAGGTTGCTATGCCATCTCTTGAAATTATTCATCAAATAAATGCAGAAAATAGAGTCTGTATTGCGAGCTTTAGCAGCGCAAGACTCGAGAGAGTTAGTGCTAAATATCCAGAAATCTGTATTTCTATGGGTCCAAAGGAGATTGTAAAATTACTACTATCGAGCTTTGGATTGTATGGAAAAAAAATACCTGGCGATTGCTTGCAAGTTCCAATCTATCAATACGGCATTAAACTTGTAACTAAAAGATTTGTTAGTTTTATTCATAGTAAAGGCCTAAAAATAATTGTATGGACTATCAATGATGAAAAGACAATGAAAATGCTCTTTGACATGGGTGTAGATGGCGTCATTACTGATAAACCAAAAAAATTATTTGAAGTTATAAACTAATCTTCTTTAATAAAAATACTTAACAGGTATTTTTTAGCTAAGACATATATTGGAATAATGATTGAAGTAGTTATCAATATTTCAAGCTTCCAATCAAAATCAATGAGACCTCTTATAAACGGAGCAATAAAAAATGCAGTAAATGCTCCTAAAATGCTATAAAAAATAATTGATTCCTTACTTAAAAGCTTCATTACCTAGCCTTCAGCAATAAAAGTCCACCGCAAATAAATAGCATTACAATTGGAAGTAGAGCCATTGTTGTATCTTGAAAGTGAAGTAAGAAAAAACCGACCAGTAACGGGCCCATAAAAGCTCCAGCTTTTCCAAATGTATTAAAAAGACCAAAAAATTCACCTGCTTTTTCTTGAGGAATAATTTTTGCAAAATAGCCCCGAGAGCTAGCTTGAATACCACCCTGAACTGAGCCTACAAGGGCCGCCATTAAATAAAATTCTACAGCCGTTGAAAGCTTAGTCGTAAATAGGATAATTGCTATATATAGAATGATTGAGAAAGATATAACAAATATATCTCCACTTCTTTCTCCAATATGAGACCACATAATTGTAGCTGGGAAAGCTACAAATTGAACGATAATTAAACCAATAATAATAGCGCTATTTTCTAGACCAAGGTTTTTAGCAAATGTTGATGCTAGATACACTACAGTATGAACTCCATCAATATATAAGAAAAATGCTAGTAGAAAAATAAAAGCTTTTTTATATTTTTGTATTTCTTTAAAAGTAGTGTAAATATTTTTAAGAGAGCTTATAAAAGTATTGGTTTCTATCGTTTCTTTAGTAACATTGCTATCTTTGAATGAAATTAAAAGAGGTATAGAGAAGGTAAGCCACCAAACTGATACCGTTAAAAATGACCATCTTATCGCATCAGCCTGAGACTCAAGACCAAATGATGAAGGGTAAAGTGTCATTAATGCATTAACAAGGAATAAGGTACCGCCACCTAAATAACCCCAAGCATATCCATATCCAGATATTTTTGAGAATAAGTCTGGTGATGCTATCAAGACTAGTATTTTGTCATACAAAACTAATGATGCAGAAAAGAAGTAATTGGCAAGTGCATAAAAAATTAATGCATACATCCATGAACCAGACTTTATAAAAAATAGCATGGTCACACATATGACTCCAAGCAGTAAGAAAGTCCTAAAAAGTGATTTTGTACTATTTGATATATCTGAATAGGAACCAATCAAAGGTGCTGTAAAAAGTAAGATTATATTTGATACTGCCAAGGCAAAAGATTGATATGAGGCAGCATCAATTTTATCAATATTAGCTGCCCAAAAATCAAAGTAAAAAATTGGAAAAAAAGCAGCAACAACGGTAGTCACAAAAGAAGAATTGCCAACATCATAAGCAATCCATGATTTAACTTGATTTGAAAATCTTTTTTTAGAATTTATGTTCAATGTGCTTATATAATGTTTTTATCATTCTATATGAAAAAAATGTGTTGTAAAAAATTAAAACTTTTAATATATTTCATTAACTAATTTACGGGAGAGACTATGCAAGATAACGAAACAATTAAAAAGGGTGCAATATTCATTCTAGGAATAGGATTTACCATTTTTTTGCTTGGCTTGGGTGCTGTTATTTTTTATAACTAGCCTGGAGGCCATTTAAAAGGTCTGCCTGCTAGCAAGTGAATATGCAGGTGGAATACACTTTGACCTGCCTTTGCTCCATTATTGATAACCAGCCTAAAGGTATCATCAAGATTAAGCTGTGATCCCATTTTCTTGGCTACGACCATTAAATGTCCTAATAGCATAGAATCCGAATCATCTGCTTTTGAAATCATTTTAATAGCTTTTTTTGGAATTATTAAAAGATGGATTGGTGCTTGCGGAGCTATATCATTTATAACAATACAAAGGTCATCTTCATAGAGTATTTCAGCGTTAATCTCTCTTCTAATAATTTTTTCAAAAAGAGTTAAGTCCATAATTTAAGAAATTAAATAAAGCCTCTGAGAGCTCTAAAACCAATATAAAAAATTACAGCTGTCATTACTATAGCAAGCATAATTATTAAAAGATCCCTAAGTGTTTGAAGTAAGCGACCCTGCTGTTTTACTTTTACTAACTTTAATAATAAAAATATAATTGCAATAGAGCTTACTAAAAGAATAAATATACTAATCATAAATCCCTCAATTAAAAATTGAACCTACTCCTGTTACCAGCACACCAAGGGCAAAACCCCATAAAAGACAAGCCACTAAATCTGCTAAATAAAATTTTAACGTCTTAAGATCAGAAACACCAAGTAAAAAAGGCACAAGTGGTCTTATTGCAGGAATAAACCTTCCAATTACAACTGCATAAGGCCCCCTCCTATCAAGAAAAGATTGGGATCTAGAGATGATTTTTTTTCTTTTTTGAAAGAATTTAGAATTTATTAAGTTTGGGCCAAGCGTTTTACCGAAGAAAAATCCACACATGTCACCTAAGTGAGCTCCTATAATAGCCATAGGCACAATAAGACTCAAAGGCAAAGCATCTGCATTGTATATAAATATGCAAATAGAAAATAAAATTGCACTAGAGACAATTGCACCAGAAATCACAAATGATTCTAAGAATGCAAAAAATAAAATTATTAGCCATGCATATTCAGCATTAGCAGAGAGAAATAATTCTAACTTATCTATATTCATGAATATTTGATTTTACGTTGTTTTGAAGCTTAATAGAAACTATTATTTAGCTTAATAAATTTTATAAACCTGATGATAGAAAAATTTAGTATAGACATACCTCAAAAAGATATAGAGTTCTTAAATAAAAAATTAGCAACAACAAGATGGCCGGATGAGTTAGATAACAAAGATTGGGCTGATGGAACGAATTTAGAATTTCTTAAAGATTTATGTGGGTACTGGGCTTCAGATTATAATTGGAGAGAGCACGAAAAAACTCTAAATGATATTGGAAGTTATAAATTTTTTCATGATGATGGATATGTGCACTTCCTCCATTCTAAGTCAGATAACCCTGACGCAACTAATTTAATACTAACTCACGGATGGCCAGGTAGCATTCAAGAATTTATAAAATTAATTAAATACCTTAAAGAGAATCATAATCAAAAATTTAATATTGTTTGTCCTTCCCTTCCTGGCTTTGGTTTTTCATCAAAACCTAAAAAAAGAGGTACTGATTCCAAAGCTATTGCAATAATTCAAAATAATCTAATGCTTGAACTTGGTTATGAAAAATATATAGCTCAAGGAGGTGATTGGGGAGCAACAGTAAGCAAATGGATGGCTGATCTGTATCCTGATAATTGTATTGGTTTGCATTTAAATTTGGTAATCGCCTATCCTCCAGATAGTGAACCAATGCGCGGTGTAACAGAGCAAGAGATTAAATTTTTAGATAACTTTGAGAAATATAAAAGTCAAGGTTATGGGTATTATGAAATTCAAAAAACCAAACCTCAAACAATAGGTTATTTGCTTAATGACTCACCTGCAGGTCTCGCAGCATGGATAAGCGAAAAATTTTATGGTTGGTTTGAAGATGGTAGCAAGGATATTGTTATTAGCATTGATGAGTTACTTTCTATAATATCCTTGTATTGGTTTACTGAATCTGGAGCCTCATCTGCTAGACTGTATAAAGAAAATAATGGGCTTGGCTTCTCTTTCAATAAAGTAAGTCAGCCTACAGCAGGTGCAATATTTAAAAATGACATTATGATTCCACCTAGAGTGTGGGCAGAAAATATCTACAATATTGTTCAATGGAATGTTTATGAAGGTGGGCATTTTGCGGCCTTAGAAAGACCGCAAGAATTAGCCAAAGATATAATTAAATTTAGTGATACTTTTGATTAACAAACTTAAAATTTAATTTCAAATCCAACTGAGAGCATTGTTTTATTCTTTGATTTCTGATCTTTTTTAAGCTTAGAGTATGCTGCAAAGATTTTAGAATTTTTACTAGTTTTTATAGCGTAACCTATTGTGTTTTGCTCACCTTTGATTACCTTCATGTCAGATTTTGCTGACTGAATCATTAAAGTTCCTTTGCTGGTAAGTTTATGTTTAAAACTATAAACGTATCCGTTCTCACTATTTAAAGTATTAGTATTTTCTGAGTCTTGTACCAATATTCCAAAAGTAGATTTTTTAAGAGGATAAACTAATGCAAACCTTTTGCTTTCAAAGCCTTTTAAACCATTGTCTGTCGAAAATGACGAAGAAATATCGCCTCTTTTATAATTAATTGAGTAAGATTGATATGATTCTGATGATGTCTTTATATTATTCAATGTGAATTTTAGACCCTTATAAATTTCTGGTGATTCATAACCAACCATATCCTGCATTCTATTTTCACCAACAAGAATGTTTTTTATGTCTGCACCAGTATCATTAAACAAATCAACTTTGAGTTGAGCTTTTTTGAAGGCAGTGTCATGAGTACCAACAAATAATTTTCCAAATGAACCTGAGATACCAATAAACGTATTCCTTTGTTTGAAAACCTTATCGCCATCTGCTCTCCCATCGGCTGCATCAAATTCATTTTCAATTTGAACAATTAGATTAAGACCATCAGAAATTGCATATTTAGATTTATAACCAATTCTAGATGCATTATTTCTTGTATCGGTATTTTTATCAGAATTAATTTCTGTTTGCATTAAGCTTACATTGACTTTTCCATAAAACTCACCATTTGAAGCTAATGCTTGAAGTGGAAGAAAAATAGTTAAAGTAAGTAATGATAGACATATCCTAGTATTAATAATTTTTTTCATTTGGGTTACCCATTAAGTTAATTTGATGCTATTTAAGCACAATTAATATAGGTATTATTAATGCATGGCCTGTATTTGCATAAAAATAACAATGAGGACACAGTATCAACGATATAGTCACATTCTCGTAACATTTTTTAAGAAAATTGTTTAATCAATTGGTCTTAGAAGGTGATTGTGATTAAATAAAATAAATATAACTTATAAAAAATTATGATTAAAATTTATTTATTTTTACTCTTTATTCTTCAAGTAAATATTCACTCTTATGATATTCATGCAGTGGTTGAAACGCCCCAAATGCCTTTAAGTGGCGATGCTGATGATCCAGCTATTTGGATTAACAAGCTTAACAAATCAAATTCACTTGTATTTGGAACAGATAAATACAACGGTATTTATAGCTATGATCTTACTGGGAAAATAATAAACTACTCAAAAGCAGGTAATGTAAATAACATTGATATAAGAAAAACTAATGTCGATGGCAGTATATATAGTCTTTTATATGGCTCAAATAGATCAGATAACTCTTTAAGTCTATGGATTTTAGATGATGCTAAAGTAGATAAAGATCTTAAAAAAGGAAATTTTATGCTTCCTACAAAACCAGATCATATAGCTAAAACAAATATGATTGTTTATGGTGTTTGCGCTGGATCTCACCCAGATTTTGGCAATATTGCTTTTATAACTGAAGACAAGGGCTCAAAAGTTCAAATGTGGGCGTTTAATTTTTTAGAAAATAATTTTACTTTACTTAAAGAGTTTAATAACAGTGATGCTACTCAATCAGAAGGTTGTGTATATGATGATGAAAATTCAACTCTTTTCATATCAGAAGAACAAGATAGAGGAATTTTGAGGGCATATAAAATTAATAAAGAGCTTGAGTTCAATAATCCAACGATTGTTGATACCAGGCAAGGCAATATAGTTGGAGACCCTGAAGGTATTACGATACTAAAGATATCAGATAAAGATGGTTATGTTATTTTATCGTCTCAAGGTAATAGTAAATTTAACGTTTATAAAAGAACAAACCCATATAATTTCATTAAAAGCTTTTCCATTAAGGGCTCTGGTCTTATTGATGAAGTAGATGATACTGATGGATTGGATATAACTAACATTAATCTAGGCGCTGATTTTCCAGAGGGTGTTCTGGTTGTTCAAGATGGAAGAAATAAAGATACTTTATTGAATAATACTCAAAATTTTAAATATATATCAACAAAAGACGTTTTAAAGAAAATTAATTTAAAGTAAGATCATAATTAAACATATGTCGTAAAATTATTAAATGTATTTAAAACCAAAGCAGATGCGAAGCAAAAAAAGAATAGAAATTATTCTTAATACTGCTGAAGAGATTATTTTATCTGAAGGTATCAAATCAGTAACAATTGCTAATATCTCTGAGCTATCTGGCCTTAAACGAACATCAACATATAAATTTTTTCCAACACCTGAAGATATCAAACTTGCATTAATCAATAGATATATAAATGACTGCGCAATTTACTTTAAAAATGAGTCAAGTAATATTCAAACAGAAAATCTTTCGGTTGTTATTCTAAGGTGTGTAGAAATTCTATTTAACTTTTTTAATGTTAATAAAGCCTCACATGAATTGATTCTTAAAAGCTCTATAACATTGTCAATTGATTCAGAATTATTGAGTGAACTGTCGACACCTATACAAAACTACATAGAGTCAAATATTACTCTTCCAGGAATGCATAATAAAGATGGCATATACAGGGTTCTTACTCAAATAATTCTTGCTATTTTTTCATTAAATGCAAAAGAAAGCAGTCATCTTAATGAGACAGGAAAGATAGAGGCTCATAGGGCTGGCATTGCTTATATGCAAAACTGGGTAGAGCAAAACTCTTAAGCTTTATTTGTTATTGATAAACCTCATAAATAACATTGCAGATATTGCTCCAATTAATTGAAATAAGATGAATGGCGCAACAAATTCAATTGAAATACCTGTAAAAGTATCAGTAAACATTCTGCTTAATGTAACAGCAGGATTTGCAAAAGACGTTGATGAAGTAAACCAATATCCAGCGGTTATATATAGACCCACCGCAGGAGCTATTGCAAGCTTGTTAAATTCTCTTACACCTAAAATCGTAATGAGCAAACCAAAAGTAGCAATAAATTCACCTAAATAAATTCCAAAACCTCCCCTATCCTTTTGTGAAAAGCTCAAAGCATCCAATCCAAACATAAGATTTGCTATAACAACACCAATGAAACCACCTAAAAATTGAAAAGATATATAACAAGAAAGCTCACTAAAATTTAATTCTTTTTTAAAAAACATAATCATGCTTACAGCAGGATTAAAATGAGCACCTGATACATTGATAAATATCCAGATTAATGCTGTTAAGCCAGCTCCTGTTGCCAGAGTATTTGCAATTAATATATTTAAATTGTCTGAGGATAAATTTTCAGCCATGATGCCAGAACCAACGACAATCATAACTAAAAAACAGGTGCCAATAAGTTCTGCGAACGCTTTTCTTATTAACACCTGTTTTATCAATCTAAAAGTAATTTACTTAAATTAAACACCTGTCATAAACCTCAGCAATACATAGAACAGAACAGTTATAGTAGCGCCTGCAGGTATGGTTACAACCCAAGATAATACAATTCTTCCAATAGAGCTTAGATCAAGATGGGATACCCCTTTAGCAAGACCAACGCCTATAACTGCTCCTACAAGTGTATGAGTTGTTGATATTGGAAATCCTAGGTATGTTGCTGCCACAACTGTTGTAGCCGCTGCCATTTCAGCTGAAAAACCTAAGCTTGGTGTCAAGGTTGTTATTTTACTTCCAACTGTTTTAATAACTCTTCCACCAAGCATTGCTAAACCAAAAACTATACCTACACCACCGATCATTAATACCCAAGGGTTGACAGCAGATTTAGCTCCAATTGCTCCTTCTGTTGTTACGCTTATGATTGCTGACATTGGTCCAATGGCATTAGCTACATCATTAGAGCCGTGAGCAAAGGCCATTGCAGATGCAGTGACGATCATTAAAATAGCGAAGGCTGATTCAACTCCATATTCTCTAATTTTTTCTTTATTAATATTTAACAAAATAGAGGTAACAATCGCAACAATAAGGCCAAAACCTATTGTTACCATAACAACCTCATTATCAGTTAAGGGTAACCCAACATGTTTTAATCCTTTTCTTGCTGTAACTAATCCAATAACAACTGCAACGAAGAAACTATAAATTGGTATTAAAGAAACTGCTGCCTGTGATGGGTCTCTTCTATCTAAGATAAATTTCTTAGCACTAAGAAATAGAAAGAAAGCCATAGTTCCTGATACTGCAGGTGATACTACCCAGCTAGCTGCAATAGTTCCAACTTTTCCCCATGAAACTGCTTCGAAACCCATGGATATGATTACAAAGCCAACTATGGATCCAACTATAGAATGAGTAGTAGAGACAGGCCATCCTTTTGAGCTGGCTATTAGAAGCCAGGTACCAGCAGCCATTAATGCAGAAAGCATTCCTATAACAAATATATTCTCTTTTCCTACATAGAGATCTGGATCAACAATTCCCTTTCGAATCGTAGAGGTAACTTCGCCACCTGCAAGATAAGCACCCATAAATTCAAAGATTGCAGCAATAAATATAGCCTGCTTAAAAGTTATTGCCTTGCTGCCTACTGATGTCCCCATAGCATTAGCAACATCATTTGCACCAATACCAAACGCCATAAAAAAACCAGCAAATGCTGCTATAAGCAAAATCAAAGTTGGGTCTAAAAACATATTTTCCATAATATTTATAAAAATTAATTAACGTATCATTAAAACTGTGAGTTGTTACGTTTATGTGAAGATATAAATACTTTTGAGTGAATTATTTAAAATGAAATATGATCTATTATTTAAAGAGAAACGGAGAAGTAAATAGAATCAGGACCTTGGTTAATTGATAGATTAAGAGGTTGTTTATCAAGCAACTGAGAGATCTGTGATATGACCTCTATTCCAGACTTGATATCAATTGAGTAGAATGAAACTTCTATCAACTCATTACTCAGAATTACATCAAGCTTACTGTTAAGAGGTGAAATATTAGAAATAAGATAATTTTTTATTTCATCAGGATTATTCAGCTGTGTATTCTTCTTTTTAACTGCAAGGTCAACCCTATCTTTTACGTAGCTATAGTCTGACTTTGCTTTATTTAGGTTAAATACAGATTGATTATAAGATGTTAAAAAGGACTTAGCCCAAATAAAAATAATACATAAAATTATTAATAAAAATACTAAAACTATTAGGGATCTTTCTCTCTTATTTAGATTATTAAATATATTACGCATTAGGAAACTTTATCGTTATTGAGCCTGAAATAGAGCCATTCACTTCAGAAGTATTTTGATCGATAATCTCAATTCCAAAACTTTCGCCCATATTCGATATTAAAGACATTTGCATAGAAGGCATTGAAACTATAGATATATTAGCAGTAGAGGTTACAAAATTAATTTGTATATCCGAAACAAATTTACCTCCAAGTCTATAAATAAAATCTATATTTGGTATTTCTATCTCTTTATTACTCTCAATACTTTTACCAAGCAATGCGTCTATTTGAGATCTTGGCTCTACAACCCTTGTAATTTTAGTAGACAATGATTTAAAAATTGAAGATGTAGCATCCTTATAAAGAAAGGTATTTGATTGAATATTTTTTATTATCAATGCTGGGGAAATAAATAGAATTACTAAGCAAGTTGACAACAGAACAAGCTGTGATTTGGTGAAACTTGATTTTACGATGATGCTTGAAAGTGAATATTTAAATTGGAATAAATTTAAATAATTTTTATGATTTATTATAAAATCTTTGTGAAATGCTGATATATCTTTTGTTTCAATATTACCAAAAATATTATCACTAGAAGCTTTTAATGAGAAAATATCTGGATCAAAGCTATTATTATTCTCTTTTAAAAGAGATAAGTACTCATTAGCATAGATTTTATCAATTGAAGTTCCGGTTCCATCCGGATGAGAAACTATAATATGACTTTCACCTACAGTCACAGAGTCATTAGTTCCATGAAATAGTAGATGCTCTGGGTACATAAAAACATTAGATCTAATATGACTTAATTCTTTATTAAGGTTTTCTAGTAAAATCTTATTAATTACAAATCCATTTGTTGCTGATGTTTTTACAGATATATCGGAGACGTCTTCCACAATGCTATCTTCTACTCCAGATACAAACGTTGCCTCAGGATTATTTTCGTTATCTCCATCAATAGAGTATGAAGAAACATCTGATGATGAGAGTAGAAATATGAACTGTGACTGATCAGTAACAAATGCTGCTAAGTCTTTAAAGTTGAGTGACTCTGTAAGCAAAAGGCTATTATTTTCATACTTATAAACAACAATATCTTCTAGAGATGTCGTTTGTGAATGTGCTAGGTAAGTAATCATTAAATACCATTATAGTTTCTTGATAAAATATAGCCATTATTATTATTTTTAAAATAAATAATACTAGAAGAGCTTGCTTCAAAATCCTCTACTTTTGATCTAGTTTTTAAGTGGAATATATTTGATGAAAAAGCAATATTTCCATAAAGTTCTCCAAATGTTATATCTTGATAGCTCATATAGAGCTCATTTAAGTCTTTGAAACCTGATTCTGGATAATTAGAAAGAATATAATCAGCATCATCCTCAGAGAGCTCTTTGAATAAACTGCTAAATAATAATCCATCTGTTTTAGTAAGAGTATTTATATTTATTGCAAAGTTATTTATAGGATAAGCACAAAGAAAATTTGATAAATGAGGCCAATTTTCACCCCTAAAGGAAGGGATATTTTTTAATTCATTTAATGTATAGAACATCCTATTGTCAGCGTACTGTTGATTTGAGTTGGATGGACCGGTATAAAAATAGTCCTCCAGTCCAAAATTTCTTGGCCTTCGATCGGCATCAATCCAATCAATGATCTGATCTATCATTTGATTGGTATCAATATCATCAACATCTTTAAGATACATGATTTTCTTAAATGACTTGATTTGGTTAGAGTTGGGAGTGAATATCCCATCATTTTTTGTTACGAGTGAGTTCACATTGAAACATGTTGAGGCATCAAATATTTCTGAAAATATGTAACCGCTTTCATCTTCAAGAAATATGTTGTTTACAAACATAGAGTTATTGTTTGAAATTATTGGGTTAAACCTAATTTCTTGCATAATTTTTTTCTTACCAAGAAACTCCATTCCTCTAAATAGGTTTAAAGAGTTTGATTGAAACTCAAGATAAGATGCACGCTTTAAAGATATAAAGTAGTTATTTCCAATCAATACTGCTATTGATGATAGCAAAAGAACTATCAGCAATACTGACATTAATACAACTCCTTTAGCCTTGGTATTCATAGTCTATATTTGGATCAATAAGCCAGAAATAATCGCCACCTTCAGTAGAGAAATCTATTCTTATTAGTGATGGAATTTTATTTGAAGTTGCTTTACCTATAGGCCATCGTGGATGCCAGATTTTTTCATACATAAAAGCAAACTCTAGATCTGTGATATTTTTAATTAATTCCGATGAAGTGAAATCATCTTGATTGTAAGGACTTGATGAGAAATATTGCTTTCGTAATAATGCATCATTTTCTATCGTGTATTCAACCCTATTAATATTAGAAGTTGTTAGTGACAAATTTTTAATAAATGTATTAAAGATTATAGTATTTGAAGTTTGATCATAAAAAAATGTTCCTGGTAAAGGGTCCCCATAAAAGTTTCTAGAGGGAACATTTATAATTTGTCTAAGATCACGCCGCACTATACTTGAGGACAGACTTAACTCTTTAACGGCATTGAGTTTTTTTGATGATAGCTCTTCAGCCTCAATCGCTGAGGTTAGTATTTGTGAACATATAACACCAATTAGACTAAGTATTACCAAGGAAACTAAAATCTCGATAAGTGTAAAGCCCTTATTCATTAATTAAATAACCTTTTGTTGAATATATGGCTTTGTTAGCTCCCTCTCTTCTTACTATAATCTCGTATTCAAGAAACTCATTAGAAGAATTCTTCTCTATTACCTCTTCCCACTGCCAGACTTTGTTTCCCATTTTCATTATTCCATTTCTTCTGACTGCATTTCTGGGCTTCTGCAAAGTATTTATCATAGCAACTCTATTATTAGATACTTCTTTTGCTAAATATCTATCCTCAACATACATAATAGAAGCTGTGTTAGAAACAATAACTTGGTATATTGATAAAATAGATACACTCAAAACAACCAAGGATACAACAACCTCAATCAAGCTAAACCCTCTAGTAGTCTGCTTTTTCAATTTTAGTATTACCATTTTTATTAATATGAATAATTTGAATGAATTCCTGTCTTTTTATTCTTAGTTCCCCTCCTGAGTTTTCACCTGACGGATAAAAAACTATTAAGGGTGATTGTTTGTTTGAATCATTATTTATCTCATAAGTATTTCCATCAAAAGATTTAAAGATCTTTTCATAATTCAATAATTCTTGAAATCCTGAAGAAGGCATTTCAATGGATGAATCTATCATTTTTAAGCCATCAATATTTATGAAATAGGCTGATTCAGAATCATTATCAGCATACCAGCCAACAATATTTCCAGTTGTGATGCTTTCCTCAGAAAGGTAATCAAAAGTTCTTTGAAATGATTTTCCTCTAGCTTCAACAGAGTTTAAAGTTGAGAAGTTTATAAACACCATTGATGACATTATCCCTATAATGACTAGAGTTATTAGAAGCTCAATTAGTGTAAAGCCTTTTGTATTATTGAATCCAGTTTCCAAAATCTGTATTTTCTCCAGTTCCGCCCTCTAAACCATCTGCTCCTAGAGTATATAAGTCAAAGTTTCTTGATTTTTGCGGAGGATAAACATAAAGGTATTCCCTGCCCCATGGATCTAGTGGAATTGAAGATATATAGCCACCATCAGGAAAAAGAAAGGGGTTCTTTAGTTCTGAATGAGGTGTTGTCAAAGCATCTAAACCTTGAGAGGTATTTGGATAAGTTAGCTCATTGAATTTGTATAACTCAAGAGCTTTAGTAGTTTGCGCCATGTCTGCCCTAACCTTTTCAAGATTTGCTCTTTGGAATACTGGAGATACATTCACAACAACGATAGTTGCAAGAATGCCAAGTATTACTAGAACAGCCATGAGCTCTATTAATGTGAAACCTTTGTTATATCTAACCATAATTAACCTAAAGATAATGTATTCATTTGCATTATGGGTAACAGTATAGCTAAGACTATCAACATTATAAAACCACCCATAAAAATAATTACTATTGGCTCAAGTAGTGAAAGAAATATTGATCTCTTGGATTCGATCTCATTTTTTAAAAAAGCAGAGACTTTTTTAAACATTATAGGAAGCTTTCCGGACTTGTACCCACTTGCAATGAGTTGAATGAATATATCAGGGAATATTTGACTTTTCATTAGAGTGTTAACAAAATCCTTTCCTTCGATGACCTCCTCTCTGGCTATCTTAATCTGTTCTTTAAGATAAGCATTTCTAAAAACTTCAGAGGATTCGTCTAAAGCAACATCTAGGTTCATTCCTGAGTCTAATAATAAAGACATAGTGCTTGCAAAGCGTTCTGTCTCAGTAAGCAATATAAAATTTCCAATAAGTGGAATATTAAGAATAATTTTGTGCGCATTCAAAAGATTTGTCTTTAAAGAGCAATATCTTTTATATGCAAAATAACCAAGGGTAGAAATACCAGCAATAGAAATTAATATTAAAAATATATTATTTGATAGAAATAATAGGATTTGAGTTAAAACGGGAAGCTCTGTGCCTGATTTTACAAATTGGCCTACAACTTGAGGTAAAACAAATGCAAGCAAAGCTACTATAACCAATATAGAAAAACTTATAAGTATCATTGGATAAGTTAAAGCTGAAAAAACTTTTTGTTTAATTTCCTCAGACTGCTCTAAATAATCAGCTAAATTATCAAAAATAGTATCAAGATTTCCAGATGAGTCTCCAGCAGTTACCAAGGATGTATAAGTTTTATTGAAAATACTTGGGTATGACTTCATAGAATTACCCAGGCGCTTACCTTGTATTATGTCTTCTCTAATATTGTACAAAATATTTGATAAATTTTTATCATTAACTTGATCTGCGGTTATTTTTAAGGAGTCATCTATAGAGGTGCTGGCATCTAAAAGTGTAGATAACTGCCTAGTCATAATTACTATGTCTTTATTTTTTACTTTTATCTTGTTGTTTATTTTTGCATTTGAGTGTGAAACTTTTAAAGGGGTCAAGTTAAGATCTTTGATTAACTTTCTTGCTTCTCTTTCGGAATTAGCGCTAATGTAACCTTTCTTTTTTAAACCATTGTTATCAAAAGCTGTATAACTATATGCTGCCATCTTCTTTCATATTATTAACTCTAAGAATTTCATCACAAGAAGTTATTCCATTGGTAATTAAGTTTTTAGATGCTTGGTCTATAGATTCATTGTCTTTAAATGCATAATCTGCGATATCAGATTCAGAGGTATTATTATGAATCATTTCTTTTATTGATCTATCTACAGTTATACATTCTGCTATAGCAATTCTTCCTTTATACCCTGAATCAAGGCATTCATCACAACCTGAGGCTTTAAAGCAATTGGAGGAACTTTCTAAATCGAACTTTAAAAGCGTCTCCCTATCCGGGATATCTGGTAATTTACAGTTTTCACACAACCTTCTTACAAGTCTCTGTGCAATAATTGTTTTAAGACTAGAGGCAAGTAAATATGATTCAATACCCATATCTCTTAACCGAGCAATAGCAGCAACTGCGCTATTTGTATGCACGGTAGATAAGACGAGGTGCCCTGTTAAACTAGACTGAATTCCGATCTGCGCTGTTTCAATATCCCTCATTTCACCAACCATGACAACATCCGGATCTTGTCTTAATATTGCCCTCAACCCTTTAGCGAATGTATATCCCGTTTTAGGATTAACTTGTGTTTGACCTATTCCTTTTAGGGTATATTCAATAGGGTCTTCTACAGTGAGAATGTTTTGAGAAGAATCGCTTAAATATCGAAGTCCTGCATACAGGGTTGTTGTCTTTCCTGAGCCAGTAGGTCCAGTAAAAAGTATAATTCCCTCAGGATTCTTAAGTGATCTTTTGTAATTTTCTAAAATGGTACTTGGTAAGCCTAAGTCATCAATATTAATTTGAGCTGATTGCTTGTCAAGTATCCTAAGAACCATTCTTTCTCCATGCGAAGACGGCAAGGAAGATACCCTAACATCAACGCTTTTATCCCCTAAAGATAAAGACACCCTTCCGTCTTGAGGCAATCTCCTTTCTGAGATATCCAAGCCTGACATTATTTTTAGCCTAGAGATTAAAACAGAGGATATTTTGCTATCTTGGGTAAGAACTTCTTTTAATATTCCATCAACTCTATACCTTATAACAATCTGATCTTCATAAGGCTCAAAGTGAATGTCAGATGCTCTTAGTTTAATGGCTTTACTAATAATTCCATTTATCAATTTAATAATAGGCGCATCATTATTTCCACTTAGAAGATCTTCGGTAGCAGATATACTGCCTGCAAAAGATTCTAAATCAAATGAATCAGATAACTCTTCAGATATGTCACTAGATACATTATCAGAAGAAAAAATATTAGTTATGTAATCGTTAAATTCAGCAGAAGAGCATTTTTTTATTGAAAATGAGGTTCTAAGATATCTTTGTAGTTCATGATACATCTCTTTTGAGACGTTATTCGGTGTCATGACCTCAACAGGGTCATTGCTTGTAATAATTAATTGATTATCCTTTATATAATCATAGGGTAGAACAAAAGAAAGGTTGTCTGAATCTTTAAGAGAATCAATCATCTTCAATCAGTTGGTTTTGCTAAATCATCTAGTGTTTTCTGTTCTTTAGAAAGAATTTGTTGTGCCTTTATATAATTATATTTTTCACTAGAAATATCATATGCTGAATTAGAATCAGTCATTATTCTTGGTTTTATAAAAATCATTAAATTTTTCTTAACAGTGTTTTTTGATTTTGATTGGAATAGTTTTCCAAATATAGGTATAGATCCAAGTAATGGGACCTTCGATATTGTTTCCTGAGTATCATCATCTATAAGGCCGCCTAAAACTATAATTTGCCCATCATCAACAAGAGCTGTTGTTTCAATAGCTCGCTTGTTAGTTATAAGATCCACACCACTAGATACAACTCCAGCCACCCCTGAAACTTCAATCTTAATTGCTAATAAAACCGAGCTTCCTTCATTGATTTGTGGAGTTACATCAAGCTTTATTCCAACCTCTTGTCTAGAAGTAGTCCTAAATGGATTTGCGTTATTTGAACCTAAGCTTTCCCCAGTTGTAATTGGAATTTCCTGACCTATGATTGAGCTTGCAGTCTCATTATCCATTGCTAATATTGAAGGTGTGGAGAGAATATTGGAATTCGTATCACGTGAAATTGCATTTATTATGGCTGCAAAACTATCTTCTCCTGTTATATCTCCAAAACCTGCAACAATGCCTTGTGTATTAAGAAGTGATGATAAAGAGCTAGCTGCAAGAGTTGTATCTGTGTCATTTGCAGCAGAGCCTACAATAGAGAGTAGGTCAGGTCCAGAATCATTAAATCTAGTTATACCAATTGGTATTTCGCCGTTATTAGACCCTCCAGAAAATACAGTCTCAACACCCAAATCATTTGCAGCATTTTCAGATAATTCAACAACAATAGCTTCAACAAGAACTTGTGCTCTTCTTATATCAAGCTTAGCTATAAGATTCTTTAGTGTTGTTATATTTGATTCATCTGATGATATTACAATTGAATTAGTTTTTTCATGATTCGTTATCACGGTTGACTTGCCATCAGAATTTGACATAAATCTACTAGACACTGAATTAAGAATAGAGGCTATTTCGCTTGATTTTGCATATTTTAAATAAACGACATCAATAGTTTCATCACTATTAATAATGTCTTCATCTAGTGATGCTAGAGTTTTTTTAATATTATCTGTAACGAAGTCATTTGCTGAAATTATAATTGAGTTAGAAGGTGCAAAAGGAACAGCAATAAATTTATTTATAGTTGGGTTATTTTGTGATTTAAGTTTTTCTAATATTCTTACGGCCTCTATTGATGGTAAGTTTTTTAATTTAACAATTGATATTTTTGCGGAATTATTTATATCTAAATCATTTAATAAATTTTTAATTCTTTTAATATTACTCGCCCTATCAACAATCAATATTGAATTAATGGATGCAATACTAGATAGGTGAGATTGTCTTCCAGTGATTGGTTTTATCATTGGAAGCACTTCAGCTGAAGATCTATTTGCAAGAGGTATGACCTCGGTTAAGAAGTTTGCACGACCGCCACTATCAGCGCTTATGTCTCTTGTTGCTTCGTTTTCTGGAACGACCCTAACAAAACCATCATCAGAAATAGCACTAAAACCATTAACTTGCATGGTTCTTAAATAAACATTCCAAACCTGATCTCTATTAAGCTCTGCATTTGAATAAATAGTTATTTTGCCTTTGACTCTCGGATCTAAGATAACAGTTTTTTTTGAAAATTGAGCAATATCTTGAGTTACCTTTTTTATATCTACTTCTTCGTAGTTAAGAATAAAAGTATCTTCGGAAAAAGCATGTTGAGCACTTAACAAAAAGATTAAAGAGAATAGATTATTTAAAAAAAACTTCATATTTATTTACCAACCAAATTTTTAATTTTATATAAATTATCGTTAGCCTGGAAGACAATCTCATCTCTTGTAACGCTAATTAATGTATATTTTTTATCAAGCATAGAGCCTAGTGTAATCACTTGTTCTTTATTTCCCTTTTTTACAATAACTGAAGATTCATTCTCACCAGCTATAAAACCAATAATTTTATATTCAAATGAAGTTTCAACTTTCTTAATCTCTTGATTCTCTTTTATATCAGTATTATTGCTTAGATTTATATCTAATTTAGGAACCTCTATTAAATCTATATTTAAAAAGACTGGTTTAGATACGTAAGTATTAATAAGAATTGCCGCAATAGCAATTGAAACAACCGATAGGATGCTTAGCGAAGTAAACTTTATTTTGCTTATATTAATCATAAAAAACGAATATCTAGTGTAGCTTATTTTCTATGGAAAATTGAAAACTTATTAAAGGTTTGTGATCAAAGATTTTGTTTATTTTGCTTTTGGTATAGTGAACCAGAAATTACAGCCACCAGAATCAGAGTTCCTAACACCAACATCGCCATTTAAACTATGAGCAAGATTCTTCACTATAGCAAGACCAAGACCACTTCCAGTCTTGTCAGATGCTCTAGCTTGAGCTGTTCTATAAAACCTTCCAAAAATTCTTTTCTTATCAGTATCATCAATACCTTTACCGCTATCAATTACATTAACTTCTAAATGCTTATCACCATTTATTACATTAACTTTAACACTTGATTTTTGAGGGCTATACTTAATAGCATTATCTAGTAAATTTATAAGGATACGTTCAATTGCATTGGTATCCACCCATACAAACATGTCTTCATACTCTTCAAAAATAAGTGATATTTCTTTCTTAGATGCTAGACCTTTAATCGAATCAAGCGCTCCTAGAATAGATCTATTAATATTAACAGGCTCAAAATTAAGCTTCACTTCTCCATACTCAATTCTTGATAAATCAATTAAATCTGAAACCATTTCGGTAAGCCTTTCAGCATTATGAAGTATAGCTTTCGAGAAAACCTCAGCATCCTCTTTATTATCCAATGCACCACTTAATAATGTTTCCGAGTTTGCTCTTATGACACTGACTGGGGTTCTTAACTCATGGGAAACATTGGACACAAAATCTCTTCTCATTGAATCTAATTTTCTAAGCTGAGTAATGTCATGAACAACTAAAATATATTGATTTGCAGAGTTTGATTGGTTTATTGATCCTAAAACCCACCTTGTTGACCCATTGCCCATATCTATTTCAAACTCTTTGTTAGCTTTCTTTTTCTTACTGGCAATTTCATATAAATTAGTGATTGGTTTTATAGCAAGGCTTTCAATTGTTAAATTATTAATATCATTTTTAAGATTTAAAATTTGCAGAGCCTTATCATTGTTGTAAGTAATATGTGACAAATGGTTGAAAACAATAACGCCCTCGCCCAAATCATCAAGCACTGATCCAAATTGATTTCTCTGCTTAGCAATCAATTTAACCTGCGATTTAAGAACTTCAGATATCTGAGAAATACTTCTGGCAACATTATCAAACTCACCAGTTTTTTCATTTTGACTAGCTTCGATATCATTATTTTTTAATGGATTGACTGAAAGAGATGATATGGCGTCTTCAAGCTCAGATAGGCTTCTGTAGGTATAGTTAAAAATTAGAGCGCTTGCAATAAAAGAAACAACAAAAGCAACTGCTCCAATTAAAAAAATTGAAATATTTAAGCTTGATATCACTCTATCGAGATAGGTATAAGGAACAGCTATTCTAATAATATTTGGATTTAATACATCTTGATCTGTAACAGCAAAATATAAAAGCTGTTGATCTAATGTTGAACTATATCTTGATGACCAGCCTTTACCATTTATAAGGGCCTCTTGAATTTCTTTGCGATTAATATGGTTATCTAGGATGCTGATCTGTTCCTTGGTAAGACTTGAATCACCTACAACAGTTCCATTATTTAAGATAAGTGTAACTCTAGAATCTGAAGCTTCTCCAAGTCTATTTGCAATAGCATTTGCCTCAGATTTATCCAGCTTGCTAATTTCATTTACGCTTTCTAAAAGAAGATATGCCTGTTTTTCGAGCTGAAAAATAGTTTGCTCTTCAAAAGTAGATGTTATGTCTCTCTCTGCTATAACATAAGCAATTCTTATGCTTACGGCTAAAGAAAAGAATACCAATAAAAAAACTCGAGCTCTAATACCCATTTTTATTAATCGGGTGTTCTAGTGAATTTGTATCCCACGCCTCGTATTGTTTGGACATATTTGCCAATAACTCCAAGCTTTTCTCTAAGACGTTTAATATGAGTATCAACTGTTCTGGTTGTTATGTCTGCGCTATATCCCCAAACGTCTGAAAGAAGCTGATCGCGCGTTTGCACTCTACCCCTTCTATCAACCAGTTGTTTTAAAAGTCTAAACTCAAGAGCTGTTAGAACAACTTCATCATCGTTAACAAAAACCTCATGGGATTCTGTATCAATCTTTAAAGCTCCAAATTCTCTTTCTACTTCTAAGATTTCAGGTTTTTTTGTCCCTCTTTTTAAAATAGCTTTTACTCGAAGTATTAGCTCTCGGACACTAAAAGGTTTGGTAACATAATCATCAGCGCCAAGCTCAAATCCAACAACTTTATCTACCTCATCATCTTTAGCAGTTAAGATAATGATTGGAATTGAATTTGATTCTTTTTCTGATTTTAATTTCCTGCAAAGATCTAAACCAGAACCGTCAGGAAGCATTAGATCAAGAAGGATAATTGATATTTCTGTCTCTTTAAGGATTTTTTCAGCCTCTGAGATAGTGCCTACTGAGTCTGTTAAATAATTTTCACGATGAAGGTTATATTCAAGGGTTGCTCGTATATCGGGCTCGTCTTCAACGATCAATATTCTTTGTGTCATATGTAATGATAAAAATTCATAAAGCTATTTATACTATTTTTAGATTCAAATATCACTAAAAAATATTTAATTATTGTTTGTCATATATTTTTCGAAGTGCTGGTTTATCAAATTTTTCAGATGCAAGTCTTGGTATTTTATTTTCAGAAAAGTTATAAACTGCAGGAATTTTAAATGGTGCAAGCTTGTCAGAAAGGAAGTCTCTAATCTCTTCTTCTTTCAGTTCTGATCCAGGTTTTAAATAAATACAACATGATACTATCTCGCCAAGCCTTGTATCAGGTATACCAAAAACACAGACCTCTAAAACATTCTCGTGCTCATATATGGCAGCTTCAACTTCAGGGCATGCAATATTTTCACCACCTCGGATAACCATATCTTTAACCCTGTCGACAATATATAACAAAGGGCCTTCAAATTTGCCTAAATCACCAGTTCTAAACCAGCCACTATCATTCATACATTCAGAAGTAGCTTCACTATTTTTCCAATAACTAACCATTGATGCTGGGGTCTTTATCGCAATCTCACCAAGCTCTCCTTCATTGAGCTCATCCCAGTTATTATCCAATATTTTTATTTCCGTTAATGGTGGAACAACTCTTCCTGCTGTAGAAGGATTATTTACATACTCGTCTCCATTACCTAATGTTCCAAGAGCATTTGTTTCAGATAAGCCATATCCGATACCGGGCCTCCCTTCAAACTGCTCATCGATTTGTTTAACATGTTCCGCTGGTCTTGGCCCTCCGCCGCCACCCAGGGTTTTCAATGACGACATATCATGATTTTTTCTATCTGGATGGTTTAGCAACTCCCATGTTTGCGTTGGCACACCTGTAATATCTGATATTTTTTCTTCTTCAATAATTCTTAGAGCCTCTCCTGCATCCCATTTTTTCATCATTACAATTTTTCTACCAACTAGGACAGACATTAAAAAACCAGCATGACTTCCAGTTACATGAAATAAAGGCACGCAATGAAGCATCGCTAAGTCTGGACTAAGTAATGGGTCTGCACTTGGATCCATTTGAGCTAGAATTTCTGAAACTACAGTTGAGTAACATGCCCAGCTAAACATTGTAGAAAGAATACCTTTTTGAGATGAGAGTACGCCCTTTGGCTTACCAGTTGACCCAGATGTATAGTAAATAGTGGCGTTATCATTTCTACTAATATCAACATCGGGCCAATTTTCCGAGTGACCGTCAAGAAATTCATTAATAGATTTAAAGTTGCTATCAGGCGTGTATGAAGTAACAATCTTTATGACGTCTGGCATTGATTCTAGGCCTTGTAATCTTTTTTGATCAGCAAAGAGTAATTTTGCGTCTGAGTGCTCTAACCCATATAGCACTTCAGAAGGAACCCACCATGAGTTTAGTGGAACGCAAACAGCACCAATTCCAACTATTCCCATGTATGTGTATAAGTATTCAGGGTTATTTTGCATACATATAGCGACCCTATCGCCCTTCTCAATCCCCGATGCAATCAAAGCATTACCTACTTGAGCTGCTCGATCATATACCTCTTTGTAGGTATATCTTTCATCCTCATATACCAACCAATCCTTTTCATTATGCATTAGGCCAATATCAAAAAATTGTTTTAAGCTTTCGGCAAAATTTGCATACTCAGTGTAGGTTACACCGTTATCATTAAGTACTTCTTTGGTCTCAAATGTTTGGCCTTTAGCTGTAATTTTGTCTAGTATTTCTTTGTATATATCTGTCATAGTTTGTAATGAAATTTATTTACATTATTCTACTATCATAAGAGTTATTATAACTAGCCAATTGAGATAAAATTTTAATATGAAAAATAACGATAATTTTGAACTTCACCTTGCAACAATTTGGGAGCATATATCAGACTTAGTGCCAAATGAATTAGCTTGTATTTCAGGTGACGAGAAAAAAACATGGTCAGAATATGAAAAAACATCTGCAAGAATTGCAAGCTTTCTCAATAAAAGAGGTGTAAAAAAAGATACAAAGGTTGGATTATATTTATTTAATTGCAGTGAATACCTGACTTCACAGTTTGCAATTATGAAAGTTATGGGTGTTCCAATTAATGTTAATTACAGATATCAATCTGATGAACTGGTCTACTTATTTGATAACTCCGACTCTGAAGTGGTATTTTTTCATGAATCTTATTCAGACCAAGTAAAGCAGGTCTATAAAAAACTACCAGGTGTCAAAACGTGGATACAGATTGGTGGAGTTAAAGATACAGAGATTGATGGTTGTTTTTCTTATGAGGAAATTATCTCATCTAATGATCCGATGGAACGGATAGTTAGAGATGAAGATAATATTTATATGATTTATACGGGCGGAACAACGGGAATGCCCAAGGGTGTTATGTATAAACATGGCGAGTTTTCAGTTGCGATGTATGGAGGCTTAAAATCGCAAGGCTATGAAGTTCCAGATATGCGACTTAGAGAGAATATTAAAGATTTAAAAGAAATTATCATAAAAAAATCTAAATCAGATGATTTAACTAGGTGTTTGATAGCTTGCCCCTTGATGCATGGTACGGGAATGTTTCTTGGAGGCTTTATGACACATTGTCTTGGCGGATCAATAATTACAATTCCTGAGATTGGCCTTAACCCAGAAAAAATACTTTCAGAGATATCTATAACAGGTGCAAATAACCTAGTTATTGTAGGCGATGCATTTGCTAAACCACTCTTAAGAGAATTAGATGCAGGAAAAGTAAAAGCAGAACCTTATGATATTTCGTCACTCAATATTATTATTTCTAGCGGAGTTATTTGGAGCGCAGAAGTAAAGCAAGGAATTCTTGAGCATCATGACGTTAAGCTATTTGACTCAATGGGTTCGAGCGAAGGAGGTATGGCTTCGTCAGTAAGTTCTAGGAAAAAATCTGTAAAGACTGCTAAATTTAAAATAAACCCAGATGTAATAGTTTTGGGTGATGATGGGGCTATAGTAGAACCAGGATCTGGTATCCGAGGCCTTGTCGGCACAAGTGGTATAATTCCACAAGGGTATTACAAAGATCCTGTAAAATCAGCTCAAACATTTAAAGAAGTTCATGGAAAAAGATATAGTTTTCCTGGCGATTATGCTCTTGTAGAGGAGGATGGAAGTATTACTCTGCTTGGCAGAGGGAGTAACTGTATAAATTCTGCAGGGGAAAAGATATATCCAGAAGAGGTCGAGGAAGCACTTAAATTAAATATAAATATTGATGATGTTCTTGTGGTTGGTGTTGATGATGAGAAATTTGGTCAAAAAGTAGTTGCAGTTGCATCATTTAACGAAGGTATGGGTATTGAGGAACATGCACTAAGAGAGGAAACAAAAAAACACCTCTCAAGCTACAAGGTACCAAAAAATATTAAATTTGTTGATAAGGTTAACAGAGCTCCAAACGGGAAAGCTGATTACAAATGGGCGGCTGAGCTAGCCAAGGAATTTATTAATGTATAAAAGAATATTTCAGGTTTTACTTGTATCTATTTATTGTATTGATTTAACAGCTCAATCATTCACACCAATAGGCACCGTAGACCCAAGTAAATATGTACCTCGTCAAAAAGAAATAGCTTTTAGCGACATTGGTATGGTAACAACTCAGCATTTTCTGGCTACAGAGATTGGTGAGGATATTATTAAATCGGGTGGAAACGCATATGATGCCTCTGTTGCCATTGGATTTGCTTTGGCGGTAGTGCTTCCTAGAGCTGGTAATATTGGCGGTGGTGGATTCATGGTTATGCATGATGCTGATCTAAATGCCAACTTTGCAATAGACTATCGAGAGAGGGCTCCGATGGAATCATCAAAAGATATGTATCTTGATACTGATGGAGTCGTGATTCCTAATAGATCTACTCTTGGGTATCTTTCTAGCGGTGTTCCTGGCACTGTGGCAGGACTATGGTCTGTTCATCAGAGATTTGGTTCAATGGAATGGGAAGAACTGCTAGCTCCTGCTATAAAGCTAGCTAGAGAAGGTTTTGATGTAACACCATATATGCAAGACATGCTTGTTAAGTACCATAAAAAGCTCTCTACATTTCCAGAAACCAAAAAAATATTCCAATCTAATTATCCAGTTTTTAATAAAACATTGTTTATACAAAAGGACCTATCAGAAACGTTAGAGATAATTTCAAAAAAAGGAAGAGATGGCTTTTACACAGGAGCGGTTGCCTCGAAAATAGCAAAAGATATGAAATCT